>ENA-ORSS01003310-ORSS01003310.1-human-gut-metagenome-genome-assembly--contig:-NODE-3310-length-13246-cov-3.063149_pt1 | contig 13246 bp, 8 predicted proteins | sample MGYA00241899_ERZ509162 | MGnify/ENA primary metagenome ERZ509162 (study PRJEB26280, sample SAMEA2338641) | human gut metagenome | biome: human gut; feature: human-associated habitat; material: faeces... | reverse complement strand
TCGCACGGCAGCCCTGCGCAGATCGAGATAACGGTATTTCATGCGAATGTCGTCGCCTCCGTCAGTGTTGTCTTCGATGGTGAACGGCGGCGTGAGGCTCTCGCTGAGCACGTTCAACTCTGATGCAATGACCTCAATGTCGCCCGTGGGCATATTGGCGTTTTTGCTCTCACGCTCGCACACCTTGCCCGTGACCTGCACGCAATACTCACGCCCGAGCTTGTTGGCACGCTCGCAAAGCTCCTTGTCGACGGCCTCGTTGAACACGAGCTGGGTGATGCCATAGCGGTCACGAAGGTCTACAAACGTCATGCCGCCCATCTTTCTGCTGCGCTGAACCCATCCGGCAAGCGTTACGACACTGCCGTTGTCAGACGCGCGAAGTTCTCCACATGTCTTAGTTCTATACATATTATTTATGGTGATATGTTCTTACTGGAATGCAAAAGTAGGCAAAAATCAGTGAACGAGCAAACTTTTCATGTAAAAACCGACGATAAATGATGACTTGCCAAGGGCGCACGCACACCGCCCCGCATGCGGCCACGCCACGCCGCAAGCCAAGCCCGGCCGGGCGGTGGGGCACGGGCGGATGGCGGCATTTGTGGCTGCCTGTAGGCCACAAGGTACGACCGGAGGCACCATTTGCCCCATTTTTATGGCTTCCGGCCAGCAAAACGGCCAAAAAAGACAGCCTTTCAACTTATTTTTCTTAACTTTGCGACATCAATATTCAACCGGAAGCATATATGAATAAAATTCTGACTTTCGTGGCGGCAGTGGCGATAGCCTTGCCCGCCGTGGCACAAACGGCCACCCAGGCAGAGGTGCTCGACGCAGCACGCAATGCCAACGACTACTTCATGGCAAAGTATGCCGACCCCACCGAACCTACCAACGTAAAGAAGATACGCCCGAGCAGCCTGTGGACAAGGGCCGTCTACTATGAAGGACTGATGGCCCTCTACGGCATAGACCCGAAGAACGAGTACATCGACTATACCGACCGGTGGGCCGCCTTCCACAAATGGACACCGCGCGACGGCACGTCTACACGCGACGCCGACAACCAATGCTGCTCGCAAACCTATCTCGACCGATTCGTGATGACGGGCGACTCGGCCATGATGCGCCCAACTATGGAAAACATCAGGGGGCAGATGGCTGAGACGAAGCTGGGCTACTGGACATGGATAGACGCCATACAGATGGCCATGCCGGTGTATGCGCAGATGTATAAGATTACGGGCGACAAGGCCTACATAGACCACGCGATGGACATGTACCGCTGGAGCCGCAACGAATGTGGCGGCGGACTGTTCAACGAAGCCGACGGCTTGTGGTGGCGCGACGCCGACTATGTGCCGCCATACAAGGAGAAAGACGGCAAGCAGTGCTACTGGTCGCGCGGCAACGGATGGGTGCTGGCGGCCCTGGTAAGGACAATGGACCAGATGAAACCGCGCGGAAAGGTTTACAAGGAGCTGAAGAAAGACTTCACGGCCATGTGTGACGCGTTGGCGAAATGCCAGCGGGAAGACGGTTTCTGGAACGTGAGCCTTGTCTCGCCGGCAACATACGGCGGCAAGGAAACCAGCGGCACGGCCCTCTTCCTCTACGGCATCAGCTGGGGGCTGCGCAAGGGCTACCTGAAGGAGAGCCAGTTCCGCCCCGTGGCCGACAAGGCTTGGAAGGCCATCGCCACCGAGGCACTGCACCGCGACGGCTTCCTGGGCTACGTGCAGGGCACCGGCAAAGACCCCTCGGCAGGGCAGCCGGTGACATACGACAAGGTGCCCGACTTCGAAGACTTCGGCGTTGGCTGCTTCCTGCTCGGCGCCACCGAGTACTACAAACTGCTCGGCGACGACTGAAACACGCCACTTGAGGCACTGCCCGCCAACACCCGCCGGCGGCACCGCATAAACTCGCCACTCAGGGGCGGCAGTGTTAATTTATAAAAAATAAAGCATGTAAGCCATACAACAATAGCGAAAAAGGGGTAATTTTGCCCTCGTTAAACAAAAGAACAGCAGTATGAAGAAAATTATCCTATTGTCAATCCTGATGGTTTGCTGCCTCACGGCGGCCATTGCGCAGTCTGAAAACGGCAAGAAACAAGCTGAAATAAAGTTCGACAAGACAACCCACAACTTCGGCAAGTTCTCTGAGTCGTCGCCGAAAGTGACATGTGAATTTACATATACCAACGTAGGCGAGGCCCCGCTGATAATAAACCAAGCCGTGGCAAGCTGCGGTTGCGCAGTGCCGGAGTACACGAAAGCTCCTGTGCAGCCAGGCCAGAAGGGCAAAATTAAGGTGACCTACAACGGAACGGGCAAGTTTCCCGGCCACTTCAAGAAGTCGATAACCATCAGAACCAACGGTGCCGTCGAGATGACCAGGCTATACATAGAAGGCGACATGGAGGCCGCCAAATAACAAACCGGCAACCAGACGACAACAAGACTACAAGTTATGCGCCTGCATGCTCTGCCTATGGCAATAGCAAGCAGGCGCATAATCGTTTCACCACCCAAGCCGCGGCACAGGCAAGCCACCGCTGCCACAACCACATTGCAAAGACCAGATTAATCCAAGTGGCAGCCATGCAGGCATCACGCGGCAGCAAAAGCCTTGGCACGAGCGCCCCTTGGCATGGCCGAATGCATCGGGAAACCGTCAGAAATCATAAGAGAATCCCAGCGAACAATATTCCTTAAACTGCCAGTAGCCAAGGTTTTCGTCATAGTTGCCGCCGTCGTCAAAGCGCGGGTAGAGGAAAATGTTGGTGCTGATGTACTTGCTTATGTTCAGCGTAATGGTATTCTCCCACTCCATCTGCAACCGCTCGTAAGTGGTGTAGGCATAGAACCTCGACTTCCACTTTATCTGGTCGGTGATGGTCCAGGTAAGGTCGACGGTGACCTGCGAACCGAAGTCCTCCTTGGTATGGTGGTCGCCCACCACCCCATAGTCTCCCCCGAGGTTCTTGCGACCTACGAACAGGAAGTTGAAAGCCAGCGCAGAGAGGTTGACGCTGCCCGTAAGGCGCTTGTTCTTTGTAGAGACAGCATAGTCCATACCAAGGCCGACATTGAGGTTGAAAGGCGACATGAAATCAGAGTAAACCTTCTTGTCGTTGCTCTTCAGGCCCTTTGTAAACTGCGTGTATGCCAGCAGCTGTATGGTGTAATACCAATTGTTCTTTGCCTGCAGGCCCAGCTTGCCGGTGTATCGCAACAGGTCGTTGTTTGTCTTGAACTTATGCAACGTGTCGTCGCGCGAGGTCTGGAACCCCAGCTTCATCTCGAGCTTGTTCTCAAACTTCACCCGGCTCTTGTTGTTGTAGTTGGCCGTGAGCGTCAGGTTGCCCACCATCGAATAGTTGCTCTCGCCCCCCTTGTACCAGTTATCCGACACATAGTTCTGCAGCAGCTGCACATAGCTGTCGCCACCGAACGTCCAGAAATTGGGCTTCTTGACCATCACAACCGCCGGGGCGAGCGCATCGACATCGGGCACGGTCTCAATCCGCTCCACCAGGTCGAGGTCTTGCTTCATCGGTTCGCCCAGGATGTCATTCCTGAGCGTGCCGGCCTGCCTGAGCGCGGTCTCAGTGTTGCGCACCAGGTCGGGCCGCCCAAGGTACACCCTAAGCAAAGCGTCGTCGACGGCATCGGCCATCGGGTCGTCGGCACTGCCGCATGAGTCGGCCCCGAGGGCCTTGTCGGCAGCCGAGTGGTAAAACGTCAGCGGCACGAAGAGGCGGTAGAAACGCCCGTCGTCAGAGTGGTCGGCACCGGCCCCGGCACGCGCCGCCGCCGAGTCGAGCCTCTGCCTGCACAGGCGCAACGAGTCCATGTAGGCCTTGACCACATTGACCGTGTCGGCCAACTTGTGGCGGTTGTGGCCCCGTTGAGCCGAAATATGTTCCACCCCAAGCAAAAGGGCCACAATCAACACTGCGTATCTTATCTTCATCGACATTATCTTTATTTAATTGCTCGCCGCCATCGGACGGGCCAAAAGGCCACGTTTACGCCCGCCGGCACTGTAAAACAAATTCAAACCCCACCCGACAAGCGTATCACCCTGGCATCCAGTCACTTGCAAAACCTGCCGAACAAGTCGGCAAAACGGCCTGTTTTCCAATGCCAAACGGCCCATTCCGCACAACAGTGCAGGCCATCTTGCACAGCCACGCCACCGCCACAGAAAGCCATCCAACCTTGTAAACAAATATTACTCGCGGACATTCCAGAACACAACCTGCCTTACGCCCCCATAGTGAATATGCCGTCCGGCCCACGGATGCACCGCAGCCGGCAACCGTACGTACACGGCCACTGGCAACCAAAGCAACCATGCCGCAGCAGGATGCCCGAAAGCCTTGGCTTGCATGCACCCCCATGCCTTTACCTTATCCAAGGATTATGCAAGCGAGTGGCAAGTGAGCCAGCTCACAATTTCCCGAGCACAGCTTATCTTATGCAAAGATAATGCAAGCGAGAGGCAAGGGAGCTCGCTCACAATTGCCCGAGTGCAGCTTATCTTATGCAAAGATAGGCATTAAAAACGAGAAACGGAAAGCCACGATGCAAAAAAGCACAATCAGCAACGCCATAGCCGTTAATTATCAGACTATTCTTTGCCGTATCCGTTTTTTTTAGTAATTTTGCACGTTGTTTATTATATACAACACTCAACGAGACAGAAGTTAAATCATAAAATACATATCATCGTGGCAGAAACAAAATACATCTTCGTCACTGGCGGTGTGGTTTCGTCGCTCGGCAAGGGCATCATATCGTCATCAATCGGCAAGTTGCTTCAAGCAAGAGGCTACAACATCACAATCCAAAAGTTCGACCCATACATCAACATCGACCCGGGCACGCTCAATCCCTATGAGCACGGCGAGTGCTATGTGACGGTGGACGGCATGGAGACAGACCTCGACCTGGGCCACTACGAGCGTTTCACAGGCATAAAGACCACAAAGGCCAACTCGCTCACGACAGGAAGGATATACAAGTCGGTGATAGACAAAGAGCGCCGCGGCGACTACCTTGGCAAGACAATACAGGTGGTGCCCCACATCACCAACGAGATAAAGCGCAACGTGAAGCTCCTCGGCGAGAAGCAACACTACGACTTTGTCATCACCGAGATTGGCGGAACCATCGGCGACATAGAGAGCATGCCCTTCCTCGAGGCCATCAGGCAGATGAAATGGGAGATGGGCAAGAACGCCGTGTGCGTCCACCTCACCTACGTTCCCTACCTCAAGGCAGCCGGAGAGCTGAAGACCAAGCCCACACAGCACTCTGTGAAAGAGCTGCAGAGCGTGGGCATACAGCCCGACGTGCTCGTGCTGCGCACGGAAAAGCACCTGGGCGACGCCATACTGAAGAAAGTAGCCGCCTTCTGCAACGTTGATTTCGACTGCGTGGTGCAGAGCGAAGACCTGCCTTCGATATACGAGGTGCCGGTGAACATGCTCAACCAAGGGCTCGACTCGGCCATACTGCGCAAGCTCGGCATGGAGATAGGCGAGAAACCGACGCTCGGCCCGTGGCGAAACTTCCTTGAGCGCCGCAAGAACGCCACCGAAGAGGTGCACATCGGGCTCGTGGGCAAGTACGACTTGCAGGACGCCTACAAGAGCATACGCGAGAGCCTGTCGCAGGCCGGCACCTACAACGACCACAAGACAGTGCTCACGTTCATCAACTCCGAGAAAATCACCGAAGACAACGTGGCCGAAAAGCTAGCCGGACAAGACGGCATCGTCATCTGCCCGGGATTCGGCCAGCGCGGCATAGAGGGCAAGATAGTGGCTGCCCACTACACCCGCACGCACAACATACCCACATTCGGCATCTGCCTGGGCATGCAGATGATGGTCATCGAGTTTGCACGCAACGTGCTCGGCTATGCCGACGCCAACAGCCGAGAGATGGACGAGAAGACCGAACACAACGTGATAGACATCATGGAGGAGCAAAAGGACATAACAAACCTCGGAGGCACCATGAGGCTCGGGGCCTATGAGTGTGTGCTCAAGCAAGGGTCGAGGGTGCTCGACATATACAAGCAGGAGCACATACAGGAGCGCCACCGCCACCGCTACGAGTTCAACAGCACCTACCAGGCCGAATACGAGAGGCACGGCATGATGTGCACGGGGCGAAACCCCGAGAGCGGGCTCATTGAAATAGTAGAGATACCGGGCCTGAAGTGGTACATAGGCACACAGTTCCACCCGGAATACCAAAGCACGGTGCTCAAGCCGCACCCGCTTTTCCTCGACTTTGTAAGGACAGCGATAGACAACAAGAAATAAAACCGCCACAGCCAACAAAAGACAAACACAGCAAACGAAATGAACAAGAACACGACTATTGGCCTGATTCTCATGGCCCTGCTCATCTTCGGCTACGGATGGTACGTGCAGCCGTCGGAAGAGCAGATAGCCATGCAACGCCAACAAGACTCCATAGCCAACGCCATCAAGCAGCAGGCTGAGAAGGAACAAAAGATGGCGGAAGCCAACCGAAAAGCCAAAGCTGCCGAAAGGGCGAAGAACGACACCACCGCTCTGTTCTACTCTGCACTGAACGGCAAAAGCCAACAGGTGGTGCTGAAGAACAGCAGCGTGGAGCTGACTCTCGACACCAAGGGCGGAGTGGTGAAAAAAGCGCGCATACTGGGATTCAAAGACCGCAACGGCGACAAAGACGTGACGCTGTTCGACGGCAACGAACAAAGCCTGAACTTCATGCTCGCCGGCAAGACGACAAACATAATCACGCAAGACCTGTATTTCACTCCGTCAAACGTGACCGACTCTACAGTCACCATGACGGCCGACGCCGGCAACGGCGGTGCCATCATACTGGACTACAAGCTGGGCAAGGACTACATGCTGCGCATGTCGGTGCAGGCCAAGGGACTCAGCGGACTGTTCGCACCAAACTACAAGGAGATGGACATTGAGTGGAGCGACAAATGCCGACAGCAGGAAAAAGGCTTCACCTTTGAGAACAGGTATGCCACCCTTACATACAAGGAAAAGGACGGAGGCACCGACTACCTGAGCGAAACATCGGCCAAGGAAGACGAGAAGATTGAGGAAAAGCTCGACTGGGTGGCCTTCAAGAACCAGTTCTTCAGCGCCGTGCTCATCTCGAAAGACGACTTCGCGGCCAACTCGCTGCTCACAAGCATACCGCAGGAGAAAGGCACGGGATACCTCAAGCTGTACAACGCCAAGCTCAAGACGTTCTTCGACCCCACCGGGGCCAAGCCCACCGAGCTCGAGATGTTTATCGGGCCCAACGACTTCAGGCTGCTGCAAGGCGTGGAGAAAGAGAGCACATCGGGCAAAGACCTCGACCTGCAGAGGCTGGTCTACCTCGGATGGCCGCTCTTCCGCATCATCAACCGGTGGTTTACGCTCTACGTCTTCGACTGGCTCACAGGCCTTGGGCTCAACATGGGCATTGTGCTCATACTCATCACGCTGCTGCTGAAGGTCATTACATACCCCATGGTGAAGAAAAGCTACATGAGCTCTGCCAAGATGCGCGTGCTCAGACCGAAGCTCGAAGAGGCCACCAAGCAGTACGACAAGCCCGAAGACCAGATGATGAAGCAGCAGGCAATGATGGCAATGTACTCAAAGTATGGCGTGAGCCCGCTGAGCGGATGCCTGCCCATGCTCATACAGATGCCTATCTGGATTGCCATGTTCAACTTCGTGCCCAACGCCATACAGCTCCGCAGCGAGAGCTTCCTGTGGATTAGCGACCTCTCTACCTACGACCCCATCATTGAGTGGAACAAGAACATCTGGCTCATCGGCGACCACCTGAGCCTCACCTGCATACTCTTCTGCGTGGCAAACGTGCTCTACTCCATCATGAGCATGCGCCAGCAGCGCGACCAGATGGTGGGCCAGCAGGCCGAACAGATGAAGATGATGCAGTGGATGATGTATCTCATGCCGGTGATGTTCTTCTTCATATTCAACGATTACTCTGCCGGGCTCAACTTCTATTACTTCATCTCGCTGTTCTTCAGCGCCGCCATAATGTGGATACTGCGCAAGACCACCGACGACGAGAAGCTGCTTGCCATACTCGAGGCGCGCTACAAGGAAAACCAGAACAACCCCAAGAAAACCAGCGGGCTGGCCGCACGACTCGAGGAAATGCAGCGACAGGCCGAAGAAATGAAACGGATGCGCGAACAGGCCCGCAAGAAATAAAGGCATACATTATAATAACCTAAATGCAAGGGCGTCCCTTGGCGGGCGCCCTTGCGGTATAACCAAAACTCCAATAACAATGAACAGATTGACAGCAATGACTGCGGCGGCTTTGCTAACCTTAGCCGGCAACGCACAAACGGCGCCGACAACCAACATCGGCAAGAGCGACATAACCGTAGAAAACAAGCTGATGACGCCGGAGGCACTGTGGGCCATGGGCCGGATAGCCACGGCAACGGCTTCGCCCGACGGCAAGCAGATAGCCTACCAGGTGGGGTATTACAGCGTCAAGGAGAACAAAGGTCACCAGGTGCTGTGCCTCATCGACGCCAACGGGAAGAACAACAGGCAGCTGACAACGGCCGCCACGAGCGAGACCGACCCCGCATGGATAGAACAGGGGCAGCGCATCGCATACATCAGCGAAGGCGAGATATGGGCCATGAACGCCGACGGCTCAGGGCGCAAGCAGCTGTCTGAGTCGGGAGGAAGCATCGAAGGGTTCAAGTTTTCGCCCGACGGCAAGAAGGTGATACTGATAAAATCGATACCATACAACGACATAATAAAGAAGAACCCCGACGACCTGCCACTGGCCACAGGCCGCCTTGCCACCGACCTGATGTACCGCCACTGGGACCACTACGTAGAAAGCATACAGCACCCGTTTGTGGCCGATGTGACAGGCAACGGCATAACCGAGGGCGAAGACATAATGAAAGGCGAGCCATACGAATGTCCCATGGCACCGTTCGGAGGCATCGAGCAACTGAACTGGAGCCCCGACTCAAGGCTGATTGCATATACCTGCCGCAAAAAAACGGGGCTCGCGTATGCCATCTCGACCGACTCCGACATATATATCTACGACACCGAGACAAAGACAACCACCAACCTGTGCAAGCCGGCCGGCTACAAGCCGGTGGCCGTCGACCCGACCCGCTCCATGAAAGGGCAGGCCGTAAACAGCGAGGAGAACCTGAAGAACAACCCGGGATATGACACCAACCCGCAGTTCTCGCCCGACGGCAAGTACATTGCATGGCAGAGCATGGCGCGCGACGGGTATGAGGCCGACCGCAACCGCCTCTGCGTATACAACAGGGCCACAGGAGAGAAGACATACGTTACCGAGAGTTTCGACTCAAACGTCGACGCCTTCTGCTGGCACTCCGACTCGCAGACACTGTCGTTCATCGGAGTGTGGCACGGCTGCGTCAACGTTTACCAGACCAACCTCAAGGGCGAGGTGCGCCAGGTGACCAACGACTGGGCCGACTACGTGGCACTGTCGCCCGCCAACGACGGCAAGAAGCTGCTTGCAATACGCCAGAGCATGTCGGAGCCGTCGGACATTTTCATCGTCAACCCCGGCAAGGAGCCTAAGAAAACCGAGGTGGAGCAGGTGACATTTGAAAACAAGCACATACTCGACCAGATAGCCACAGGCAAGGTGCAGCAGCGCTGGGTGAAGACGACCGACGGCAAGAACATGCTCTGCTGGATTGTGCTGCCCGCCAATTTCGACCCAAACAAGAAATACCCCACACTGCTCTTCTGCGAAGGCGGGCCCCAAAGCCCGGTGAGCCAGTTCTGGAGCTACCGCTGGAACATGCAGATAATGGCCGCCAACGGATATGTGGTGGTTGCCCCAAACCGCCGCGGACTGCCCGGCTTCGGCTCTGAATGGAACGAGCAGGTGAGCGGCGACTGGACCGGACAGTGCATGAACGACTACCTCTCGGCCATCGACGACGCAGCCCAAAACCTGCCCTTCGTCGACAAAGACCGCCTCGGCGCCGTCGGTGCCAGCTTCGGAGGCTTCAGCGTCTACTATCTCGCCGGCCACCACAACAAGCGCTTCAAGTGCTTCATATCCCACGACGGGGCATTCAACCTTGAGTCGATGTACACCGACACCGAGGAGGCTTGGTTCAGCAACTGGGAGTATGAAGACGCCTATTGGAACAAGCCGCTCTCGGCCGAGGCCAAGAAGACATACGACAACTCGCCCCACAAGTTTGTCGACAAGTGGGACACGCCCATCCTCTGCATCCACGGCGAGAAAGACTACCGCATCAACTACAACCAAGGCATGGGAGCGTTCAACGCTGCCCGCATGCGGGGCATACCGGCAGAGCTGCTCATATTCCCCGACGAAAACCACTGGGTGCTCAAGCCCCAGAACGGAATACTGTGGCAGCGCACATTCTTCAACTGGCTCGACCGCTGGCTGAAAGACTGAGCCATAGCCACCACAACAACGGGACAACGGCGGGCCGCATGCGGAGAACGACCGCACCGACGGCCGCCAACCAACAAAACAGGGCTTTAACCAATAACAATTCATATTATGACAGAAAAGATTCAAAAGACACTGAGGGACTCTGCCGGAATGAGATGGATGGTATTGTTCTTCCTGGCGTTTGCCATGTTCTGCTCCTACATCTTCATGGACATACTCTCGCCCATCAAAGATCTGATGCAGTCGACAAGGGGTTGGGACTCTACCGCTTTCGGAACCATGCAAGGCTCCGAGACATTCCTCAACGTGTTTGTGTTCTTCCTCATCTTTGCCGGAATCATACTCGACAAGATGGGAGTAAGGTTCACGGCCGTGCTCTCGGGCGCGGTGATGCTGGTCGGGGCCACCATCAACTGGTATGCCGTGACAGAGATGTTCCAGGGAAGCAGCCTGGAGACATGGTTCAACGAAAACCTCAACTACATACCCGGCTTCGATGAGCTCGGCATATCGCCGTTCTACCTCGGCATGCCGGCCTCGGCCAAGTTTGCGGCCATAGGCTTCATGATATTCGGATGCGGCGTCGAGATGGCCGGCATCACCGTTTCGCGAGGCATCGTGAAATGGTTCAAGGGCCACGAGATGGCACTGGCCATGGGCTCGGAGATGGCACTGGCGCGCCTGGGCGTGGCCACCTGCATGATATTCTCGCCGGTGTTTGCCAAGATGGGCGGCGTTATCGACGTGTCGCGCTCGGTGGCTTTCGGTGTCGTGCTGCTCATGATAGCCCTCATAATGTTCATCGTCTACTTCTTCCTCGACAAGAAACTCGACTCACAGACCGGCGAGGCAGAGGAAAAAGACGACCCGTTCAAGATTAGCGACATTGGCAACATACTGCGCAGCAGGGGCTTCTGGCTCGTGGCATTGCTGTGTGTGCTCTACTACTCGGCCATCTTCCCGTTCCAGAAGTACGCCGTCAACATGCTTCAGTGCAACCTCACATTCACCAAGCTGTCGCCCGAATCATTCTGGGCCGGCAACACGGTGACGGTGATACAGTATGTAATCATGCTCATCGTGGCCGCCGCAGCGTTTGCCAGCAACTTCTCGAAGGGCAAGACAATGAAGAGCGCAAGTGGTGGCCGTCGTAGCGCTCGTAATATTCTGCTACATGGGCTACATGAGGCAGAGCGCCGAGACAGTGTTTGCTGTATTCCCGCTGCTGGCCGTGGGCATAACCCCCATACTGGGCAATTATGTCGACCATAAGGGCAAGGCAGCCTCGATGCTCGTGGTGGGCTCGCTGCTGCTCATAGCCTGCCACCTCACGTTCGCCTTCATCCTGCCCATGTTCAAGGGCAACGCCGTCGGAGGCATCATCGTGGCCTACGTCACCATCCTCGTGCTCGGTGCCAGCTTCTCACTGGTGCCGGCCGCACTGTGGCCCAGCGTGCCCAAGCTGGTCGACGCCAAGATCATCGGCAGTGCCTATGCCCTGATTTTCTGGATTCAGAACATCGGACTGTGGCTCTTCCCGCTGCTCATCGGAAAGGTGCTCGACCAGACCAACCCGCAACTCGTGTCCGACTTGAAAAACGGATTGATATCACCCGAAGAGGCTGCCATGTCTTACGACTATACAGTGCCACTGGTAATGCTGGCCTGCCTCGGCGTGGCAGCTCTGATATTAGGGTTTGTGCTCAAGATTGTAGACAAGAAATACGGCTACCGACTTGAGGAGCCCAACATAACGGAATAACCTGACCGAGGCCTGCAACGCACAAGCAGGACCGGAAGGAGAGCCAAAGGCGTGGGTTTTCACACCTACATGCAAAGCCGCATACGCCAGCTTCAATGCTGGTGCATGCGGCTTTTTCGTACACGCGGCAATCAATGGGGCGACAGCATTTTGTAAAAGAAAACAACAAAGACCATCCAATCGGGCAAACAGCTGAATACCAGGTACATAGCCAACTGGGGCACACGGCGATTGAAAACCTGCCGTATGGCATGGCCAGAAGGGCCAAACCGCGCGCTGATACGGGCCGCTTTGCAATGCAATATGGCCGGTTTGGCAACGGGTTATGGCATCGTAAACATTTATGCAAAACCGGTGATGAGACAGACGGGATGCGCATTGTTTGCCTTTCCCGGCTTTCAATGTGCTTTCGTCATGTTCCAGCACCTTGCTGGCCACTTTGCAGCGTGCTTATCACGTTACGCCTGCAGCAAAGGCAGCGGCCAATCTGCACGGCATAACAACTAAATCACATCAGACTGTAACTGCCAATTTGGGGCAGACCGGAAGCGACATGCGCCGTCTACACCAAAGCGTTGAAGGCAGGGCAATGACTGTTTCGACTACCGGCATACATGCCTGTGGCATGCATGAGCGGCGTCTCTGCGCTGTGTGTAGAGTCAAAGAAACAACGAGGATGCAGGAAAAAGGAGTATGAAACGCTGTCGGAATTTCTGTGACGAAACAACTGCCGGCAGGCAAGCCTATCCTTATATCCATCTGGCCAAAAAGCGACAGAGCATAATATCCATGCAGATTGCTTGACTCCATAGCCGAAGGCATGGCGGTGTGCAGCAACAAGAAACGGAAGGCAATATTCAGGAATTGGTGGTGTAAACCACCCACGACAGACTCGGCCCTGCCCTATCGCAGGCGCAGACGAACCACAAGCGGCAGGGGGGCGCTGTATCCGTCGCGGCGG
>ENA-ORSS01003296-ORSS01003296.1-human-gut-metagenome-genome-assembly--contig:-NODE-3296-length-13298-cov-4.477686_pt1 | contig 13298 bp, 10 predicted proteins | sample MGYA00241899_ERZ509162 | MGnify/ENA primary metagenome ERZ509162 (study PRJEB26280, sample SAMEA2338641) | human gut metagenome | biome: human gut; feature: human-associated habitat; material: faeces... | reverse complement strand
CCCCTGCCGCAGGATTTCCGCGACCTCGCTCATTTCGACCATGAAGGTGGACTGGCCGCCGGCCAGGTCGTCGCTCGCGCCAATGCGGGTAAAGATGCGGTCCACCACACCGATGCGGGCGGCGCGGGCGGGAACGAACGAGCCGATCTGCGCCATGAGCGTCAAAAGTGCCACCTGGCGCATGTACGTCGACTTGCCCGCCATGTTCGGCCCCGTGATCAGCATGATCTCGCAGTCCTGATGGTCGAGGTGCGCATCGTTCGGCACGAAGAGGTCGCGCGTCAGGATGCGCTCCACGAGCGGATGGCGGCCGTCCTTGATGTCGATGACGCCGTCCGTTCGCATCTGCGGGCGCACGTAGTTGTAGGTACTGGACGCCTCCGCGAGGCTCGCGAGCACATCGACGAGCGCGATCTCGTGCGCCGTCTGCTGAATCTCCGTCAGATGTGCTTTGATGGTCTCGCGGACCTCTGTGAAGAGGTTGTACTCGATGTTGACGATCTTCTCCTGCGCGCCGAGGATCTTCGTCTCGAACTCCTTGAGTTCCTCCGTGATGTAGCGCTCCGCATTCGCGAGCGTCTGCTTGCGGATGTAGCGGTCCGGCACGCGGTCCGCGCCGCTGTGGCGCACCTCGATGTAGTAGCCGAATACCTTGTTGTAGCCAATCTTCAGCGCCTTGATGCCCGTCTGCTCCTTTTCGCGCTCCTCGATCTCCTGCAGCATCGCCTTGCTGTCGTGTGAGATGCGGCGGTACTCATCGAGCTCTTCGTTATAGCCCGATTTGATGATGCCGCCCTCGCGCAGGCTGATGCCCGGGTCCTCGACGATGGCGCGCTCCAAGAGGTCGACGAGAGCATCGAAGGTCTCCACCTTCGCCTCGGCCTGCTTGAGCATCGAAGACTTCGCGCCCTGCAGCTTCTCGCGGATGCCCGGCAGGCAGCGCAAGGAGATCTTGAGCGCAATGAGGTCGCGTGCATTGGCCGTGCCGACCTCGATGCGCGTCAGGAGGCGCTCGAAGTCGTGGATCTCGCGGCAGCCCTCGCGCACGCCGCCGCGCAGCGAGAAGTCGCCGACGAGCTCTCCGACCGCGTCGAGGCGCTGCGTGATGCCCGCGATGCTCAGCAAAGGATACTCGAGCCACTTCTTCAAGAGGCGGCTGCCCATCGCCGTCTCCGTAAAGTCGAGGACATCGAGGAGCGTGTTCTTCTTGCCGCCATCGCGCAGGTTGCGCGTGATCTCGAGGTTGCGCAGCGTGTACGTGTCGACGACGAGGTTCTCTGAGGCATCGAGATACGTCAGCTGGTTGAGCTGCGTGAGGTCCGTGCGGACCGTCTCGTGGAGGTAGTCGAGCAGCGTCGCCACCGCCTCCTTCGCCTCCGGCTGCGCGGGGCGCGTCGCCGCGTCGAAGTGCTCGACGATGCGGTCCTCGACATGATGCGAGACTTCCGCAATCGGCGTGAACGAGCAGTGCGGCAGGCGCAGAGCAGCAAACTCCTTGAGCGCACTGGCAAACGACGGCTTGCCGACGATCAGAAGCTCCGGCATCATCAGGCGGTAGAGCTCATCGAGCAACATCTGCAGGCGGTTGCCGCCCTCGTAGATGCCGTAGAAGCACTCGCCCGTCGAGATGTCGGCGCCCGCGAGCACAATCTTCTCGCCCGTCTCGTAGATGAGCGCGATGTAGTTGTTCTGCGTCGCCTGCAGCGCAGACTCCGACAGGATCGTGCCCGGCGTCACGACCTTGATGACCTCGCGCTTTGTCAGCCCCTTCGCCTTCGGATCGCCGATCTGCTCGGCGATGGCCACCTTGTAGCCGCGCTTGACGAGCTTGTTGACGTACGTCTCAGCCGCATGGTACGGCACGCCGCACATCGGCGCATCCTGTCCCTTGCTGCGGCTCGTCAGCGTCAGGCCGAGCTCCTTCGAGACGAGCTTGGCATCTTCAAAGAACATCTCATAAAAATCGCCGAGGCGGAAGAACAGGATTGCTCCTGGATTCTGCTCCTTCGTCGCGAGATACTGCTGCATCATCGGCGTCATTTCCATCGATACTGCACCTCCTGGATAAAAGACGTGCTGACACGATGCCAGCACGCCTGTCATTTCTCTTTATTCTTTATGATACGCGTTCGCCCTTGAGGACCCAGGTCTGCGGGTGCGTGATGCGGACGTCGATGAAGTCGCCCGGCTTCTCGCCCGCATGTGCGAACAGCACGATTTTGTTGGTGCGCGTGCGGCCCATCCAGACGGAAGGCTCGTTCTTGCTCGGGCCCTCCACCATGATTTCCAGCGTCTTGCCGAGGAGCTTCTCGTTGATGGCGAGGCTGATCTCGTTCTGCACGGCCATGAGCGCATTCAGGCGCTCCTTCTTGACGGACTCATCGACCTGGTTCTCCATCGTCGCCGCCGGTGTGCCCGACCGCTTCGAGTAGATGAAGGTGTAGGCCGAGTCGTAGCGAATCTCGCGCAGGAAGTCGAGCATCTGCTGGAAATCCTCATCCGTCTCGCCGGGGAAGCCGACGATGAGGTCCGTCGTCAGGCTCACGTCCGGGATGGCCGCGCGGATGCGGCGCACGAGGTCGCGGTACGACTCCACCGTGTAGACGCGGTTCATCGCCTTGAGGATGCGGTTGCTGCCGTACTGGACCGGCAGGTGGATGTGCTCGCAGAGGTGCTCGCCGTCGCGGATGGCCGCGATGACCTTGTCCGAGAGGTCCTTCGGGTGCGAGGTCATGAAGCGCACGCGGCGGATGCCCGGCACCTTGTCGACCATCTTGAGGAGATCTGCAAAGTCTGCGAGCTTGTGGTCCTTGCCGTAGGAGTTGACATTCTGGCCGAGCAGCGTGACTTCCTCATAGCCGTTCTTCACGGCCTCCTCAACCTCATGCACGATGTCCTCGGGCAGGCGGCTGCGCTCGCGGCCGCGCACGTACGGCACGATGCAGTAGGTGCAGAAGTTGTTGCAGCCGTACATGATTGGCACCCAAGCCGAGAGGCTGCCCGCGCGTGCGACGGGTACGTCGTCCGGCAGCTCCGTCTCGCCGAGCTGCACGTCGACGACGTGACCGTGCTCCGCCTGGATCTCCTGCACGACGTGCGTGAGCTCGTGGACCTTGTTGGTGCCGAGCACGAAGTCGATGTGCGGCGCGCGCTTGATGAGCGCATCGCCCTCTTTCTGCGCCATGCAGCCCGTGATGCCGAAGATCAGCTCTGGGTTCTCGCGCTTGAGGCGCTTGATCTCGCCGATCTTGCCGTAGACGCGGTCCTCCGCCGTCTCGCGCACGCAGCAGGTGTTGATGAGGATGAGGTCCGCCTCCTCCATCGACTCCGTCCGCTCATAGCCGATCGTGCGGAGCTGCCCCATCATGCGCTCCGCATCGCTCTGGTTCATCTGGCATCCATAGACCAGGAGATACGCATAGCGATGCAGCTTGCCATCTATCATTTTCATACGTTGTATTCCGTCCTTTTCTTTGCTGTCTATCTCACAATCAATGCTTTATTGTATCAAAAATGGCCGTACTTGTCCATGATACAGAAGATAGAGATGCCGCATGGGCAAGCTGTCTCCATGCGGCATCTCTATCGTATCTTCCTGTTATTCCTGCAAAGACCGATGGACTCAATCAGAGTGCGGCGATCTTGTGCAGCGTCGCGACGATGAGGTCGACCTGCGGCTTGACTGTCGCGAGCACGAGGTGCTCGTTCGGGCTATGGATGTCCTTCGTCGTCACGCCGATCGACACCATGTCGAGTTTCGGGTTCTTGCGGAAGTGCCAGCCGCACTCGAGGCCGGCGTGGATCGTCTCGACCTTCATCGGCTTGCCGTTCTGCTCGGCAAACGTCTCCGCCACGATCTTGGCGAGGCGGCTCTCCTTGTTCTCCTTCCAGCCCGGCGACTGCGTGCCGATGTGTGCCGTGAAGCCCGTGAGTTCCGCGACCGTCTCGGCGTACTGACGGAATTCATCGAGTTTCTGGTCGATGGCCGAACGCGGGAAGAACTGGACCTCCACTTCTTCCGCCGTCATGTTGACGACGCCGAGGTTGGCGCTCGTCTCGACGAGACCAGGAATGACCGTCGACATCGCGTAGACGCCCGTGTGCAAGATGGTCAGCAGGCTCAGCAGGCGCTTGGCATCGCCCGCCTTGAGGACCTGCTGCGCTGCCTCGACACTCGTCAGCGGCACGAGGATCTGCGGCTCGACATTGCCGTACATCTGCGTGAAGCGCTCCTTCTGGTCCGCGATGACCGCCTCGATGTCCGCCTTTGGGATATCCGTGACGATGACAGCCGTCGCATCATTCGGGATGGCGTTGCGCGCCTTGCCGCCCGTAAAGGAAGCGAGCTCGACCTCGCCCTTCGCTTGCAGTGCCGTCAAGATCATCGCGAGCGTGCGGATGGCATTGCCGCGGCCGTCGCCGATGCGCTCGCCGGAGTGGCCGCCGCGCAGGCCCTTGACTTCGATCTTCCAGGCGGCCGACGTCTCCGGCTCCACGCGCTTGAGCTCGCGCGTGAAGTCGAGGTCGACGCTGCCGGCACTGCCGACCGTCAGCTCATCGTAATTCTCGCTGTCGCAGTTAATCAGGAACGAGGCATCCTTGAGATGGTCCGCCGAGAGGTGGATGGCCCCCTTCATGCTCTGCTCCTCATCCGTCGTGACGATCAGGCGCAGCGGGCCGTGGTCCTTCGCCGTCTTCATGATGTAGATGGCCTCCGCCACGCCGATGCCGTCATCTGCGCCGAGACTCGTGCCCTCCGCCGAGAGGAATTCTTCCGTGCGCACGAGCTTTATGGGGTCTTTGAGCGGGTCGTATGCATAGCCCTCCTCGGCCACGCAGACCATGTCCATATGGCCCTGCAGGATGGTCAGCGGCGCCTTCTCGAAGCCAGCCGTCGCCTTCTTGTCCGCGATGATGTTGTTCGCCTCATCCTGCGTGACCGTGAAACCGAGCTCACTGAGGTACGACTTAAGGAAGTCGCTGACGGCCTGCTCGTGGCCGGATTTGCGCGGGATGGCTGCGAGTTTCGCAAACTCCTGCAGCACGCCCTCGAGTACCTCATCCTTCTTTGCCTTATCGGCCTGATTCTGGTTCATCTGAAATTCCTCTTTCCTGATTTCTAATGCTTCAGCAATCCGCTGCTCTTGGCAACGAAAAACAGCCTGCCCCTTGAGGCAGGCTGGCATGAATCCATGGTTTCATCTGGACGGATTGTTAGTCTTTGAGTGACGCCGGCATCGCTTCAGCAACATCGACGCCTTCCGGCGCATAGAGCACAATCTGCTCCGAGATGCGCTTCGCGCAGCCATTGACGACGTAGCAGGCGCCGTTGACGAAGTCGCAGATGCGGCGCTGCTCTTCGACTGCAACGCGCTCATAGTTGACGACAACGGCCTTGCCCGACTTGAGGTTGTCCGCGATGTCCGTGACCTGGTCGAAGTTCTCCGGCACATAAATCTGCACGCGGAGCTCCGGGATCTTCGTCGTATGGACCGTCAGCTGCGGATGCTGCGCGCGCGTGCGCGTGCGGAAAGACGGCGCAGGCTCCTGAGCCTCTGTGCGCTCGACATAGATCGAGTCGCCGCCCGAGACCTTGTACTCCTGCGCTGCGGCGCGGGCCGGTTTCGCTACGGCCTGCTGCTGGCTCTTCTCAGCAGCAGCATCCTTGTGCTCCTCTACCTCTACGTCCTCCCACGGCATCAATACATCAATGAGGCCCTGGAACTTTCCTTTGATCGTCTCCATACCACTCATAACATCTCGTCCTTCCACCTGAATTCATATTGCTCCACACGTATTTATCCACACGTACATGTGTACAAAACTGGATTTAACTATCGACATGATAACACATTTCGACAGAAAATGCAAAAAACCTGCTGGATTTTTTCATATCCAGCAGGTTTTCTTAAATTTTATCTGTTATGAATTTTATCTGTTATGGATGTCGCAGACGAAATCAGCCCTTGCGAGCGTTCTTGGCATTGCGGCCGCGGATCGTGCGGTCGAGGATGGCCTTGCGCAGGCGGATGTGCTCCGGCGTGACCTCGACGAGCTCATCACTGTTGATGTACTCGATGGCCTGCTCGAGCGAGAGGATGCGCGGCGGCGTCAGGCGGATGGCCTCATCCGAAGAGGACGTACGCATGTTGGAGACGTTCTTCTTCTTGCACGGGTTGATGTCGATATCGTTCTCGCGGGAGTTCTCGCCGACGATCATGCCTTCGTAGACCTGCTCGTTCGGTCCGATGAACATCGTGCCGCGATCCTGCAGCGTGTAGATGCCGTAGCCCGTCGTCTCACCCTGCTCGAACGCGACGAGCGAACCGCGCGTGCGGCCCGGGATGTCGCCCTTGTACGGTGCATAGCCGTGGAAGACGTGGTTCATGATACCGTTGCCCTTTGTGCTCGTCAGGAGCTCGGAACGGAAACCGATGAGGCCGCGTGCCGGGATCGTGAACTCGAGGCGCATGTAGCCAGCCGTCTCCGTCATGTTCGTGAGCTCAGCCTTGCGCGTGCCGAGGCCTTCCATGACAGCGCCCATGTACTCCTGCGGTACTTCGACCGTCAGGTTCTCAATCGGCTCGCAGAGCTGGCCGTTGATCGTCTTGTAGACAACTTCCGGTTTGCCGACCTGCAGCTCGTAGCCCTCGCGGCGCATCTCCTCGATGAGGATGGACAGATGCAGCTCGCCGCGGCCCGATACCTTGAAGACATCCGGCGAATCCGTCTCTTCGACCTTCATCGCGACGTTCGTCTCGACTTCCTTGAACAGGCGGTCGCGCAGATGGCGGCTCGTGACGAACTGGCCTTCGCGGCCGGCGAACGGGCTCGTGTTGACGCCGAACGTCATGGAGAGCGTCGGCTCGTCGATGCGGATGGCCGGCAGTGCTTCCGGCTGCTCAGCGTCAGCGACCGTGTAGCCGATGCTGACATCGCCGAGGCCCGTCAGAGCGACGATCTCGCCCATCTTGGCTTCCGGCACTTCGATGCGCTGCATGCCCTGGTAGACGAAGACCTTGCCGATCTTCGCGCGGATTTCCTGGTCGCCGTTAATGAGCACGACATTCTGGTTCGTGCGAGCCGTGCCGCGGCTGATGCGGCCGACAGCGACGCGGCCGACGAAGGCATCTGCCTCGAGCGTCGTGACCATCATCTGCAGCGGGCCGTCCGGGTCGCCGTGCGGAGCCGGGATCTCTTTGACGATCGTCTCCATCAGCGGCTCGAGGTTCGTGCTCTCGTCTTCCATGTTGTACTTCGCGATGCCGTCGCGGGCCGTCGCGTAAATGACCGGGAAGTCGAGCTGATCGTCATCGGCATCGAGTTCCATGAAGAGCTCGAGGACTTCGTCGTAGACATCGTCCACGCGCTGGTTCGGCTTATCGATCTTGTTGATGACGACGATCGGCTTGAGCTTCTGCTCGAGAGCCTTGCGCAGAACGTACTTCGTCTGCGGCATCGGGCCTTCGAACGCATCGACGAGCAGGAGAACGCCGTCGACCATGTTGAGGACACGCTCGACCTCGCCGCCGAAGTCCGCATGGCCCGGGGTGTCGACGATATTGATCTTGATGCCGTTGTACATGATGGCCGTGTTCTTCGAGAGGATCGTGATGCCGCGCTCGCGCTCGATATCGCCCGAATCCATGACGCGCTCAGCCACCTGCTCATTCGAGCGGAATACATGGCTCTGCTTCAGCATGGCATCGACCAGCGTCGTCTTGCCGTGGTCGACGTGCGCAATGATTGCGATATTGCGGAGCTTATCATTAGTCGTCATACTCATTCTGTGTAATCTGCCTCCTATAAAAGAAAAGGGATACCTGTCGTATCCTCACTTGCAAACCTAAAAATTACTTACTCATTATACATGCTTTCCCCGCGTAATGCAATAGATTGACCGCAGGATGCCACACAAATTCTCTTGCAGAACCTATAACAAAAGTGTTGTATCTCCAATGATTTTTTGGTATGATAGTACTCGTGTTACAGTTTTACACACGGATAAGTCACGCTGTCTACAGGAATCCCCATTCCTGCAGCACGGATGCGATACAACGGATACAACAGCTAGAACAGAAGTAAAGGAAGTCATCAAATGGATCCCATCAACGTCAACCTCAACATCTACCAGACGCTCGCTGCGGCCACGGCAGTCTACTACGTCGGCGTACTGCTGCGCATCAAGGTCCCGTTCCTGCGCCGCTACTGCCTGCCGGCCCCAGTCATCGGCGGCATCATCTTCGCGATACTCAACGCCATCCTCTACACGAACGGTATCTGGACGTATAAACAGGACACCATCATGCAGAACGTCTGCATGATGCTCTTCTTCACGAGCATCGGCTACACGGCCAGCATCAGCCTGATCCGCAAGGGCGGCTCGCTCGTCGCCAAGATGGCCGTGCTGACCACCCTCTTGATCCTCTGCCAGAACGGCATCGGCATCGCCTTGGCGCACGTCTTTGACCTAAGCCCGCTCATGGGCCTCGCGACGGGTTCCATCCCGATGGTCGGCGGCCACGGCACCTCGGGTTCCTTCGGACCGGTCCTCGAGAGCGTCGGCCTCGACAACGCGACGACGATTGCCTTTGCCGCCGCCACGTTTGGCCTCGTCTCAGGCAGCCTGCTCGGCGGCCCGATGGGTGAATTTCTCGTGCGCCACTACGGCCTGACGAGCGTCGCCGACGAGGAGCGCCTCGACCCGGCCAACACGAGCGACGAGCTCCAGAAGCTCGAGCAGGCCGCCCACGGCGAGCGCAAGGCCATCGATGAGGAAAAGCGCGCGGGCCAGAGCATCAACAACTACCGCTTCATGAACGCCCTCGCGCACCTGCTGATTGCCATGGGCCTCGGCACCGTCGTGAGCCAGATCTTCGTCAACTTCGGCCTCGTCTTCCCGAACTACATCGGCTCCATGCTCGTCGCCGCCATCATCCGCAACGTCTCCGACTACACGCACGCCTACAAGGTCTACCAGCGCGAGAGCGAGGTCCTCGGCAACCTCGGCCTGACGATCTTCCTCTCGTGCGCGCTCATGAGCCTCAAGCTCTGGCAGCTCTCCGACCTCGCCATCCCCCTGATGGCCATGCTGCTGAGCCAGGTGCTCTTCATCGCGCTCTTCGTCAAGTTCCTGCTCTTCCGCGTCATGGGCCGCAACTACGAGGCCGCCGTCATGGCAGCCGGCACCTGCGGTTTCGGCCTCGGCGCCACGCCGAACGCCATCGCCAACATGTCCGTCATGGTCGAGCGCTTCGGCCCCGCCCCCACGGCCTTCTTCGTCATCCCGCTGATTGGTGCCCTGATCGTCGACTTCGTCAATTCCTCCATCGTCACGGTCCTGCTGAACCTGCTGGCCTGAGATGACCGCAGCATAACAACATTACACCCATCTTTTTGTGATTCCTTTGCGTTCTCTTTCCCCGTATGATAGAATGGTTATAGCATCATGGCGATGGCAGCAATCGCTATCGGTTACCGTTCATTGCACTACATTCAACATTCAAAAAGGGGATTACGACTCTATGCTCAATCAAGTTTCTGTATTCGCTGAAAACACGAAAGGCGCTCTGCGCAAGATGACGGCAGTGCTCGCCGCAGCAAACATCAACATCTACTCCATGCTCGCCAGCGACAGCGCTGAATTCGGCATCATCCGCCTCGTGCTGACAGACCCGGACCGCGCGCTCACCGAGCTCAAGAAGGCCGGCTATCAGTGCCACATCGACAAGGTCATCGCCGTCGAGATGGGCGACACGCCGGGCAGCCTCGATGCAATCCTCAAGAGCCTCGAAGAGGCCAATGTCACGCTTGACTACCTCTACATCTCCTATGACCGCCAGGCCAGCCAGCCGGTCGTCATCTTCAAGACGCGCGAGCCGGAGGCCGAGACCTTCCTGCGCGGCAAAGGCTACAAACTCGTCGACAAGTTCTGACCAGCCTTGCGCACCTGACTCAAGCACCGAAAAAGGAGCCTGTCACATGATTCCATGTGACAGGCTCCTTTTTTGATTCCGATTGGTTTGGTCAGCAAGCAGTGCGATCAGAGCAATTCTGCCAAGTCGAAGATGAGCTGCTGCGTCTTCTCCCAACCGAGGCAAGGGTCTGTGATGGACTTGCCGTACGTCCCCTCGCTGATCTTCTGGTTGCCGTCCTCGATATAGCTCTCAATCATGAGTCCCTTGACGAGCGACCGGATATCCGGCGAGACCCTACAGCTGTTGACGACGTCTTTTGCAATGCGGATCTGCTCGAGGTACTTCTTACCCGAGTTCGCATGATTGGTATCGACGATGACCGCCGGGTTCGCGAGATTACGCTTGTGGTACGCCTCGTAGAGCGAGCGCAGGTTCTCGTAGTGGTAGTTCGGCATGCTGTTGCCAAAGCTGTCGACATAGCCGCGCAGGATGGCATGGGCCAGAGGATTGCCCGTCGTGCGGACTTCCCAGCCGCGGAACAGGAACTCCTGCGAGTGCTGTGCCGCCTCGATTGAGTTGAGCATGACCGAGATGTCGCCCGACGTCGGGTTCTTCATGCCGACCGGGATGCCGATGCCGCTCGCGATCATGCGGTGGAACTGGTCTTCGACCGAACGCGCACCGACCGCCGCATACGACAGCAGGTCCGACAGATAGCGGTAGATTTCCGGATAGAGGATTTCCTCTGCACACGTGAAGCCCGTCTCGCGCACGACGCGCGCATTCATCTCGCGAATCGCGATGATGCCGCCGAGCATGTCTTCCTTGCCTTCCGGATCCGGCTGATGCAGCATGCCCTTGTAGCCGATGCCGATTGTGCGCGGCTTGCTCGTATAGAGGCGCGGCACGATGAAGATCTTGTCCTTGACCTGTTCCTGTACCGGCACGAGGCGGTGCACGTAATCGAGAACGGCCTCTTCATTGTCGGCCGAGCACGGGCCGATGACGAGCAGGAAGCGGTTGTCCTTGCCCGTCATGATGTCCGCGATTGTCTTGTCGCGCTCCACCTTGATCTTCTTGACGCGGTCATCTATCGGGAACTGCTCCATGAGCTCCTGCGGCGTAGGCAGCCTACGGATGAATTCCATTTGCATTTCCATATTCAGTGACTCCTCTCTGACGCTTCTGACGCTGTGATGCCTACCATTATATCATAGATTCTGCCGCCACCATAGAGAGCACATGACAAAATTCGCTATATCCACGAAAAAATTTCGGTAAATGTCGCGTCCTTCCTCACGAAGCGCACAGAGATGCAATAGGAGTGAAACGATTCACTTCGAGACAGCGACCCAGCCCACTGCCGGGATGATGCGGTAGAGTTCCTCTGGCGTCAGGCGCACGGCGCTGTGGTCATCGCCCGCCGCCGGGTAGACCGTCTCAAAGCGGCGCAACGACTCGTCGAGGTAGACCGGCACACCCTCCTTGATCGCGAACGGGCAGACGCCGCCCGGTGCATGGCCGATGAACGCTTCCACTTGGTCGAACGGGATCATGCGTCCCTTCTTGTGGAACGCCTCCTTGAAGCGGTGATTGTCCACGCGCACATCACCGGCAAGGATGACGAGCAAGGGCGCGCCGTCCACGAGGAACGACATCGTCTTTGCGATGCGCCCCGGCTCCACGCCGACTGCCTCCGCAGCAAGTTCCACCGTCGCCGTCGACGCCTCAAACGTAATGACGCGATCCGCCATCCCCTTAGCGGCCAGAAAGGCCTGTACTTTCTCGATTGACATAGCAGATTCTTCTTTCTTGATGAGATTGAGAACCTAGAAAGATTCTCGTATCTTTATTGCATTCGCGAGCCAATCGCAAAATCCTGCCTCAGATTCCATCAAAATCCGCCGTCATCGCCGCCGTAGTCGTCACCGCCATCATAGCCACCGCCATCATAGCCACCGCCGTAATCGTCATCGCCATAGCCACCATAATCTCCGTAGTCATCATCGTGGTCAGTGCCCGAGTCGTCGCCGTAGCTGCTGTAGTCATCATTGCCATAATTGCCGTAATCATCATGGTCCGGCTCGTCATCCCCGTGGTCTTCCTCATCGTCGACCGACCAGTCTGCGTCCCAGTCGACATCATCATCATGGAAGCCATCGTCATCTGCATCGTAGTCATCTGTGCCATCGGCCCTGTCATCTGCATCATCCGCGGTGTAGTCGTCTCCGTAATCGCCGTAATCGCTATAGCCATCCGCATCCTCTGCATCGTACGAATCTACATCCGACTGCTGCTGTGTGCGCTGCGCCACAGCCATCTGGTCGAGGCGCGCCTGCTGGGCCTCCGCATCGTGATGGCGCATCAGCGCCGCCCCAGCCACTGCGCCGGCCACCACCGCAGCCGCCGACATGCGGCTGTCGTGCTGGCGATTCAGCATATTCTGCCGATGGATCCGCGCCAATTCCCGGCACTGCTCCGCCGTCAGGCGAGGGCCAACCGCCCGCGAAATCCCATTCGGCCTCAGCTTCGTCGCCGAAGCCGGCTCGCTTTTTGCATCAGCTCCTTCTGCAGCAAAAGATGCGGCTTTCGCCTCTGGCCGGACTGGCTCCACCGTCTGCCCAGTCTTCGACGGTCCTGCCCCCTTCGGGCGTTTTGTCAAAAAGAAAGCCGCACCGACAATCAGCACAACCAGCAATACCGTATCCATACCAACACCCCCATCATTTCCTGTAATATTCTCATTTGTTATTAGAAGATTTCGAGACGTTCATCTAAACTCCTGCAACGGTCAAAATGCAACATTATCTCGACCATTACCTCTTTAATGGATGAGATTGGTTCAGCGCACATCTTGCCAGTATGCTCGCAGCAATGAAAGTACATACTCTTGACAGACCGGTCCTGTCCCGAGGTCCCAGGGATCCTGATTCAGCAGGATACTGTTCGAGATGATGCGCACATCGAGAAATGGCACATCGAACGACTGGCAGACCTGCGCGACAGCGTCCCCTTCCATCTCCTCAGCCAATGAACCGTAGAACTCGTGCAGGAAGGCGATGCGATCCACTTCACAGTTCCAACTGTCACATGTCGTGATGGTTCCCTCGACCACCCTGCCACGCTTGTACATTGCAGCAGCGCGGCGGGCAGCAGCAAGCAGAGCAGGATTCCCCTCATGGTAGACCTCCTGCGTGAACTCCCCCCTGCCCTTATCCCAGGCAAAGACGCCGAGCTGCTTCAGCCCACGGTAATCAACACCCGCACCAGCCGCACGTTGACACTCCCCATGCCTAAAGGCAGGGGATTCTTGGTTCGACGACCAATGCGCCGCCTCCGAGGAATTGGCGTCTTACACGATCTCCCCAAGCGTGAATTCCC
>ENA-ORSS01003294-ORSS01003294.1-human-gut-metagenome-genome-assembly--contig:-NODE-3294-length-13304-cov-4.068005_pt1 | contig 13304 bp, 9 predicted proteins | sample MGYA00241899_ERZ509162 | MGnify/ENA primary metagenome ERZ509162 (study PRJEB26280, sample SAMEA2338641) | human gut metagenome | biome: human gut; feature: human-associated habitat; material: faeces... | reverse complement strand
GGCGGCAAAGAAATAAAATCATTTTCTCTCGCGACATGTGCGTGAGAGAAAATACCTCTCAGGCTGCCAGTGTGGAATTTTGAGCCAAGGGCTCAAAATTATGCGCGCAGCAGACTGCAAGCCTTTTGTCGGAAAAACCCGGAGGGTTTTTCGACAGTCTCAAAGGACGGCAGATGCCGTCCTTTTGATTTATGCCGAAATATCCTCGCGCTTTGCTCCGGTACCGTCGCTGAGCCAGACGTATACCTTCTCGTCAGGCACATCCGCGCCCTTTGCCTTGGATACGGTAAAATGGAAGCCGTCCACGTCACACCTTAACGTGGTAATGGTACCGTCGTCCCTCGTGACGGTAGATACCCATACGTTGTCCTGAAATTCTATGGTGACGCTGTGTTTATCCCGGCCTTCCTCATGAAAGCTAAGTACCGAACCGTTCAGGCTGCCCAAAAGCATCCTTCCGTCAGCATATTCAAACTTAAGATCATATCCCGATTCCTGCTCATCCACCGCCTCTGCAGCCTCATGCCCGTCGCCGTTCGGTATGGTGGGCGTGAGCTCATCGGTAATGACAGGCGTAGCCTCGGCTTTTTCCGCCTCGTCCTCCTCGGCTTCCTCCTCGCCGTCGTCTATCACTATTCCGTGGGGGGCTATGGAGCCCTTGCCCTCTGCCGCGCCCGTTACAGATGAAGCAAACTGATCCGCCGTATCCGTGGAGAGCAGCCAGCCGAAGGTAGCGTTGCCCTCCGATACCCGCATGTCGTGATCCGCAAGGTAGATCAGTGTATCCGCCGCTTCCGCGCTTTTATCATCTTCCAGTCGGCTGCGGAACAGCGTTTCCATGGCTTCTGTGGCTGACTTGTAGCCGGTATAGAACGCCGACACCGGGTTCTGTTCTATTGTGCTCTCGACTTCCTGTGGTTCCGGCTCAGGCGTTGCCTGCGGCTCCTCGATGGCCGCCGGTTCCTCTTTCGGGGCACAGCCCGTAAAGGCAGCCGTCATTATAATTGCAAGGACGAGCGCCGTTATCTTTTTCATTGCTCGTCCCTCCCATTCATGTATTTTATTATGCCGTTATAAATACCTGCGGCACATGCGTCCTGATATGACGCCCGGCATAATTTCGTATCCTCCTGCGGATTGGAAAGATACCCCATTTCGATGGTCACTACCGGGCTATCCGACCAGTTAAAGCCGGTCTGGCTGGCGGAATAGATCACACTTCTGTTGATTGCGCCTGTAGCAGCGCAGAATTCATCGAGCAGCGCCTTGCCCAGTGCTTCGCTTTGTGCGCCTATGGCCATCTGCTTTGACGGCGCTATCACCAGCGCGCCCTCAGTCAGCTTTGATGTCGAACTGTTGCAGTGTATCCTTATCCAAAAATCCACCTTTGCATCGTTCATCATTTCAGCCCGCTCTTTGTTGGAAACCGAAACGTCGTTTTTTGTGCGCGTCATGACTACTGTAGCGCCGGCGTCCTGAAGCAGCGCCATCAGCTTCACGGACACGGCAAGGTTCACATCGTATTCGTTGACGCCGGAGCGGACGCCAGTGCAGCCCCTTGTCATGCGGTCCTTGGTGGTCTTTTCGTCATTGGGAGATATCTGCTCCTGTCCGCTGTCCGCCTTGAACTGATGGCCGGGGTCTATACCTATGATCACGTCCTTGAGGGGCTGCTCAGGCGTATCCGTGGCCTGAGGGGCAGGCGTACCTTCGGCCTGCCTTGCGGGGTATGCGGCGCGGCCGGTAACAGGCACAGCGAAAGCGGCGCTAAAGCTCATCAGCGCCGTAATGCAAAGCAGTAATGCAATTGTCCTTTTCGTCAATGCCTTCATATTTCGCACCTGTTGTCAAAAATACACCTAAAAGGTACTTTTTTATTGTACACCCAAGTTCGCACTTTGCAACCCCGGATACCTTAAACAAATTGTTAATAATACCTGACTTTTTTTAATGCGTTTTCTCAAAGGCAAGCTTTCCGCCCTTGGCTTTCGCTTTTACTTTATCTCCAAGGCGTATTTTTCCCAACAGCAGTTCCTCGCTGAGGCTGTCCTCCACCTGATGCTGTATGGCCCTTCTGAGCGGCCGCGCGCCGTACACGGGATCAAATCCGTCCCTGGAAAGCTGCTCTACTGCGCCCTCCGAGAACGTCAGATCTATACCACGCTCACGAAGCCTATCAGCCACCCCATTTAGCATAAGGCGCACTATCTTTTCCGCCTGCTCCTGCTCCAGCGGGTGGAACACGATTATCTCGTCTATCCTGTTCAGGAACTCCGGCGAAAAGGTCTTCTTCAGCTCCCCCATCATGGCTTCCCTCATGCGCTCATAGGTAAGGGCCTTGCTTTCGCTGCCGAAGCCTACGGTGTTCCGGCCCGCCGCAGCCGCAGCGCCTATATTTGAGGTCATGATTATTATTGTGTTGCGGAAGTCCACTGTCCTTCCCTTGGAATCTGTCAGCCGCCCGTCCTCCAGCACCTGCAGGAGTATATTGAACACGTCCGGGTGCGCCTTTTCTATCTCGTCCAGCAATATCACGCAGTAGGGCTTGCGGCGCACCCGCTCAGTAAGCTGTCCGCCTTCGTCGAAGCCCACGTAGCCCGGAGGTGAACCTACCAGCTTGCTTACGCTGTGTGACTCCATATATTCCGACATATCCAGACGTATCATGGCGTCCTCCTTCGAAAACATCACCTCGGCCAGAGCCTTTGAAAGCTCGGTCTTGCCCACTCCCGTCGGACCGAGGAAAAGATATGAGCCTATGGGGCGCTTGGGATCCTTGAGCCCTGCCCGCGCCCGGCGTATGGCCCGCGCTACGGCCTCCACCGCCTCGTCCTGCCCTATGACACGCTTGTGAAGCTCATCCTCGAGGTGCAGCAGCTTCTCGCTCTCGTCCTCCGTGAGCCGGTTCACGGGTATGCCCGTCCAGGCGTTCACTACTTCCGCTATGCTGTTTTCCGTTACGACGCACTTGCGGCCCTCCCGCTCCCGCTCCCAGCTGGCCTTTCTTGAGGTCATCTCATCGCGTATGGCCCGTTCCTCGTCCCTTATGGCAGCCGCCCTCTCGAAGTTCTGATTGTTCACCGCCTCTTCCTTTTCCTTGAGCAGCTCAGCAAGCTTGCCGTCAAGCTCCTTCATTCCGGCCGGGGCTACAAATGCCGCGAGGCGCACGCGGCTCGCCGCCTCGTCCATAAGGTCGATCGCCTTGTCCGGCAAAAACCTGTCCGAAATATACCTGTCCGAAAGCTCTACCGCCGCCCGTATGGCCTCGTCGGTGATGGTGGCCTTGTGGTGGGCCTCATATCTGTCCCTGAGGCCGAAAAGTATCTCTACCGCCTCTTCCTTTGTGGGTTCGCCTACCGTCACTGGCTGAAAGCGCCGCTCCAGGGCCGCGTCCTTTTCTATATAGCGTCGATACTCGTCAAGTGTAGTAGCGCCTATCACCTGCATCTCGCCGCGGGCCAATGCGGGCTTCATGATGTTGGAAGCGTCTATGCTGCCCTCCGAAGCCCCCGCGCCCACAATGGTATGCAGCTCGTCTATAAAGAGTATTGTATTCTTGCTTTCGATGAGTTCGTCTATGGCGGCCTTTATGCGCTCTTCGAATTCACCCCGGTATTTTGTGCCGGCCAGCATACCGCCAAGATCCAGCGTCACCACCCGCTTGTTTTTGAGTAGCTCCGGTATGTTGCCAGAAGCGATGCGCTGGGCCAGTCCCTCTATTATCGCGCTTTTGCCCACGCCGGGATCTCCAATGAGCACCGGATTGTTCTTGGTCCGCCGCGAAAGTATCTGTATAATGCGCTGTATCTCGTTTTCACGGCCTATCACCGGGTCGAGCTCGCCGTTTTTCGCCTGCCTGGTAAGGTCGCGGCCGTACTTGTTCAATACCGGGGTGCCGTCCTCCTCCGCCTGAGCTCTTGCGCTTTCCGGCTTCCTCGTGGTTCCCGCAAGCATCTGATACAGCAGCGTAAAGTCCACCCCGAGATCCTCCAGGATACGCACAGCCACGCAGTCCTTCTCCCGTATGATGGCAAGCAGTATGTGCTCCGTGCCTATATAGCTGTTTTTCAGCGACTTGGCTTCATATAGGCTCAACTCGAGTATCTTCTTTGTGCGGGGGGTATAGCCGAAGCTGTCGGTAAAGTGGTAATCCCCGTGGCCTACCAGCTCGTCCGCCCGTGCGGATACGTCCGCCTCCCGTATGCCAAGCTGCGCCAGAGCGCGCGCCGCCGCCCCCTCGCCTTCTTTTATGAGTCCCAGCAGCAGATGCTCGCTGCCCACGTAATTATGTCCCATCTCCTTGGCGCTGTCCTGAGACAGCGCAAGCGCCCGGCGGGCTCCCTCTGTAAATCTATCTATGAAGTCCATATCTGACCTCCCAATTTATAACAATCTTATTTTATATTCTAATGCAAAAGCGTTTTTCAGGCAACGAAAAACGGCTCCCGTTTGTGACAGGAGCCGCAAAATCTTTGGTAGCCTTGAAAGGGACCGACCATTTCTCACTTGCAAGTTTATTATAACCTGCCCCATAAGCTATTTCATCACAAAAGTATTACAAACCCATCAAATGTTGATTAAGCTTTGGTTTAGTTTTATATACGTCAGTCCTTAAGCAAAAATGATACGCATATTTCGTTCCCATCCGTGCCTTCCTTGCGGCTCACGGAGAACTTGCCCCATTCTCCGTCTATGTCCTTCGCCTTGCCGTCCTTTGCGGCCTGCCATATCAGCGCGAGCATATCCGCCTTGTCCGCATAAGTCACCTCGCTGCCCACGTCTATTCCGCTTATAAGGCTGCCGAGGTTTGTATCCAGCCATGCGCTTTCCGCCTCATACCTGCCAAGCCGCTGCTCATACAGCGAAAGCTCCACCGGCGTGGGATCATCGGGCAGATCGTCCGGCTTGGCCGCCGCAGGTATCATCAGGGTAAAGCCGCACACGCCCATATTCCGCATAGACAGCACCAGCGCCCCGCCGTCAAGGCCGCCGCGCTTCAGCGTATAGCCCTTGTCCGGCGCATAGCCGTCATCCTCGGTGTATTCAGCATCAAAGCCGTAGCCCTTTGCCCTCTCAAAGAACACCTGAACCGAGGGATATACCCTTTCCATTTGGGCGGTAGGCTGCGGCGGGATATCCATGGAGGTATCTTTGGCGGTATTCCTGCCGCCTTTGGAAAGCAGGTATATCAGCACGCAGCAGCATATCATTGCCGCTGTAAACAGCGTGCCTGCCAGCGCGTTGCCATTGTTTTTTCTTTTGTCCCCGCTGCCCTTCCTGTCCTTAGCGCTCATAGGTTCAACTCTCCCCCAAAGCCTCTTTTAAGGTATCCTCTATGTCCTTTTCCCCGGTCCTTCCCGCCTTTTTAAGCGCGCTTCTGAAGTATTCCGGCACCTTTGCGGCAAATACCATTCTCTCGCCGGTGCGGGGATGTGTGAGCTCCAGCCTTGCGGCGTGCAGCGCCTGCCCGTCAAGACCCAGCCTCAGCTTTGCCGCACCGTATATCGTATCCCCCGATACGGGGTGCTTTATGTATGCCATGTGCACCCTTATCTGGTGTGTGCGGCCGGTTTCCAGCCTCGCCTCGATAAGCGTATACGCGCCGTATCTCTCCAGCACCCGCCAATGAGTCACGGCATTGCGGCCGCCCTGTACCACGGCCATCTTTTTACGGTCCACCGGATGCCGGCCTATGGGGGCATCCACCGTGCCGCTGTCCTCCTTTATGTTGCCGTCCACTATTGCTATATACGTCCTGCGAGCGCTGTGATCCTTCATTTGCGCCGCAAGGGAGGTGTGAGCCATATCGTTTTTCGCCACGACTACAAGGCCGGAGGTCAGCTTGTCTATCCTGTGGACTATGCCCGGGCGTATCTCTCCGCCTATGCCGGAAAGCCCCTCGAGGTGATACATGAGGGCGTTTACCAGCGTGCCGTCGGGATTGCCGGGAGCCGGGTGTACCACCATTCCCTTGGGCTTGTCTATTACCGCTATGTCCGCATCCTCGTAAACTATATCTATTGGTATGTCCTGCGGCACTATATCCACTTCCTCAGGAGGGCGAAAAGCTATTGTCACGGCGTCGCCTGTCCTCAGCTTGTCCTTTGATTTTGCGGGCGCGCCGTTGAGGGTTACGTCTCCGTTGATTATCATGCGCTGCACGGCAGAACGGGTATTATCGCTTACACGGGCGCAGAATACGTCCAGCCGTTCTCCTGCCTTATCCGCAGTAAACACCTGCTCCTGAAATTCCTCCGTTTCGCCGCCTTGTTCGATCCTTAGCTTTGCCATTTTTATCAGCTGTTCTCGCCGGTTTGGGGCTTTTTATCCATCATTTCCATATACTTCTTCCCCTTGAAAAACAGCAGGTCCAGAACAAGAAGGCAGCAGCCTACAGTCACCGCCATATCCGCTACGTTGAACACCGCAAAGTCTATAAGCGCCACGTATATCATATCCCGGACGTAACCGAGAGCTACCCTGTCTATAAGGTTGCCTATCGCGCCGGAAAGCAGCAGCGCGAGGGAAAAGGTCATCATAAAATGCAGCCTTTTGCGTTCCTTTATGAGGAAATACAGCATCGCCGCGCAGGCTATACCGGTAATCGCCAGGAAGAACCACTTCCCACCCTGCATCATGCCGAAGGCCGCGCCCCGGTTTTCCACGTAACGCAGGTGCAGCACCCCGTCCCATATCTTATACTCGCCATTGGTCCGAAGCCACGTCTCCGCCCAGTGCTTGCTGAGCTGATCGCCTATAAGTACAATGGCCGCCACTATGGCGGATACCGTCACGTTTCTCTTTTCCATCGTCTCTCCAATAATGCTATTTCTGTTTTTCCGTGGTGTATATATACCACTTATCCACGTTCCTCATTATATCCGGTTCTCGCACGTCCGTCATGCCTTTTATTTCGGCAGCGCATACTATGCTGTCCAGCCTGAAATACAGCGGTATGAACGGCAGCCTCTCCGCGAAGGCAAGCTGAAACTTTGACGTAGCGCTGCGGTATGAGGCCTCGTCTCCGGCTTTCATCATGGCGCAGGCGAGCTCATACAGCTCCGCATCATAGTAATTGCCGTAATTTGCCTTGCCGTCCCGTGCCATTACGTCCCGCATGTCGCCGTCTCTGCCGACATTTATTCCGACCAGGGCGATATCGTATTCCCCCGCCGCCAGCTTGTCGGTATACTCGTTCTTATCTGACGCCACGGAAAAGGGTGCGGCGACTATCTCGGTAGCTATGCCCAGCTCCTCAAGCTGCTCCGCTATGGCCGCGGCAGCGTTCTTGCGTGTGCTGTCCGTAGAATCGTTCACCAGTATCTTCAGGCTCATTTCGGTGAGGGACATACCGTTTTTCTCAAGCCTGCCGTCTCCGTCGCTGTCCGTCCACCCCGCCTCCGCAAACAGTTCCAGCGCCTTTACGGTGTTGTAGTCGTACAGCTTTGATTTTGACTCATATATCCATGAATCCGGCGCTATTGGCACATCGCAGGCCTGAGCGCGGTTCATATAAATATTTGAGATTATCTTGCTCCGATCCAGCGCACATGCGAGAGCCTGACGCACCTTAACGTCGTTGAGCGACTGGGAATTGCTGTTCACCAGCATTATCTCGACATTCTGCGTCATCACGTCCTGCACGTTTGTTATTCCGTCCTGGCGGTATTTGCCTACGGTAGTGGCAGATGTGGGCACCACGTCCAGCTGGCCCGCATTATATGAGGCAAGGGCGGTGTCGTTGCTGTCGCGTTCGATGAAGATGAATTTGTCTATATAAGGCCGCTGTTTCCACCAGCCATCGTTGGCAGTAAGCTGTAAGCTCTCCCCAGAGTAGCCGTCGTAATAATATGGGCCTGTCCCAAGTGGATATGCTGACGGCTCGCCGTTCATCATTACAGGAAAGGTCATAGCATACAGGAAGGCGTAGCCTCCTTCCTTCATTACCACCTTCAGAGTCGTGTTGTCTATAGCCTCTATGGATTCTATATCCCGGGCGGCGTAGTAATAGTAGCTGTCCTCCCCCAGCGTCTTCAGCCTCTCGAATGTGGCCGTGACGTCATTGGCTGTAAAATTTCTGCCCACCTTATGCCATGTAACCCCGGTGCGAAGGTTTACTGTCCATGTCTTGCCGCCGTCCTCGCTGGTCCAGTTTTCAGCCAGCTCCGGATTTAGCTTTCCGTCGTTATTTATGGTTATAAGGCTCTCGTATACCAGAGAAAAGAAATTCATCATCTCCTCTGTGTTTACGGAAAGCGGGTCGGTGAGATTCGCATTGGTGGGGATATACATCTTTATCTCTCCGCCTGCCGCGGGCAGCGTCTCCTCGGTTATAGGCACGTCTATGTCCAGCCCCAGCGTTTCCTTCTGCTGTTCGCCGCCTTTTGAGCAGCCCAGCATGGCGAGGCTCAACGCCGCCATGGCGAACGCCGCTATCCTCCTAACCCAGTTCATTCGCGTATAGCTTTGTGTATTTATCATATGCCCGCTGTACCCTTTCAACGTATTGGGCGGTTTCTTTGAAGGGTATGCTATCGAGTTCGCCGCCCTTGGAGTAGTTTTCATCGTTAAGCCATTTCCTTACGTTTCCCGGTCCCGCGTTGTATGCGGCCACTGCAGTTTTTCTGTTTCCGGAAAAGCTGTCCAGCAGATATCTCAAATACCAGCAGCCGAAGCGTATATTCACCTTTGGCTCAAACAGCTCATCCTCCGTAAAATCTTCTTCGCCCAGCTTTTCCGCTATCCAAAAGCCGGTATCCGGCATTATCTGCATCAGTCCCTTCGCCCCTGCCCGGGACACTACCGTATGCCTGTTGGAGCTTTCACAGTGTATTATCGCCGCCACGAGATATGGATCTATGTGGAATTCCCGGGAGTACTCCTTTATCTCCGCGCTGTACTGGAGCTTATATGCCCGCTTTTCCAGCAGCCAGCTGAGCTGCCACGCAAGGGCACTCAGCACCACCAGCGCACAAAGCCCAAGGCATATGGCCCTTCCCCATTTTATGTTGGCGCTTTTACGCCTTTTCTTTTTGGCTTGGCTTTTTCTCTGCCCCGCCGGTTTGCCTCTGGTTGCTGCCATCTTTCTCCAAAGCCTGTCTATACAGCCTGTCAGTCATCTCATAAAGCCGCTCAATATCGCCGCTGTTGTCTATTATCACGTCGGCAAAGGGCTTCTTTTCGTCGTCGCTCATCTGGGAGGCAATGCGCTTCTTTGCCTCCGCTTCGCTTAACCCGTCCCTGGCCTTTATGCGGCGTACGCGTTCTTCCATCGGGGCCGTCACCAGCCATACCTCATCTGCTATTTCCTGCCAACCGCACTCTATCAGCAGCGGCACGTCAAAGACGATCACCCTGAAGCCGCTCTCCTCGGCAGCTTCTGCGGCCCTCAGCATTCCTGCACGTATGGCTGGGTGCAGTATGCCGTTTAGCCTCAGACGCGCAGCTTCGTCGCCGAACACCGCCGCGCCGAGCTTTCGCCTGTCCAGGCATCCGTCCGAATCCAGCATTCCGCTGCCGAACGCTTTGACTATCTCTTTCAGCCCCTCGCTGCCTTTTTCTACGGCAATTCTTGCGAATGCATCGGCGTCCAGCACCGCCGCGCCCAGCTCCGCAAGTCTGCTCGACACCATGGTTTTACCAGACGCTATGCCTCCTGTAAGGCCAATGCGCATATGCTTCTCCTTACTTGGTATCAAACCAGCTGTGGCCCGAGCTCACATCGGCTATGAGCGGCACCTTGAGCTTCATTACGTTCTGCATGCATTCCGCGAGCAGCTTGCGCACCCGCTGTTCCTCGTCAAACGGGGTATCTATGATAAGTTCATCATGTATCTGGAGTATGAGCCTTGCCTTGAGGCCTTCCTCCTCCAGCCGCTTATGCACGTTTACCATGGCCATCTTTATTATATCCGCCGCGGTGCCCTGAATAGGCATGTTCATGGCCACCCTCTCGCCAAAGCTCCGGGTATTGAAATTAGACGATTTGATCTCGGGAAGCTCGCGTCTGCGGCCCATAAGCGTAGTTACGTAGCCCTTTTTGCGGCCCTCCTCCACACAGCGGTGCATATACTCCTGCACTCCGCAGTATTTTTCAAGGTAACGGCGTATGAACTCGCCGGCCTCCTTTCGGCTCACGCCTATGTTCTTGGCGAGACCGTAGTCGCTTATTCCGTAAACTATGCCAAAGTTTACAGCCTTTGCGGCGCTGCGCTGCTCTCTCGTTACGCTTGCCTTATCAACACCGAACACCTCGGCTGCAGTGCTGGTATGTATATCCTCGCCGGAGTTGAAGGCGGCTATAAGCCCCTCGTCCCCGCTTATGTGTGCGAGGAGACGAAGCTCTATCTGGGAATAGTCCGCGCCCACTAATATGCGCCCCGGGCTTGCCACAAAGGCCTTGCGTATCTCGCGGCCCAGCTCCGTGCGGACGGGTATGTTCTGCAGGTTGGGCTCTGTGGAGGATATGCGGCCTGTGGCGGTGATATTCTGATTGAAGCTGGTATATACTCTGCCGTTTTTTATAAGCGCAAGCAGGCCGTCCACAAAGGTGCTCTTGAGCTTTGAAAGAAATCTGTATTCCAGAACTAGCTTTACTATGGGGTGCTTATCCTCCAGCGCCTCCAACACCTCCGCATCGGTAGAATAGCCGGACTTTGTCTTTTTCTGCGGAGGCAGGCCCAGCTTTTCAAAGAGTATAACCCCCAGCTGCTTTGTGGAGAGTATGTTGAACTTCTCCCCGGCCAGGGAGTATATTTCCCCTTCCATCTCATCTATGCGCGCAGCGAACCTGTCGGACAGCTCCCGGAGCATATCCCTATCCACCGCGAATCCCTCCCGCTCCATATCATAAAGCACCCGGGTAAGCGGCAGTTCAACCTCCTCGTAAAGCTTCCAAAGCCCCTTTTCTCTGAGCTCGCCGGTGATGACACTCTCCAGCGCCAGCATGGACGCCGGGCATTCCGGCATATCCCTTTCAGCACAGAGGGTCTTTAATGTATCCGCAGGGTGTATTGCATGAAGCAGGTAATCGGCTATCATCAGGTCGAACACATTTCCCTTCAGGGAAATGCCTGCGCCTTGCAGTATATGCCGCGCATGTTTTGAATCGAACAGGCACTTTTCGATGCTTTCGCTTAGGAATACCGGCGCTAAGGCCGCAAATACCTCCTCCGCGGACAGACCGTGGTCCAGCAGCGTCGCTCCCAGGGATATATCGTACTGTGTCTCCGTATCCGCCGCCACGTGCATGCGTTCGCCTATACACACCGCCACGCGTTTTGCGTTTTTCAGTTTTTCAGTCAGTTCGCTTAGCTGCTCCGCGTTGGATATTTCTATTGTTTTTGCATTTATCTCTGGCAGCTGTTCGGCGGCAGGCTTCTCTCCCTTGGGCAGTCGCTGAATAAGGCTGCGAAGCTCCAGCCTGTTCATCATGGGTATGGCTCCGGCCATTTTGTCCGGATCAAAAGCGCAGTCCTCAAGGCCGACGGATATAGGCGCCTCAGTATCGATTATGCCCAGCCTGTAGCTCATTCGGGCGGAGTCGGGATTGTCCAGAAGCTTCTGGCGCAGCGCGCCCTTTTCCTTTTCAGCGCTTTGCAGCGTATTTTCCAGCGTGCCATACTTCTGCAAAAGCTTCATCGCCGTCTTTTCTCCAACCCCGGGTATTCCGGGCAGGTTGTCGGAATTATCACCCATGAGACCCTTTAAATCAGGCATACGGGCAGGCTCGAGGCCGTACTGCTCCTTTAGCGCCGCCTCATCGTACTCTACGGTTTCGGTTATGCCCTTCTTGGTAAGCAGCACGTGAGTATGGTCGTTTATAAGTTGCAGCGCGTCCCGGTCTCCTGTTACCAGCAGCGCATCAACGCCGTTTTTGTCAGCTATTCTGGATATGGTACCAAGTATGTCGTCTGCCTCGTACCTCTCGCATTCGCATATGGCTATGCCCATTTCCCTGAGCAGCTCCTTCAGCAGCGGAAACTGGGCCCGAAGATCCTCCGGAGTCTCCCGCCTGCCCGCCTTATACTGGCCGTACTGCTCATGGCGGAAGGTAGGACCGTGCATATCGAAGGCCACCAGCAGATAGTCAGGCTCGTAGGAAAGCAGCTTTAAAAGCATTCCCACAAAGCCGTATATGGCCCCCGTGGGGGTTCCGTCCTTCGCGGTCATTGAGGGCAGCGCATAATACGCCCTGTGCATAAGGCTGTTTCCGTCTATGGCTATAAGCTTCTTCAAGTACCTGTACCTCGCGAAAATTTCTCTTTATCTTATTAAAATAACACACGGAGCGCCCTTTTACAATCGGCGCCCCGTGAACTTATCGTAAATCAGGCGTTATTACTTTATAACATCGTATACCATCGGCTCATGCTCCGGCTTTTCCGCTCCCAGCTCTATGGCTCCCCTGAGCGTCTTTACGGCTTCCTCAAGGCGGCTCTCGTCGTTTACATACATTGTAGCCACCGGCTCGCCGGCCTTTACGAAGTCGCCCCTGCGCTTGTGCATAACAAGGCCTACGGCTGGATCTATTATATCTGTCTTCTCCGCTCTGCCGGCACCCAGCTTCTGGGCGGCATTGCCTATATCGGCGGCATGCATTCCGGTAATGTAGCCTTCGCCATTGAGATATACCGGCACCTTCTTTTTAACGGTGCATAGGGTATCGGGATCGGCTATACAGGCCTTCGCGTCCCTGGCGCCCAGGGCTGTGAGCATCTGCTCAAGCTTCTTTAATCCTACGCCGGTCTTTATGGCCTCGGTCAGCTTTTCCCGCGCCTCCTTATCGTCCGCTGCCAGATCGGACAGCATGAGCATATTCTCCGCAAGCAGCATGCAGACCTCATAGAGCATATCGCCCTCCTTTACCTTGCCGGAAAGCACTTCAATGGCTTCCCTGACCTCAAGACCGTTGCCTACGGCCATGCCCAGTGGCTGATCCATATCCGTTATGAGGGCTACTGTCTTTCTGCCCAGCGCATCGCCTATCTTTACCATGGTGCGGGCAAGCTTCTTAGCCTGCTCCGGAGTATGCATAAAGGCTCCTGTGCCGCACTTTACATCCAGCACTATGGCGTCTGTACCGGCGGCCAGCTTTTTGCTCATTATGCTGGAGGCGATTAGCGGGATGCTCTCCACCGTTCCGGTAACGTCCCTGAGGGCGTACATGAGCTTGTCAGCAGGCACGAGGTTACCGCTCTGTCCTATGACGCAGAGGCCGATCCTGCGCACTATATCTTTGAATTCATCTATGTTCTTCTCTATACATACCCCCGGCACCGACTCAAGCTTGTCGAGGGTCCCGC
>ENA-ORSS01003277-ORSS01003277.1-human-gut-metagenome-genome-assembly--contig:-NODE-3277-length-13375-cov-7.896697_pt1 | contig 13375 bp, 16 predicted proteins | sample MGYA00241899_ERZ509162 | MGnify/ENA primary metagenome ERZ509162 (study PRJEB26280, sample SAMEA2338641) | human gut metagenome | biome: human gut; feature: human-associated habitat; material: faeces... | reverse complement strand
AGGCTCGTCCTCTTCATACGGATAGATGGCATAGGAATCGTCAGCGACAAAAGCTTGCTTCTTCTGCCACTGGTAGGTTACAGAGACATCATCACGGTTCAGCAGAGCATCCAGAGTAACTGTATCCCCCACCTCTGCCGAAATCTTATCACCGTAATCAGGTGTTACAGCCTGAATGCCGATGAACGGCTCAGCTGTTTCCGGTGTGGCAATGACATCCTCGGAGGTATCGGACTCCGTATAGACGGCATCTTCCGAATTTGCCGTATCATCTTTGACCGTGTCGGCCGTGGAATCATGCGTCAAATCCACCACATCAGTCACAGTCTGAGAAGGCTCAGGGCTTTCGACCGGCGTATCTTCGGGTTCGGAATTTGAAGTGTCGGTCTTGTCAACGGATTCAACCGCATCCACTTCATCACCCGAAACCGGGGCCTCAGTTACTTCGTCGGACACAGTAGTGTTATCTTTGAATTCGTCCGCGAACGCTACGGTATTAACCGCGAACATAGAAAGCAGCATACTGGCCGCCAATGCAACAGAGGTCACTTTTTGTGCAATTTTGTGCATAATGCGTGTGTCCTTTCTGTACAGTGAGCGAATCAGCGTAAAACTTTGGCGGGGTTCTACGCAAAAATCGTCCCTGCACGATTACTTTTGCTTCCGTACATTTCCATTCTATGCAGTTCGCACATTTTCGCAACTAGGCAAAACTTATTTTTTTATCGCAAAGAAAAAGTGCCAGTTACGCAACGGTAAAAGGCACTTCATACAAATATTTTGGTTGAATTTTGTCGGGTATGCATAAGTTGCCATAGTGCTTTGCTATCAGAAAATGTGGTGCTACCTCCTCGACGATGTCGATGTCGATATCACCCCAAATGTAGTGATGTAAAATCATTGCGTTTTCCCCGTTGATAATTTGTTCTTCATTGTTGGCTTCATCGCCTTGCCTTCTTTTTTCTTGGCGGCAGAATATAGAATATCATTTTCCCATCTTTTGTTTCCCACGCTCGAACCTGCTTGCGTGCATAAGGTAAGAACTTTGCGTAATCATCAACATCATCAACCGTGTATGTCCTATCGTGGACGCGGTCAACAAGCACTTCACCTGTTTCTATGTTGACGATTGCATAGTCAGTGTATGGGTCAATGCAACAAAAATTGTCCAATAAGTCATGTAAAGTAATCATAATAATCACCTCAAATCACAAAGGAGTTGTTAGTCTATGCCAAAGTACACAGAGGCTTTTTTCAACATCACACACAAACCGGTCACAATCATGCAGATACGCAACGAGTACAATCTCGACCATACGGTTTATGAAAGGCGGTACAAGGGACACATATTTTGCCCATACTGTAAAGCTGTTCCACTGACAGTTGTCCACACGAACGGTCTTCTTTATTATCGCGGACACCCACACGAAGAACACGGCGAAGGATGCATGTACACATTGAAAGAAATTGTAATCAAAGATGTCGAGAAAATTGGAGGCGATATTGAGAAGCAAGCTGTTTCTCAACTCGACATGCTTTTGCGTTCGATGGTTGATAACAATCAAAAACCGGATACCACAAAAACCGGGAACTCCGGACAAGATTGTAGAGACATTCCTGTTGTGCATCGGCAACAAACATTGCAAAAACGCCTTCCCCAATGCCGTCTTGAACTTTTGCCAGAGTTGTTAGCCGCAAACGAAGCGCCTCGAGAAGTCAATATTTATTATGGCAGAGTGCTTTGCGAAGTTGTTAGCGACAAAACCCCTTATAAAGGAGCTGATGTAAAGGTGTTAGTCGTAAAAGATATAGTAACAAAGAAAGTCATCATGGGGCTTACAATGTCCTTAGCTGTTTGGAGTCATTTTACAACTGACACGCAAGCATTGCTGCAAGCTGCACAGCAACCTCTTCATATTGCGTTTCTTGGCAGTCCATCATCTTTGCAAACCCAAAAACTAAAGTTATCCCATATGTGCTATCTTAGAAGGTCTACATTCTTGCAAATCCTGGAGGGGTGGATTGCTTGATACAATTAAGCGCGTACCATCTGTTTCCACCTGCCAATTTGATATGATACGTTCTCCGAGTGCTTCATCCACATCTTTAACAACACCTTCAAATAGAGGAGCATCAAACCAAAGACCTTCATCAATGACAATTCTCTGCGTGGCAGGGTCCTTGGCTGTGCGCAGGAGTTCTTTCAGCTTTATCGGTTTCAATTCCGTCACTGCTCCTTTCTCTTTTCATTGTATTCAACTCGCACATTCTGGCAAATGAAAAAGCTTGGAATCTCGCAGATAACAAGTGAAATAGCATTCCGTAAACAAGAAAACTCGTGGCAGAGGGAAGCAGTATCCCAGCGCTACGAGTTCTTTTATCTTTTGATGCCTATGTTGGTAGGAGTTACTGCGCCGAGATATTCGTGACCTTAACGCCGCATCCTACCAGGCTAAGCGCAATAGCCGTAATCACGATAACTGCCAGTGCGAATCTCTTTTTCATTTGCTAACTCCTACCTTATTATAATAGGCACTGCTTTTCAAAAAGCAAACTCGTAGAGGAGTGTTTCCCTCTACGAGTTGCCGGTTGTTTATAACTCACTATTTTTCAAAGAGTCATTGGCAAAGGATGCCCACATCTTCCGGCGGACAACTCTTATCAGCTTCACCAGGAATCACTGTACCCCACCAGTCGGTGCTGGAGTCTCCACCGCTCGGCTGAGACGGCTGTGCAGGCTCGGGATTGCTCGGCTGCGCCGGTTCAGGGTTACTAGGCTGTACCGGCGTAGCGGGAGCGGACGGCGTAACTGGCGCGGTCGGTGTAACAGGTGCCGGGTTGGAAGGCGTCACAGCAGCAGAACTGTTGCTGGAACCGTTCTTGGTATAGGTCTTGTTGCTGGTCGTGACCTTCTTCGGCTGTTCAACCGTCACTTCGTAGTTGGCGCTTTCCTCACCAGCAGTCGCCGTGATGGTTGCATTCCCAGAAGAAACGGCAGTTACCTTCCCATTGGAATCGACGGTAGCGACCTTCTCGTTGCTGGACGACCACTCGATGGTGGTCTCGGCGGCAACCTCTTCGGGGGCAACAGTTGCCTTAATGGTGTGAGAGTTACCGACCGTCAGTTTACCTTCGTTGGAATCGAGCGTGATGCTTTCAACCTCATAGAATGCTTTCACATGAGTCGTCTTCTCGGTGACCTTTTCACCATCCTGCATGAGGGTCGTGGTGATGTCGCACTCACCTGCTTTAAGGACCTTCACCTTGCCGTCCTTATCGACGGTGGCGACTTCCTCATCGCTGGAAGCGAAATCAAACGAAATGTTGGACGCATCTTCCGGCTCGCATTTCGCTTCGATTGCGGTTCCATCGGTATCGTTGAGTTTGACTTCCAGGGTATCGGGAACCTTCAACTCTTTCGCGGATACCTTGACGGTGATGACGCAGACATCCTGCATCTCGGTATCCTTGACCGCTGCGGTAATTTTAGCCTCACCGGCTGCGACTGCTGTAACGGTGCCGGTCTCATCGACCGTAGCGACGCTCTCATCGGAGGAAGTCCACGCGAGCGTCAGCTTCTCAGCCGCCTTGGCAATCTTTTCATCATGCGCAGCAGTTTCTGCCGTAGCAGACTCACCGGTTGCGATGACAGGCGTTTCTGCAGGCGCATCCTCCGTACCGAAATTCACCGGCAACGTGATGCTCTCGCCCTTTTCGAGGGTCGCAGCATCCGGAACCGAGATGTTCGTGACCTTAACGCCGCATCCTACCAGGCTGAGCGCCATAGCCGCAGTCGCAATAACTGCCAATACGATATTCTTTTTCATAAAAACACTCCTTCTCGGCATCTAGCGCCGAGGCTACTCTTTAATTTTGCCGCCGCCACTCTATTGATAAGTGGCGGCTTTGGATTCTTTTAAATCGGGGACGGGGGAGATCGCTGCGCGACTCACCGTCCCCGATACATCACGCAGTTTCCAGATACTCCCGCAAGGAATCTGCAACTCCTTCCTGTATGGAATTGTCCCAGACTGCGTATTTGTTTTCCGGGTATCCGCCTACAAATATTGAAGCATCCGATAGTTGCCATTTTGACACGGGCTTGCCATCTTCCACCTTGATGATGGTCGGTGCACCGATACGCTTCTCCCCGACATCAATTTCATTTTTCTCCGGGTCGGAGACGGTGTACTCGGCCAGGTAGTCATCCAGCCAGGTTAGCAGTTCGGTGTAGCCTTCCCCCGCTGGTTTGGTTTGCACTGGTGCGGCAGTATCCGAGTTGTAGGTGTATATATCCCGATATAGGTCTACCTGGCAGTAGTCCATCGTGACCCCTTCACTTGTAGCAACAGCGGCAAGCACAGGGAGCAGGTTGCGACAGTAGGGACAGCGCGGATAGGCAAACAAGATATAACCGTCTTTTTTCGCGCGTGCTTCCACCGCGGTCACAGGTGATAGCGGCACCGAGAAGGACAGATTAACATCCCGGTACGTATATTCTGTGTAGCCGGGAACAGCGCGCCCATTATACGCCCGGTAACTGCGGGCAACTATTGCTCCCGGCGAGCTGCCAAGGAGTAGCAGCACAGCCATCCCAGCAGTTGCCACAGCATAGGCTATGTACGGTGCGGTGTGGGATAGTTTTTGCATCCATTTATCACCTTCCTTTTATATTATAGCACATCAGCACGTAAGAGCAAGATTTAAATCGTCTCCAGGTAGACGATTTTTCCCTTAGCAAATCGGTACAATAAATATACTTTATTGTACACGGTGGTGAGGGCAAATGCTACTACAGGAGGCAATTAAGCTGCGCATTTTGGAGCTTGCAGACGAGCGCGGCTACAGTGTCAACAAGCTGGCTGAGCGTTCCGGCATTGCACCATCTGTCCTTAAAAAGACTGTCAAGCCTTATGCTACCACTAAAAATACTTCAACTGAAATAGTTGCACGGATATGTGTGGGGTTAGGAATCCCATTTAAAACTTTTTGGGACAGCCCTTTATTTGACAATATTGAGACTAGACAACAAAAAGAGGACGAGAGCCAATAAAGGCTGTCGTCCTTTTGATGTTTACTTTTCAAACGAGGCAGGGTTAGAAAGGCATAGCGTCCGGTTCCTCAAAATCCTCCGCAGAAATTCCTTCAGGGATTTCCCCATAATCATTATCTTCTTGGGGCGTGCAGTACAACGGTTTTTTTAAGCTGCCGTTATATTGCCAGTGGGTCTTTCCGGCAATGGCAGATTTGGATTCTGCCAGCTCCCCGTAACGATATACTTCATAATGTAAAACTACTTCATCGTCCATAAGGGCGACCTTGTTTTCCTCCCACGCGAAAGTAAGTTTTACTTTAGGAAAAAGAATTGAGAGCGTATGAATAGCCTCACTTGCAGGTGCGCTATGGGTGAGAAATGCAATGCTATTTTCATTACATTCTTCAAAAGATATCACGTTTTCGTCTGTACCCCAGTGTTCCGTGCACCAGCCGGTATAAGTAGGATAGCCGTATTCCTTCCGGTTCAGCACAGCCATTTTTCCCAAAAGGAACCGGCGCTGATCTGCACGGCTAAGAACAGCAAGAAAATTTTCTTCTTCCTCTTCTGTAGGGTAAGGAACTAAATCAAGATAATGGCGGTAAAGCTTTTCGCCGCAAGAAACTTCATCATCGGGGCCAATGTTCAGGTGTACCGGCACAGCACAGATTTTATTCAAATCAATGCTCCCAATGTCATAGATGTCATCGCAGATGTACTTCATTACTTCATTGACCTGTTCCTTCGAACCGCCAATCGTGAGAGTGCTGTAAATAAAGCTTTCTTTCTTCATGGGATTTCTCCTTTGAGAGTTGTATCACCGCTCACAGCAGACGGCGGCGGATGTCTCCGCGTGCCATCCCTGTAAGCCGTGAGAGTTGTGTAATGCTGACGCCCTCTTGTGTTACCAGACGGCGCAGCAGCGGGGTTGCGGTGGATTCGGGGTAAAGCTGGATTTCGTGGCATTCCATGCCTGCCGTTGCACGTACAAAGTCACAAAGCTCAGCATCCGTAAAGGCAGGCAGCGGAGAATCCTCCAGAATGCCGCGGGCATTTAATTCTGGCTGCTGGTGGTAGTGCCGCAGCCAATCTAAATCATGCAGTGCAAGCGCGTAGCTTGTGTCTACATGACATAACGGCTTTTTTCGACTAGCAAAGTAGTCAATGTAGCTGCTCCACGGGTAGTCCTGCATATCCTGCACCATTCCGGCAGCGACCGGGTTGCGGTGGATATAGCGCAGTACCCGCAGGAAGTAGCCTTTGGTTGTGACAGGCTGGGATTTGTAACGGCCCTGGAAGAGCGGGCCTGTCCGCTGGTAGCGGCGGTTGTAGTAGGCAACGTACCGTACCCCGATGGCCTTCATCATGTGTTGCAAGGAATCGTTACAATCCTTCGCGAGCAGATGCAGATGGTTGCCCATCAGGCAGTATGCCATGATGATAAAATTTTCATCTGCGCAAAAATCGAGAATATGTAAAAAGTTCAGATTGTCGGCATCATCATTAAAGATGGTCATGCGGTTAATTCCACGGATCATGATGTGATACACGCCGCAGGACGAAAGTTTACGGGCTTTTCTTGGCATCGTCCTGCACCTCCGAGGGTGTCGTTTGGGGCGTCCATTCTTCCGGCTTGTAGGTCAGCAGTTGTATCGCCCGCGAGGCATCCCCTCGTGTCATTTTATGGGTGTCAATTTTGTAATCCGGGGCCAGCTTGTGGATAAGGGCAATTTGCTCATTGGTGATGGGTTGTCTATCCCACTTATAGCGCTGTTTTTTGTCCCAGATATGTTGATATTTAGCATGCTTCTGTTTCAAGTCCTGATACACATAGTCTAATGCAAATTGTAATGGCACCGCACTCTTGGAGCACGCTTTATTTTTCCGCAGGTACACCATGCCGTTAGTCAGCGGTTTGCTGATGCGGTAGGTTACGGTCGGGATAGGCAGTATATAGCCGCCATCCTTGAGTGTAATCCATGCGACATCATGGGTGGTAACACCTTCGCCAAGTGCCATAACGTCTACCTCCTTCTGATTTTGTATCCAGGTATCGGGAATGTCCGCACCTGTAAGTACCTTTATCGGTTCGGTTTCCTCCGGCAACTTTTCCACCTGCTCCTTTTTAGGTTTGGGAGCTAGCGGTTCCTCGCCGATTAGCGTTGCTGCCGTGCATATCGGCATCCTGGAAATGCCCACGCAATCAATAATCTTGCAGGCACTTTTTCCCGGATGCAACCGCAGGCCGCGACCTACCATCTGCGCATACAGGCCGACATTGGTTGTGGCAACCGGGCGGGCCAGCAGAACGGTTTCTGTCATCGGCAGGTCAACACCTTCCGTCAGGACAGCATAGCAGACAAGTACTTTAATTAGGCCCAAACGGTAGGCCTCCAACAGACGTCCTCTATTTTGAGTAGTGCCATCGATAAAGGCCGCGGTACTGGCACCATGCTGGGAATTGAGCAGTGCTGTCACATTTTTGCCCTCTTCAATGGATGGTGCGAAAATGATGGTCTGCCCACGTGCGTTTGAGGTGTAGGCCTCCGCGATACCCGCTGCTGTGCCAGACATAACGCGTGCTATATCTGCGGCATCATAATCGCCAGTATCCTCACGGTACTGCACTGTCCCCAAGTCATACTTGAGATTAACCTGACAAGCTTCTATAGGACTAAGATACCCGTGCTCAATGCCGTATAGGGTGTTATACTCGCACAAAATGTCGTCAAAAGCCACATCCAGGCCGACACCATCACCGCGGATTGCGGTTGCAGTGAAGCCAAAACGAACGGCATTTTTGAAGTACTCAAAAATTTTGCGGTAGGTCGGTGCAGCACTGTGGTGGGCCTCGTCGATGATGATGGTATCGATACTGTAGGGGTTGTACTTGTCGAGCCGCCCCACAAGGCTTTGCACCGAAGCGCTGATGATGGGTTCCCCGTGTGCATGTGTGGTTCCCTGCTCGATGCCGCAGGGAAGGCCTTTGAGGTATTCCAACGGCTGTATCACGAGTTCTTCCCGGTGAGATAAAATCAGTATGTGGTGGTCATTTTCCAGTACATCACAGCGGATGTACTCAGCAAAAATTCGTGTCTTGCCAAGGCCGGTTGCGATAACGCACAGGGCGGCATTTCCCTCGTAGGATTTCATACGCTGAAGGGTGTCAGCCTGATAAGGACGCAACGGTGGTGCCCGCGGGCCGTCATGGCCCTGTTGTAGAGGTGGATTTTTCATAGTCGACTCCTTGGTCACTGGTGATAGTAGTAAGCCTGAATAATTTCGTCCGACCCACTGCCATTGCGGATGATGAAGCGTCCGGGAATAGCAGGGAGCTTTGCGGCACTGCCGTCATCCAAGATAACAATGGAACTCTGTGCATCGGCAGTGTGGCCGCAAATACGACCGTCAAGCTGTGCTTTAAGACTACCCGGAACAGACCCTACGTCGGGGCGCTGAGTTGCCACAAGCAGATGAATACCGAGCGCACGGCCCAGACGGCCAATGGCGAGGAGCTTGTTCGTAATCGAGGCAACTACTGCCTTGCCATCTTTATCACGTCCAGTTGTATCGAGAATCATCGAGGTTTCATCCAGGATAACGACGATTCGATGCAGTTCTTCTCCGGTCGTCTGGACATATTCCTCAAGATTTGCACAGCCAGCGATAGAAAACTCTGTACGGCGATGGTTAAGCTCATGTACAACACTGTCAAGCATCTGCTCAAGGGCAGCATCATCATCTGCATAATGCCCCGTCTTACGATATTCGGGGCCGAAGTCCACACCTTTATAATCGGCGAGGTAGATGTCGTAGCCTTTTTGCGACAGCTGGTAGAGAATCAACAGTGCCAACTGCGTCTTACCCATGCCGGTGGCAGCAGCCAAAAGCCAATGAGGCAGCTGGCTAAAATCAATGCTAACGGGAATGCCTGCCGCATTGATGCCCAAGACGATTTTTGTGTCGCTATCGTCCATATATGTATCTGCCCACGGGATTAGCCGCCCCATAAGGTTGCACCCGGCAACAACACGAAGGTCAAAGAGCTGGTTGTTGCTGCCCTGAGTGATAGAGAGGACGGTCACATTAAGTGCGGATTCGATTGTTGTCCGATTGTCTTCCCAGTATTCGAGCGGGCAGCCTTTAAGGCTGAAAGTAAGCTGTTGAATATTACCATCCCTGTTGGCCTTAACTAGCAGTGGTGCTTCATGCGCCTGGTTGCAGATACCAGCACGCGAAAAATCGTCGTAATATGACCAACTGTGGGGGATATAACCAAAGAGGTAAATGACGCCAAGGCACTCTGCCAGCCATGCAATTACCCGAATAAAATTAACGAACGGTCTAAATACTACCGAAATCACGTCCTCGCCAGAGCCGCCCGAAACCATAATCAGGGCGGCAACTGCGAGTGCGAGGCACAGCAGCACATATTGCTGTGCGGTCTTTGAATCGGTTTGAATACGTCTAAGCCCATTGTGGAACGTATTCATGATATAATTTTTTTCCGTCTGCCATTGCAGGCGATCAGAATCATTACGCATGATTAAATCTCCTTTCAAAATAAATGCCCGTATAGCCTGATAGCACAGCTTTCATCCGCTAGAACGGACAATCATCAATCTCTATTTGCTCAAATGTCGGTGTGGTGCAAGGGTGAAAATACTCGTGAACCGTATAGTCCTTGTGACTGCCGTCGAGGTCAAAAACCCGAACGCAGTTGATGCGCCGCAAGAGCGCGTCCCAAGCCTCCGGCTTTTCGTGCTGCTCGGAAACATACTGCTTCTCCAACGGCAAGTTGGAAATGATGTATGCTTCCGTGTAGCAAGCCTGCTTGTTAGCATACCTACAGGGTAATTCCAAAGGATAGCCATCCAAGTATTGCAGCATGCTATTAAGGGGCAAGCTGCTGTGGAACTCATCGAAGAGCATCACTTTCTGCCCCCGGTAGCCATCAAAAGGATGGTGATAGTCAGACACCGCGTAGCAGTTTGAGTATCCGCATCCTTCTTTTACCGACCTAGTTTTTCCTGTGCCAGTAGGGCCAAAGATATAGGTGACTGTCATCTGGCGAAATACATTGCGGTATTTCTCCTCCAGGATGGTCTGCCTTGTCCGGTCAATGTGGGAGATATCTCGCAGGTATTCCGGGTGCTCACCCAGGATTTGCGCATTGTCTGCCCCGGATGCAATCAGTGCATACAGAGTCCGTAAGTCGTTACGGTCGCCCTGCTTGCTGTCAGGGGGTAAACTGCCACTTTCTTCAAACGTGTCAGAGTAGTTTATCCCTTCATGTACTTTTCCCTTGGAGTCGGTATACTTGTAGTGACCGTTTGCATCCTTGTTATACTTAGCACCCTCTTTACGGATGTAAGCATAGTTTTCGGAATTTTTTCCCCATTGAGGCACTTCGATGTGCGCAGTAGGAAACTTGTTCTTTAGGGTTGTGAACATTACAGGATTTTCATATACTAAAAATAAGTGTATGTGATAGGTTTCCTCTTGCCCCACTTCATCAGCCATGCACCAATAAAGGAGCTTGGCTCCTTTTTCAAGAGCAGCCTTGATAACATTATGATCATAGCCATGCTCTTGTGGATTGTTGATTGTCAGCTGGTAACGGCGTGTCGCGTAACCTTTTGCCATATAGTGTACCCAGTACACTACGGACACAAAGCCGCTGTGTACGCTTTAAAGCTTATAGTTATAGGCTTTATGGACTGTACACACAGGTATGGAGGTAATACTAGCTCCATACCTGTGTGGCGGCTTTAAGTCCATAGCGTACGCTTGTCGTTATAAAATTTTCAAGGTGCTGTATGGGTGTTGATTGGTTTACCTCAAAAATGAAACAAGCCCCATTTTTGAGGTGAGGCCGCTAACGCGTCCTACAGTGTGCTTGGAAACCTTAGTCGAGCACCACAATGTTCTCAGGCTTACGGTACTCGTTGTAGAAAATCTTCACTTCGCGTCCCATCAGGTCATGAAGGTTGATTTTAAGTTCGGCCATCTTAGCGTCAGAGAGATACATATCCCTGACGAAGACGCCCTCCCCGTTCTGGGAGGCAATCTCCGTTGCGAGGTAGATGCGGCAGCCGGTGACGGGACGGCCTTCTTTCGTGACAAAGTCACTGCGTCTATAACCAATGATTTTCATGGTTATTTCCTCCTTGGCATTATCGTTATGTTGTTTCCGAAGTACTGTCCTCGCCATTGGTAACTAAGGAATGGTGCCGGATAGATGCAACCAAAAGCAAGTGTGTCGAGCACTGCTGTTGATAGAACCAAACGACATTTCTGTCACCTCCCTTTTCTGATGGAGGAAACGTAAAGCAATATGACAACCGAGAGGATGTATCTTGCTTGTTCGCTCCCTGTGCTTATAATTCTACTCAGTTCGCAAGGGTGGACAATAAAGAAAAGACGAACTTCATTACAAATTTCTTGAATGAAGCTCGTCTTTATAAAGTGCTTTTTTATTTGGTTTGGCCGTTAGATAAGAGCATCCGCTTTGCTCTACCTAATGAAAGTCTTTCATCAAGCAAGCTGTCAAGCAGAGCAGGAACGCCGTCCATGTCTCCATCCATCGGGTGCATATAGACACCATTAACACCAGGATGTGTATGACCAACTAACTCCTCGTAAACCCAGTTGCTAAAGTGATTTTTGTAGATTGAGCTAAAGGTATGTCGCAGCTCATACGGCGTAATATAAGGGATACCGTTATACCTGCAATAGATCCCCCAGCGTTTACGGTAGCATAGTTGACCAGTGCTTCCAAAGACCCTCTCATGAGGGTCTAACGGAGTGACTCGATAGACTTGTTGACTTTCTAAAAGCATACGTGTATATCGAGTCTGCGGGAAGTCGCGTGCGGCAAATTCGTTCTTCCCATTTGTAGTGATGCCTTTAGCATTGATGGCACGGCGTATATGTATATAATCATTGTCAATATCGCCCCACTCAAGGCCCATCAATTCACCAGGACGTAACCCTGTAACGACTTGGAATCGATATGCATAGATTAAGCTGTCTTGACAAATCGTACCATTATAAGGCACCTGAGATTCGGTGAATAAGATGTTAAGCGAAGAAACGTCAAGTGCTTGCTTTTGACCTTTTTTGGCGTTTGAGGGAATTTTAATGTTTGATGTACGCAAATCGTTCCGGATATCGGCACAGTCCAAATAATTACAGAATCCAGATAAATCGCCGCGTATATTTTTAAGACTTTTTTGACTAAGATTGTGCTTTCTGTATGCGGTATAGATAACTCGCTTTAAATCCTGCTTAGTTAGTAGCATAACCGGGACTTTGCCAATTATAGGTTTAATGTGGTTGTTATACCTGTTGCGGATGGTGTAGATGTTTGTGGTTTCGAGTGCCTTATCTTGGAGGTAGCGCTCAAACACGGTATCAACCGTTGTACGTTCGCTGACGCTAAATGGGCAAGCTCCAGACAACCACGAGGTTGCATTTTGGGCGCAGATCTTTCGGCCTTTGTCACCCGGGACGCTTGAATAAAAAGACTTTCGGACACCGTTCTTTTGGAGGTTGATTTTCCAAACGTGCTTTTTCTCAACCCAGATTGCGCGAGAAATCATTTTACTTTGTGTGGTATACATGCGGACTCCTTAGAGCCGGCCATTTTATGTGACTGGCTCGATGAAAATAGTGTAGTAATCGTCCTTATTGATATTCAACAACCTTCCGATGCGTGCGATTTCCTCTGCCGAAAAGAGCGAATATCCGTTCATCTTCTGCGACAATGCTTGCGGGGAAATGCCGATGGCCTCCGCGACATTGTAGCAGGTAAAGCCTGCGCGGATGATTTCGGACCGCAAATTCAAATATTTGCCTTTCATGATAATAATCTCCTTTGAGTAATTTTCAGTAGGTGGCTTTATTATCATGATATTCAGTTCGCACGTACTGGCAAGAGGGGTATCACCAACTTTTTTATTTATTCTTGCAAGCAGGTGCTGTACCACACTTTTTATATGAAGAGTACCACACTTTGTACCACACAGATATAAAAATACCCTTTAATGAAATCCATACCAGTGATAAAATTATCGTTAGTACGTATTGCATTAAAGGATATTTGTAGAATGATAGAAGTTCGATTCCCGTACGGGTCACCAAAAAGCCTTAGCGTTAGCTAAGGCTTTTTTCTTTTGTATTTTAGCCCTCGTACCACACATTATACCACATCTTTGGCGGTTGGAATATATAAAGTAAAGGCAACACCGCACAATTCCCGCCTAACGGCTTAAGTGCCGATACGGCGGCTGCGGCACGGCATCTGCGTTGCCAAAATGCTCGATAATGTCGGGTTGC
>ENA-ORSS01003275-ORSS01003275.1-human-gut-metagenome-genome-assembly--contig:-NODE-3275-length-13379-cov-2.970955_pt1 | contig 13379 bp, 8 predicted proteins | sample MGYA00241899_ERZ509162 | MGnify/ENA primary metagenome ERZ509162 (study PRJEB26280, sample SAMEA2338641) | human gut metagenome | biome: human gut; feature: human-associated habitat; material: faeces... | reverse complement strand
TTTCGGACATGCCTGCCAACAAGCCGGTGCTGACATTGGGAGACGGTACACGGATGAACGTCTGGGGAGACAACCTTTATTTTAAAGAGACGGAAAAAGGGCAAAAAATAATGTTGGGTGATTCGCTGCTTTCACAAAAAGAGGATTCCATAACGGCAGACAGTTACAACACTCTGGAAGTGCCGCTTAGGTGTGACTTCAACTTTACCATGAGCGATGGGACCAGAGTATGGATAAATGCAGCTTCCACACTGAAATACCCGGCAAAATTTGCAGCCGATTCACGCACAGTATACGCGTCCGGAGAGATATATCTGGAAGTGGCCAAGGATGCTGGACGTCCCTTTTATGTAGTTGTTGACGGCATAACCGTCAAAGTATTGGGTACTTCCTTCAATATTAGGGCATATGCCGATGAAAACGACACAAAGGTGACTTTGCTCGAGGGAAAGATTGCCGCACAAATCAACGATAAGGAATACACACTTACTCCCGGTAAACAATTAAAACGTGACAAGACCTTTGGAGAAACCAGCGTCCGAACAGTAGATCCGGCAGAGATTGTTTCTTGGACCAGGGGGTATTATATATTCAAAAAAGCAAGGCTGCAAGAGGTGGTAAATACACTGAAAAACTGGTATGGTGTCAACATTATGCTGAGCAGTGGTGCCAGCGACATCATCTATACGGGAGTAGTTAACAAAGAAGAGAAACTGGAGGTTTTCCTCCGGCGTTTGGAGGAGGTTTCCAACGTAAAATGTAGCTGCAATGGTAAATTCGTAACAATCTATTAAACAATAAAGTCATTCATCATTAATCTAAATTATCAAGTATGAAAAAATGGATCACCCTAAGCTTGTGCTTGCTATTATCCGGATTCCTGTCCGGACAGTCCGGAAATACCGAAGCGAAGCCCGTCGAAGGTTATGAAATCAACGGTTTCATCACCGGCAAATACACTGGCAAGGTATATCTTGTGAAAGAAGACGGCATGCACGGACCGCAGACCAAAGTAGACAGTTGTGAAGTAAAAGAAGGACGTTTCCAATTCAAGGGAGACACCGTACCCGAATTTCCTGTCATCTATTTTATCCAAAGCCAGGACGGCCAGCTGGCTCCCATCTTCCTAGAGCAGGGACGTATGAACATCACCATACGTGCCGACCATTTCCTGGGCTCGGTAACCAAAGGTACCATCAATAACAATCTGTGGTCTCTCCACCAGTTACAGGTCAAATACTGGGTTGACAGTATGCTGCTGGCTTCCAATACTCACTATATGCGTTACGGCCGTGGCAGCTACGAAGTGGAAGACAGTCTTTTCAAATACCGTACCCATGAGCAGAACTCCAAGAAACTGAACATGGAGAAACACATGGTACAGTTCTATAACGACCAGGCATTTGCTCCTTTCATCATGCTGTTTGAAATGACAACCGAACTGTCATTGGATGAACTGAAAGCACTGAGAGGACAACTGCACGAAAAACTGAACGGCCACCCCTATACAAAAGAACTGGACGAAGTAATCGCCAACAAGGAATTCAAAGTGGGTGTTGACGCTCCGGCTTTCTCCATCGAAGGAATGGACGGTGAGGAAATCGAGCTGAAAAACTACGCCGGTAAATATGTGCTGCTGGACTTTTGGGCATCCTGGTGTGGACCCTGCCGCAGAGAAATGCCGAACGTGGTGAAACTGTACAAGGAGTGCAAGGGCAAGAATTTCGAAATCATCGGAATCTCTTTAGACCAGAAGCCGGAACCCTGGAAAAAGGCGGTAAAAGAACTGAAGATGACCTGGCCACAGGCTTGTGACTTCCAGGTGTGGTATGGTCCCGTTGCCCGCAAATACAACCTGAGCGCAGTGCCCTATACCGTACTCATCAATCCGGAAGGAAAGGTTGAAGCCTTGGATCTGCGCGGTGAAGAGCTGATCAACACCATCAAGAATTTAGTAAAAGGAAATAAAAAGAAATAGACAGGAAATGAAGAAAATTTTGTTCAGTATGCTTGTATGCCTGCTTTGCACAGGCGTACAGGCACAGAAAATGGCAAAAATCAGTGCGACGGCGACCGGATATTCCGGTAAGATTATCGACTTTGAATTTATCGACAACATAGCAAACAACCAGCAGTTCCCGTTCAAGGACAACCAGCTGATGGAGTTCGAAGTGGAGTTGAAAGAGCCTAGTCTGATGAAAGTGAACGCATGGTTATGGATGATTGTGTGCCCGGGAGACGACATCCAGATGCACGTAACTTTCAAAGGCACCTCCTACCGCGAAGTGGAATTCAAGGGGACACCGTCGGCAGTCGCACTGAACTCCGCCATCCGTGACGGGCGCATGGTGCGCATCAACGACCATTACAAGACCAACCCGCTGGCGGCAGTTGTGACTCAGGTGCCTGTAAACACCTACTACGAGGCTTGTCAGAGAAACTGGAAAAAGGAGCAGGAAATTCTCGAAGGTGTGCGCGACCAAGTGGATCCGTTTGCTTTCGCCTACATCTATGCAGAATTGGAAGGCATGTATCTGGACAACCTGTTCAAATACCCATTCGTCGTTTCAGATGTCTGCAAGAAAAAAATCGAGGAATGCATTCCGGAAGGCTACTGGAACGTGCTGGATGGTTATCAGGTGAAAAATGATAAGGCCTCTCTTAAGAGCTTCGCTTACATCGGCTGGTTGATTGACTATGTAGAATATCGGGAGAGACGCGAGGCATACCGGGCAGGTAAGACATACGCAGGTCCGCAGAATATGGAGGAGATGTATGAGAAACTCGCTCAAACATACGATGGCGATACAAGAGACGCCGTGCTCTATCTGTTCCTGTATAAGGCCATTGCAGAACAGCAGGATTTCAATGTAATCGGAAAGCTGAGCAAGGATTACTTCAAGAAATACAACAGAAACAAACAGTTCAGGAAAGAACTGAGTGAAATGCAGAAATAATGCTATTAATAAACCAAACAAAATTATGTATAAAGATCATTTACCACACGGCGTGTCTGCCTGTCGTTTTCTGTTGACAGCCTTGTGCATATTGCTCTTTGCGGGTAACCTGCGGGCAGCCGGAGACGAGGAGTACATGCGGAAGAAGATTTCTGTACAGGCCACCAACGAAAGCATCGAACAAGTTCTGGACAAAATCAGCAAACTGGCTGACATCCGATTCTTCTACAACTACTCGGTTCTGGATTTCTCCAGAAAAATCACGGTAAACATTAAGGATACCGAACTTCATGATGCCCTCAGTAAGGTGTTGCAGGGCGAAAAAGTCGAAATTGAATATCAACCTAACCGTCCCGTCGTGTTGCGTCCGCAACGCGTACCTGACGGCATCTCCGCCATCAATATCAGCGGTAAGATTATAGATGCCGATACTAAGGAACCGCTGATCGGAGCGAGCGTCGTACTGAAAGAGCAGAAAGGCGTGGGCGTTGTGACCGATATCGACGGAAAATTTCACATCACCATACCGGAAGGAGGAGCCAGTGCGCTGCTCATCAGCTACGTGGGATACGAAAACGAGGAGCTTGCCATCACCGGCCAAGGTGACATGAAAGACCTCACCATTAAAATGACAGCCGCATTTGTAGAAATGGAAGGCGTGGTCGTTACCGGTATGGCTCCGCGTAAATCGGAGAGTTTCACGGGTAGCTACGTGTCCGTAAAAGGCGAAGAACTGAAAAAACTGAGTCCGAACAACCTGTTGCAGGCATTGCAGTTCTTTGACCCTAGTTTCCGCATTGTGGAAAACAACAAGAAAGGATCGGACCCGAACGCCATGCCCGAATTCCAGATGCGGGGCAATGTGCAGCTCGACAACAATTTCTCCAACTCGGATATGAACATGCTGGTAGGTAACTACTCCAACCAGCCAAACATGCCCTTGTTCGTACTGGACGGTTTTGAGACTACCTTACAGAAAATCGTCGATCTGGACCCGGAGCGCGTAGCTTCCATCACCATTCTGAAGGACGCATCGGCAACCGCCATCTACGGTTCGCGGGCAGCCAACGGAGTAGTGGTGTTTGAGACCAAGAAACCGCTGTCCGGAGCCTTGAACGTTACTTACTCCATGAGCATGGGTATCACCATGCCCGACCTGTCGAGCTACGACATGATGAACGCAGCTGAAAAGCTGCAGTTCGAATACGATGCAGGACTGTTCTCCAATGATGCGAACGGTAACCCGTTGAGCGGTAGCATTCTGGCAGAGCAAAGGAACTATTACAACCACTACAAACGCGAAATCGAGCGCGGTGTAAACACTTATTGGCTGTCCGAACCGGTACGCACAGCAATCATACACAGGCACACCTTAACTGTAGACGGAGGAGACGAAGCCCTGCGTTACAACCTGAACCTGAACTACGGCAACGAGCCCGGTGTCATCAAGGAATCGGGACGAGAGACATTCGGATTTTCACTGAATCTGCAATACCGCCGCAAGAAATGGAACATCTCCAATCAGCTGAGCATTGACAACACCAAGGGAACCAACAGCCCTTATGGCAGTTTTTCCGAATACGTGCAGATGAATCCCTACTATACCAAAAGGGACGAATACGGCAACTACCAGAAAATCATTGAAAGAAAGAGTCTTGGCCCCGGGAATGGCTCCAAAACCATCACCAATCCGCTGTACAATACACAGTTCGAACATAAGGATTATACCAAGAATTTCAATGTCACGGACAATTTCTCATTGGAATTCGCTATACGTGAAAACCTGCGGCTGAATGCCCAGTTCTCCCTAACTAAGGGTACCTCCAACGGCGAGATATTCAAGTCTATGAATCACTCCGAATTTGAGGCAAACGGTGTGCCGTTGCTGGAAAGGGGAACCTACAACAAAAGCATCGGTAACACCTTGAATTGGAACACCAATGCCTCCATCAACTACAACCTCACTAAAGACAAACACCTGTTGAGTATGTTTGCCCGCTGGGAAATCGGACAGAACCAGAGCGATGGTATATTTTTGACAGCTAAAGGTTTCCCCAACGACAATATGAGCGATTTCCAGTTTGCACAGGAAGTAGAGAAACGCGATGTAAACAATACGGAGAGCACCTCCCGGAGCATGGGACTAACCGCCACAGTCAGCTATATGTACGATTTCCGTTACTCCGTGGATTTCAACGTCCGCGGTGACATGTCCTCACAGTTCGGTGCAGACAGTAAACTGAAACCGTTCTGGTCCGTCGGAGCACGCTGGAATGCATCCCGCGAGAAATGGCTGGAAGGTACTGCCATATCCAACTTAGTATTGCGTACATCCTACGGTATCACCGGTTCGCAGAACTACGACCCCTACCAAGCAATCGAAGGTTATACATTTGAAGAGATGATGTTTCAATACCTTTCTTCCGGTGTCATCGGTTCCAAGCTGAAAGGATTCGGTAATCCGGACCTCGACTGGTCTACTACAGAGGACTTCAGTGCAGCCATCGAACTGGGCTTCTTCAACGACCGTCTGACAGCATCGGTAAATTATTACAACCATTATACCGACCAGCTGCTGTTGGAGAACAACATCGCTCCATCGAGCGGTTTCCTGACCATGACGAACAACATCGGAGCTATCTCCAACAAGGGGGTAGACGTAACGTTGGGATTCACCCCCATACAGGATTTCGAACGGCAGATCCAGTGGAACGTCTCCATCAACGGTAATCACAACAAAAACGTGGTGAAGAAACTGTCCAACGAAATCAAAAAACAGAATGAAAATAACCTGAACGAACGAAACAGTCCGGCTCCCATCTACGAAGAGGGAAAATCGACATCACAACTGTTCGTGGTGCGCTCCTTGGGAATTGATCCGGCAACCGGTAATGAAATCTTCCTGAAACGCAACGGCGAGCGGACTTTCTTCTGGGATGCCAACGACAAAGTGGCCGTGGGCGACACCGAACCGAAATTCCGCGGAGGTATTACCTCTAGTCTGACTTGGAAAGAGTGGTCACTCAATTTAGGATTCACTTACCAACTGGGTGCCTACATCTACAACCAGACCCTTGTGGACCGCGTCGAGAACGTGAACCTGGCATACAATGTAGATCGCCGCGCAGCCAAAGACCGCTGGCGCAAACCGGGTGATATCGCCAAATATAAATCAATCAGCTATACCGGCAGAGCGACCGAACTGAGTTCCCGATTCGTACAGAAAGTCAACGAAATCCAATTCTCGTCTATCTCCGTAGGCTACCACTTCGATCCGAAGAAATTCACTTTCCTGAAACAATGCAAAATCGCCGGCATCAACCTGACCGGCTCCATGCAGGACCTGGGACGTCTTTCAAGCGTGAAGCAGGAACGTGGAACCGACTATCCGTTCTCCCGCACAGTAAACCTTTCATTGTCTGTATTGTTTAACTAAAAAGGAAGATGACAATCATGAAAATAAAAAACATATTCTTAACTCTCGCTGTAGCCGTGGCAAGCAGTGCCTGTTCTGACTGGTTCGACGTATCCCCCAAGACAGACATCAAGACAGACGATCTGTTCAAGGATGAGACCGGTTTTCAAAGCGCGCTGACCGGTTGTTACGGCAATATGACTAAAGATAAAACCTATGGCAAGAACCTGACGTGGTATTTCCTTGAGAAACTGGTGCAGCGTTATGACGATGGTAGTGCGCCATTCGCTGGACAGAGCGAGCATGTCTACGACTATACGAACGCCAATTATTCCAAGGGCATCATCACCGACATCTGGAACTCGATGTATGAGACCATTGCTAACGTCAACAACCTGATTGCCCGTCTGGACAAAAACGGCCAAGAGGTAATCACTACCCCCGGATCATGGGAATTGATGAAAGGCGAAGCTCTTGCCTTGAGAGCTTTTCTGCACTTCGACCTGCTTCGTATGTACGGTCCGGTGTATAAAGAAGAGCCGGAGAAAGAGTGTATTCCCTACCGCAAGGAATTCAAACCGGAGACTTCTCCGCTGCTGAGCGCGAGCAAAGTGCTGGAACTGGTGCTTGCCGATCTGAAAGAGGCAGATACCTATTTGGCACAAGACTCCGTCAACTGGGGCAACGATGCTGAAAACCCCTTCAAAGCATACCGGGGACACCGTATGAACAAATATGCCGCCAAGGCATTACAGGCAAGGGTGCTGCTCTACCGCGGAGGCTCGGAAGATCTTGCTGAGGCGGGGCGGATAGCCAAAGAGGTCATCGGGCAATGTGGTCTGAAATTGGTACGAGACAATTTCCAGGACATCGCCATGTTTGACGAGACCCTTTTTGCCCTGCATATGCTCTTAATGGTCTATTCGACAAGTGGAATATTGAGCAAACTTGCCGCGGGTGTCGACTTCCTAAGCATTGAATTCTGCCTTTATTACGGGGGCGTTCTTCTTCTTTTAGGGTTTTATGCCATCGGGTGGCAACAGATCCTAAAAAGGCTTCCCCTGACAACTGCTTTCTCAAATAAAGCGGTAACTATTGTTTGGGGGATCATTTGGGGCGCGCTGTTTTTCTTTGAGCCGATCACCTTGCCTAAAGCCGTTGGCGCTCTATTGATTATTGCCGGAGTGGTTTTGTTTTCTCATGCCGACGGTCAAGAATCGAGCGTTACCCATGAATGAGACCATGATACTGTATTCGGGGGTCTTGCTTCTTGGGACATTCATTAGTGCGGTATCGCAAGTTATCCTAAAAAAGGCGGCGCTGAAAACCTATCCATCAAAGATCAGGGAGTACTTAAACTTTCCGGTGGTTTTCTCATATTCCTTGTTCTTGCTTACTACGTTCATGTGCATATTTGCGTATAGGGTTGTGCCCCTCTCTTTTGGCCCCGTGCTCGAATCAACGAGTTATCTATATGTTACGGTTTTTGGCGTTTTATTTTTCAAAGAGAGAATCACCAAGAAAAAAGTTGTTGCACTTATGTTGATTCTTCTCGGAGTGGTTATTTATTCGTTTGGTATTTAGTGGGAGGCAGACTGTAAATGCCGGTCTTTTCCGTTGTTGTTCCTTCGTATGGGAATGTGGAATATATTTCTCAATGCTTAGACAGCCTTATTGCTCAGAGTTTTACGGATTGGGAAGCAATTATTGTCGATGACTGCAGTTGCGATGGCTCCCTGGCGTTGGTAGACATTTATGCCGAAAAGGACTCAAGGATCATTTCTGTTGCAAAGAGCCGCAATGAAGGTGTGCACTGTGCGAGAAAAACGGGTGTTGAAAAAGCATCAGGTAATTACATCGTCTTTATCGACCCAGATGACTCTTTTGATCAGGATGCTTTACGTCTTTTGAAGGGTGCTTTGGACTCCGGTAATATGGATGTTCTTCATTACGGGATCAACGTTAATGCTTGCGAAGTTTCTGATGATATGAGGTTGTCCTTTGAGTCATATGTAAATAGCCCATGCCCCGAATTATGCGACTCAGAGATTCTAGGCTATGCATTTGACGCAAAATTGGGATATTTGCAGGATTGGCGAGTTACTCAACGAGTATATGCTGCCGATTTGGCAAAAAGGGCTTTTTCTCAGATGATAGATTGTAGGTTGGAGAGAGCAGAGGATAGTTACGAGTATTTTGTATTGGCTTCGTTTGCCTCGTGCCAGATTACGAGAAATGACATTCGCGCCCTCAACTATAACTATGGGCGCGGAGTAACTGGAGCCTCGTCTCTTTCGGTTGCTGAATTTCTTAATGATGCACGCTCTTTTAAAAAATGCATTGACGCAATAGGCCAATATGCTTTAAGCGGGGGCGAGCCTTCTCTCATGATGGCCAAGATGGCCGCTGGGGCTGAATCTAAGTTGATGGATTTGCTGTTTAATGATTGGTCATTAAGGCTGAGTTCCGAGGACAGATCAAGATCTCTGGATGAACTTGTTCGTATTTTTAACGGTATCGATGTTTCCGTTCAGGTGATGCGTTGTGTTCGCGATGAGGCGTATCGCTTGCTTGCGGTTGGCGAAAACGGAAGTGATATATCCGAGCTGAAGAAATTGTTCAGCTTCGCGGAATCGATTTTCGTTCCCACCAAACTCGGACAAAGGGCCCCAGTGAGTGATGGTGTGAGTGCATATAGCGAATACCGCGATGCTGCGCAAAGCCATCTGAATGATCTTGAGGGGATGTCGCTCAGGTCGAAATGGTCTGCTCAGCCAATCAAAATCTTTGCTTCCGCCCATAAGCCAGTAGACCTTTTCGACTGCGATGCTATTCAGCCAGTTCAGGTAGGGTGCGCATTGGGCAACGATCGTTTTCCCTGGGCTTGGCATGACGATGACGGCGATAACATATCTGACCAGAACCCTATGTATTGCGAGCTAACCGCTCAATATTGGGCCTGGAAAAATATTGACGCTGATTACTATGGCTTTTGTCACTACCGGCGGTACTTTAATTTCTCGCCAAATCGCTACGGGGAGAACTCCTGGGGTGAAATCATGGAGCCCTTTATTGATACTTCATCCCAGGTTAAGTATGGACTGGACGACGGGGCCATCAAGAGAGCTATTGATGGCTATGACGTCGTCACGACAGAAGTAAAGGATCTTCGCGACTTTCCTGGCGATGCCAACACTCCACTAATGCAGTATGAAGCTGCTGCAAAATTGAATATTGACGACCTGTATCACGTATTTGCGATCCTTGAAGATATGCATCCGGACTATGCGGAGGACATTAATGCCTTCGCAAACGGCAATCAGTCGTGTTTCTGCAACATGTTCCTTATGAAGAAGGAGCTGTTCTTTGGTTATTGCGAGTGGCTATTCCCTATTCTTGAGCGTTTTGTTGAAGAGTGGGATTCTTCTTTGTGCAGCAAGGAAGGGCTTCGCACCCCAGGTCATTTAGCAGAACGCCTTTTGAACATTTACCTCATGCATGGAGAACGCGTTGGTGCAGGCTGGAAGCGCAAGCAGGTTCAGTGCGTCCATATCGAGTATCCCGATAAGCGTTACTACGATCTGCCCCCTGTTCCTGGCTATGCTGAATGTGATAAGCCGATTGTTCCTGTAGTATTTGCAGCTGATAATAATTATGCTCCTATGGTCACCACGACCATTGCTTCGATGCTTGCTAACGCTTCTAAAGATTATTTCTATGACGTTGTGGTTATCGAAGACGGTATAACCGGAAGCAACAAAGAGCAGATGGTTCAGTTTGTTGCCCAATATGGCAACGCGTCTATTAGATTCTTTGGTGCTGGACCGATGATCGCTGATTATGAGCTCACGACCAGCAATGAGCACATCAGCAAAGAAACCTACTACCGTTTCTTGATTCAGGACATTCTTCCATATTACGGAAAGGTTGTTTACTTAGATTCTGACCTTGTTGTTGAGGGGGATGTTTCTGAGCTATTTGAACTGGATCTCGAAGATAACCTTCTCGCGGCAGCGCATGATGTTGACTACCTGGGCAACTTGAATATGCATGATGGTGAGAGGATGGAGTACACAAAAGAAATTCTCGGCATGAATAGGCCATTCGATTACTTTCAAGCTGGTGTTTTGGTGCTGAACGTCGCTGAAATGAGGAAGCTTCATTCGGTAAAAGAGTGGCTTGAAATAGCCTCGAACCCTGATTATATCTACAATGATCAGGACATTCTTAATGCGCATTGCCAGGGAAGGGTTAAATACTTGGGCTATGAGTGGAATGTAATGCACGATTGCGGGGGACGCGTGGGCAATGTGTTCTCGTTTGCGCCAGCTTCTGCGTTTGACTCCTATAACGCATCACGTTCCAATCCGAAGATCATCCACTATGCAGGCTTCGAAAAACCTTGGATTATGCCTGAGTGCGATTTTGCTGAGCATTATTGGAAGTATGCGCGATCCACACCTTTTTATGAAAAATTGATCGCATTGATCTCGAAGCATAAGGCTACCGAGTTGCATTTGCTTCTTGAAGAAGAAGCGCGTCCTCCAAAGGTGGTTGGCGAAAACAGCCGTATCCGTAAAGTCATCGATCCTATTATGCCTTTAGGATCACGACGCAGGGAGGTAGTAAAGGCTGTTGGCAGAAAGCTGCGTGGCCGCTCATAATGGACTATCGGTGGGGAGTCAGCGTTTTGCTGGCTCCCTGCTGTATTATCTGTGGGTATGGCTTTTATCCGAGGAGTCTAATGAGCAACGATCAAGACATGGTCACGGGAATGAAACATTCCCTTTTCGTTTTGAAGTCTTTGGTGTCGAAGGACTTTAAGCTTAAATATCGCCGAAGCATTCTGGGCGTACTGTGGAGCGTTCTTAATCCGCTTCTTATGATGATTGTCCTTTCGGCGGTATTCTCATTCATGTTTCGTTTTCAGATCGAGAATTACCCGCTGTACCTTATTTTGGGTCAAGTTCTGTTCTCGTTGATGACGGACGCAACCACCTCTGCAATGACTTCCATTATCGATGCATCACCTTTGCTGAAGAAGGTGCGCGTCGAGAAAATGGTATTCCCGCTGGAAAAGGTGGTATTCGGTTTGGTGAATTTCGCTATTTCCCTCATTGCCGTTCTGGCGGTAATGGTGTTTTTCCAGGTCATTCCCACTTGGCGTGTGCTGTTAATTCCAGTGATGCTTATATTCGTTTCTCTATTCTGTGTGGGGCTTGGCCTTCTGCTGTCTTCCCTGGCGGTTTTTTTCCGCGACGTTATTCATCTTTGGGGGGTTGTTACTACGGCGTGGATGTATGCAACGCCCATTTTTTACCCTCTCGAGCTACTGCCGGACACTCTGCAAAACCTCATGGCGTGGAACCCGATGTATCAGTACATCACCTACTTCCGAGACATCATGATGAATGGCGTCACGCCTAGTTTGGAAACGCATCTTATCTGCTTCGGAATGGCCGCTATAACGTTCCTGGTTGGTCTTGTTGCGTTCCGTAAAACTGAACACAAGTTTATTCTCTACGTTTAGTCTCCCTGTATAGGAATTGATATGACGGATTCTTCCATCAATACCGCAGAACCCATGATCGTCGTCGACCATGTGGACATGGTTTTCAACATCGCAAACCAGCAGCTCAATAGTTTGAAGGAATATCTTATTGCGCTTGTGCGCAGACAGCTATTTTTCCGTGAGTTCAAAGCGCTTGAAGACATCAATATCACGATTAATCGTGGCGATGTTTACGGCATTGTGGGAACCAATGGTTCAGGCAAATCTACGCTGCTGAAGATTATTGCTGGTGTGTTGGAGCCTACCCACGGTAAATGCTCCATCAATGGCACCATCGCCCCGCTTATCGAGCTGGGTGCTGGCTTCGATCATGAGCTTACTGCCCGCGAAAACGTGTACCTTAACGGTGCGCTTTTGGGTTATAGCAAGAAGTTCATCGATGACCAGTTCGATGCTATTGTCGATTTTGCCGAAGTTGGCGACTTTATCGATATGCCTCTGAAGAATTACTCTTCTGGTATGGTTGCGCGCATCGCATTTGCTATTGCTACCGCCACCACGCCCGATATCTTGGTTGTTGATGAGGCGCTTTCCGTCGGTGACTTCCGCTTCCAAGAAAAGTGCGAGGCTCGCATTAATGATCTGGTCGAAAACCACGGCACCACCTTGCTGTTCGTATCCCATGATATCAGCCAGGTAGAGCGCGTGTGCAAGAAGGCCGTTTGGATCGAAAAGGGTCATATGCGAATGGATGGTCCAGTGGAAGAGGTCTGTGAGGCATATAAGGCCATGTAGCTTTATGGCTTTGGGTGCTTTGCTGATTCTCTTTTCCGACTGTTTGAAAGAGTCGGAAAAGCAAAGATTAATCCGCAACAACGTTGATCTGGCGCCAGCCCTATAGGTGTCATCTAGAAAAATCAAAAGGGTTCGATGTATCGGACCCTTTTCTCATTAATTCATCCCCAACACTTTCCCCACAACGGCTTTTGCTCCGTACTTCCCCAAAAACCAGCCTGCTCGTAGGCGTATTGCCCGGGCGTTGCTTACGGGCTTCCCGCTCAGGGCAACTTCCAGCAGCTTGCGGTCGTGCTTCTTCAGCTGCAATGCACTGGTGCTTCCGTTGCCCCAGAACTCGCGGAAAATACGGGTGTATTCGGACAGCAGCTCGTTGCGTACGCCTTCTGGCAGGCAGAACAGTCCATATAGCACGAACTCGATGGACCAGCTTACAATCTCGGTGCTGTATTCATCCAGCCCAAAGCGCTTTTTCCAGGCACCGAAAATGCGCTGGGTCATGGGTAAGTGCTTGCGGCTTTTGGCCTCCAAATCGTCATTGGTTTTCGACGTAAGCGACCCTTCGCGTTCAATACGATACTCGTACAGCTTGTCGCTTATCAGCGCCGTTTTCCTTGAATTGGGGTAGATGTCGAAGAAGAACACCTGGTCTTCGCCGAAGGGCAGTGCCTCTTCGAAGCGAATGTCGTATTCATCCAAG
>ENA-ORSS01003272-ORSS01003272.1-human-gut-metagenome-genome-assembly--contig:-NODE-3272-length-13388-cov-4.489162_pt1 | contig 13388 bp, 8 predicted proteins | sample MGYA00241899_ERZ509162 | MGnify/ENA primary metagenome ERZ509162 (study PRJEB26280, sample SAMEA2338641) | human gut metagenome | biome: human gut; feature: human-associated habitat; material: faeces... | reverse complement strand
ATAATTACACATTTTATTGTTATTGAATGTGTCTACCTATATCAGCATAAGACAGAAACTGTTTGCTCTTGTATGTTAATCTATTATCATGTATCTCTAATCTGAACGCACAAGTATTTAAATTAGAAAACGGCTTAGCTTTTTCGAAATTACAAACAAAAGGAGTCAAAGGTGCAAATATAGATTTATACCCCCATAAGTTAACGACTTATCAAATATCATTAGATATCGAGTATTTACAAACAAAACATTTCTATTTATCAAGTTCCATTGGTTACCTTGAAAAAGGAGGCAAATATACAGACATTGTAAATCAATCCATGAGTGAGAGACATATCAATCAGTATATAACAATACAAAACAAAGAAATTCTCAACATCCTCATCACTAATTTTTATGTTATTACTAAAATTACCGGATAGCAAACCTAGTACAGACTAAACAAACGACCATAAACCTTATATCCAGGCCATGATCATCGTTTAGCCTGCACAAACAGTAACGTTTAATAAATATAAGCGTAATTCCAAACCAAAGCATTCAAACTGGGATCCCATCGATTCCACTGACGCCCCAGCATATCATATTTAACTTGATATGCAGCCGTTTTCATATAGAATCTATTACCTGTTTGACCATCTACCGCACAACCTCGCAGTCCCCCACCAATTGAGTTCGGATCAAATCCACATTTTGGAGACTCTTTAGTTACTCCCAGGGTTCCGTCCGGAAGGGTCACCATTTTTCTAACAATATAGATATCACAAAAGTAATAACCAGTAGGAATATTTGTAGGTGATTTGTTGATAAGAACTTTTTTATTTTCTTCCACTAAGAATGTGTTATCATATCCTGTCACACTAAAAGTCTCACTCGTAGCCTTAGTCTCAATTAATGGGGATTGTTCTGATTCCATAAATTCACCCATAAGTTCAATAAACTGATTCCACGTAATTGCACCATTAGCTTCCGCACATTTCCTCAAATCTTCTTCACTCATGTTATCATAGTCAAGACCATCTCCTACGATAACCTCTTCTTGGTTAGAACAAGAAGACACAAAAAACAAAAACAAACATGATAAAATTAGAATCTTTTTCATACAAAAAACTATTTATAAATTAAACATTGAATAATCAAAGAAATTAAATATTACAAATCATCCTCACATTCAATTTTAGAAAAGAATAAAAAACTCTTCATAGATGTTGTCTCCTTCTACTCTTATTAAATAAGGTTTAAATAAAAGACCTTGCATGGAAATACAATAGCTCTGAGAAGTAGAAAGAGGTACAGACTCTTCATATACGAGCATCCCACTATCATCAACAATTTGTATAAACACATTGTCTAATGGCTTCATAAAATAGAACATGATTCCATCATTTACAATCTTCACTTCTACCGGATTAGGAGAAATAGAGCGCTCCTCTTCCTCATCACGCTCATTCTTATGCTCTCTTCCAGCCACCGTATGTGTCCATAAGCATACACAACTCAATAAAGTCAAAAATAAAAATCTTTTCATCCCATTCATTTTTTGACTGCAAAAGTATCCGATAAGGTTGGATTCGGGGCTAAAACACTGTTCGCTTTTTGTTCGCTTTTTGTTCGCAGAGTTGTATAAGGCTAAAGACCAGCGATTAATTCATCCAGTTCATTCGGGGTTCCATCCTCTCCCTTTATTTTTTTATAAAGCCGTTTACGGGATGAGGATACGGAGGGTTTGGAGCGACCCAAGATTTTTGCCATATCAGTTACCTTGACTGATATCTTTATCAAGTAACAAATCCGGAGTTCTATCAATGACATTCCCGAATATAACTGATATAGACGATTCGTAAAATTATTGTATGTCTTATCTAACTCCTTCCGTAAAGCATTCCAATCTTCTTCCCTGATTATCTGATCTGCCTCATTCGTGGAATGGAATTTCATATAGATATCCGAATGCCTTAAATCCGACTCTAACAAATCACGCTCGGTACGCCGCAACTGTATTTGTTCATTGGTCACTTGCAAAAGTTCTTTTCGCACATGAAGCAATGAATTTGTATCTTCATGGTCTTTAGATAGTAAGGTTCCCAATTCATTCAATTTCACGTTATTCGCTTCTACATATTGAAAACTTCTCTCATATTGTTCTTGCTTTTCCCGCTGAAGCGCCTCAAACTGCCTAGCCAACCGCTCTTTCTGCCGTTTCAGTCTATATATAAACAATAAGGTTATCGAAAGCCCCAATCCGAACAAGGATAATATCCGGTAAATACGAATCTGCATCCGGTCATTCTCGCCCTTTAGCCGTAAATTCTCAGTTTCCCGCTTTTGATAATTATATAAAGAGGTCATTTTACGGATTTCCTCCGAATCGGTTATCTTGCGGATGGAATCTTGCACTTGCTGGCCAAGACGGACATAGCGAATAGCCTCCCGATAATTCAACCGACGCTCATACAAAAACGACAAGTACTCATAAATAGCGTCTCTAACATATAAATCAGGACTATCCAAGCATCTCCTTAAATAGTAGTCGGCAGAGTCCAATCTTCCCACCTCTAAATAAATATGTCCCAATGTAGAATAAGTGGGGTACATATTCCGGCCTACGGAATCTTTTAATGATTCAAACAAACATTCCAATGCCTTATCATACATTCCCAATTCCCGGTAAAGATCACCCTGCTCAGTCAATATACCGGAATATCGATGTCTATTTCCTGTTTCATTCGCTATAATTGCCGCTTTTTGAAAATAGAGAAGCGCACTGTCATTCTTATCGACCATATCATATACCCGGGCAATATCTCTCAGCACAAGAGACAAACTAGTACTATCTCCTTTCAGTAATTTATACTCAGCCGCTTTCTCATACATACGGATCGCCTCTTCATATACATTCTGATAATCATAAAGCATCCCCATCTGCGAATAGACATTGGACAATAATCGGTACTTTCTCGTATCCCCCGCCACATCCAATGCCTTTTGGAAATACTTCAACGCTTCCGGAGCATCGTTCAGATCCCGGTAGACACGTCCCATATAGTAATAAGACTCCAGTAATTTATCCCGATCGCCATATACCTCATAAAAAGCGGTGATTCGCTTGATCAGGGAATCGGAAGTATGCCGGACATACATCTTATCATTGACCTTCAAGTCGAGCAAGTCATAATACATACGCTGTTCCTCATCAAAGGACGAAAGGCTATCCCGCAATCGATCCAACAAAGGGGGGGCTTCCTCCGGATTTGTATCCGCAAGGGATTCGATCTGCAACAGGGTAGCGGGATAAGGCTTCCCCCGATGATCGCAAGCATAAAAAGCCGAGATCAAGACCGACATCAAGAGGATGTATATACGAGGCATTGGAAATCTGTTTTATCACTTAAACGCAACAAAGGTAAAAAATTAAAGTGTAATAGTTTCATTGATATTTATACAAACTTTTGAAAACCAATACGCAAAGTACGCTACGACCGGATACTTACAGGTTTTGCTTTCTACTCTTAACAGATCTGGGTACTTTTTGCTATCTATCTTAAACAAATCGTATATTTCTCATTCAATCAATCAGCGTATGGATAGCCTATTTATTAAACAAGAACGATTACTGGCACAAACGAGCACCCGTATCATAAGAATAGCGGATCTCCCCGATTCCTTCATCTTGGCTGACAATATGGAGTTCGCCTCTGGCAAGAAACTACCGTTGTGGATCGTGGGATTAACCTATTAAAAAAACACGTACGACTTTTTTTTTAAAAAAAAAGCGGTATCCAGCTTGCCGCCGGATACCGCTTTTCATTTATCTTTACCGATCAAAGAATCAGCAACGAGGCTTGATCTGCTTGAAGAAGTCATTACCCTTGTTATCTACCAAGATAAACGCGGGGAAGTTCTCTACCTCGATCTTCCAGATCGCTTCCATACCCAATTCCGGATATTCCACGCACTCGATGCTCTTGATATTGTTCTGAGCCAAGATAGCCGCAGGGCCACCGATAGATCCTAGGTAGAAACCGCCGTGATTCTTACAAGCGTCCGTAACTTGCTGGCTACGGTTACCCTTCGCCAACATGATCATGCTACCGCCATGGCTCTGGAACAAGTCAACGTATGAGTCCATACGACCCGCCGTCGTCGGGCCCATCGAGCCACAAGCCATACCTGCCGGAGTCTTAGCCGGGCCCGCGTAATAAATAGGATGATCCTTGATGTATTGGGGAAGATCCTCGCCACGATCCAGACGCTCCTTCAACTTAGCGTGAGCGATATCACGGCCCACGATGATCGTTCCGTTCAATGACAAACGAGTAGATACCGGATATTTATCCAATTCCTTCAAGATATCTGCCATCGGTTGGTTCAAGTTGATCTTGACAGCGTCGCCCTCACCCGCTTGACGAAGTTCCTCCGGAATCAATTCGCCGGGATGGCTATCCAACTTCTCGATCCAGATACCTTCCTTATTGATCTTACATTTAATATTACGGTCCGCGGAGCAGCTTACACCCAAACCTACCGGGCAAGAAGCGCCGTGGCGAGGCAAACGGATGATACGGACATCGTGAGCCAAATATTTACCGCCGAATTGAGCGCCCAAGCCAATATTCTGAGCGGCGGCCAATACCTCTTTCTCCAACTCCACGTCGCGGAAAGCACGGCCACCCTCGCTACCGGTCGTAGGCAAGCTATCGTAGAAACGAGTAGAAGCCAACTTCACCGTCAATAAATTCTTCTCAGCGGAAGTACCGCCAATCACGATCGCGATATGATACGGAGGACAAGCGGCCGTACCCAACGTCTTGATCTTCTCTACGAGGAAGGGAACCAATGTACCCGGATTCAAGATCGCTTTTGTCTCTTGGTATAAATAAGTCTTATTGGCGGAACCACCTCCCTTTGTCACGCAAAGGAACTCATACTCCATGCCTTCCGTAGCCTCGATATCGATCTGGGCCGGCAAGTTACATTTCGTATTTACCTCGTCGTACATATTCAGCGGAGCGTTCTGGGAGTAACGAAGGTTCTCTTCCGTGTAGGTCTTGTAAACACCTAAGGAAAGCGCTTCCTCATCGCAGTAACCGGTCCAGACCTGCTGGCCCTTCTCGCCGTGGATAATAGCCGTACCGGTATCTTGGCAGAAAGGAAGTACGCCTTTAGCCGCTACCTCGGCGTTGCGAAGGAATGTCAAGGCCACGTACTTATCGTTGTCCGTAGCTTCCGGATCGCTTAGGATCTTAGCGACCTGCTCGTTGTGAGAACGGCGAAGCATGAATGATACGTCGCGGAAAGCGGCGTTAGCCATAGCGGTCAAACCTTCTTTAGCGACTTTCAAGATCGGTTTTCCTTCAAACTCAGAAACGGAAACATAATCTTTTGTAAGCAAATAATACTCTGTTGTGTCCGGTCCCTTTTGGAACATCGGCTCGTAGTGAAACGGAGGTGTTGCCATATCTTTAGAATTTAATTATATATTGGTTTTATTTAAGTTTGTCCGTACTTTTCGATTGGCAAACTTAGCGAAAAAACTTGATATATAGATCATGGGGTAAAGAAATATAGCTATATTTGCCCGATATGAAAAAGTTGACCTCTTTATACATTGTATTCCTGCTAACGATGCTAGGTTTTCAAGGAAATCTGAAAGCGCAGGTTAGCCACGGAGGCCGCCCGCTTCCGCTATCGCTCATGCGAAGTACAAACGGACAGATGTTTAAAGAAATGCCTCCGTTCGACGTCCAAGAGGAATTGCGTATCGACTCGCTGAATGAGAGCGACCTAAGAAGCGGTTTCCGTTTTGCCTATAAATTCATAACGGATTACAATCGGTACAACTCGGGCGTAACTTTCACCGGGCCGGATGGGACACGTGTATGGAGACTCGGGATCTACTCGCCCGGGGCCCTTTCCATCAACGTGCTCTTCTCGGAATATGAACTGCCCGAAGGCGCCCAGCTCTTCCTATATAATGAGGACCAGACACAGATATTAGGCTCGTTCAATCACCTAAACAACTCGGAGTTAAACCTATTGCCGGTCTCTCCTATCCAAGGGGATCGCCTGATCATAGAATATCAAGAACCGGCCAACGCCTCTTTTCAAGGAAGACTGACCGTCGGGGAAGTCAACCATGGCTACCGGAGCTTGCGGGGGTTAGAACCGGGAGACAACACCTCACTGATCGGTAAAATTCCACCGTTAGCTTGCTATCAAGATGGGACAAACGATTACGCCCAATGGGGGCAAAGCGTCGTTCTCCTGATCATAGACGGAAGTGTAGGGTGCACGGGCACCCTGATAAATAATACGGACAATGACGGAAAGCCTTATCTACTCACCGCCTCCCATTGCCTGAACAAGCAATTCACGATGAAAAACCCCGATTATGAGAAAATAGCCGGAAGTATCGTCTGCTTTTTCAACTTCAACAGCCCTTTCTGCGACCCGATCCTAAGGGGAACGGAAGAGATGTCTACCGCATCCACTTACTTCAAGGCGGTTAATGAAATGGCAGACATGGCCTTGTTGGAACTTACCGCCACACCTCCGGTTTATTACAGGCCTTATTACGCGGGCTGGAACGCACAAGAGGTAGGACCTGCCCCCTATACGTGCATCCAACATCCCCAATACTCGGTAAAGCGAATCAGTATATCCGATGAGGATCTGGCTCCCTTTACCTTGACAGATCCAAACATGATTTTTTACGAGAACGCTCATTGGCATGTCAAGACTTGGGAAGTAGGTTATACGGCCAGCGGTTCCTCCGGATCTCCTTTATTCAATGCCGACGGAGAGATTATCGGAGCGTTATCCGGCGGGCAGTCCAGTGAGAATAGTCCGAAGAATGATTACTTCTTCTCTTTGAAGAAACCCTGGGACGCGATCGATACCCCCGAGAGACAGCTCAAATATTGGCTAAACCCGTCCGATGACGAGACCAAGGTTTGCGAGGGACTTGATCCGTATAAATCAGCCCCTTGTTTCCGGTTGAGCAACATCTATGACTCCGGTAATCAAGAAAACGCCGAATGTACGCTCTATCCCGGGTCTGAAAAAGCGTATTTGTTCGGGAACAACCCCGCCAATATCACTGAATACGCGGAAGCTTACCAAGTAGCCGAAGCGGGTACCATATACGGAGCTTATTTCGTAACACCGCCTGCCGGAGCGAATTACAAACAAATGGAAGTGGAAGTTACCGTTTACAGCGGCGACTCTAAGCCCTCTACATTATTATATACGGAGACATTCCAACCCACCTACAGCAATAAATCGATATTGGACGATACGTTTATTGAGACCGCAAAATCCCTAAATCGGTCACAGGAAAGTTATATCCATTTCTCCAAGCCCGTGAACGTTAGCGGAAAGTTCTACATCGGCTATAAGCTCAAGAGCGTCCCGGATAACACGTATTTCTCCGCTTACAATTTGCCCAAAGGCAAAACGACCCGGAATACGGCTTGGGTTCATGATAAAAACGGCTGGAGACAAGCTACCGAATATACGCAAGCAGGTTTTAGCACCTCCTTGTTTATCGATCCCGTCATTCAATACGGTAACCCCGTCAGCAACGAAAAGCTCGAGGCGAACGAGCAGGTACTCATTCATCTCGGTCCGGAGAAAGGCATGGTACACCTTGTTTTGCCGGATGGAATAGAGAAAGCGACTTATACATTGCACTCGGCACAAGGAAAAGTGTCGGAAAACGGAGAGATCACGGACAGGCAAGCTACACTCCATTTCCTAAAATTAACATCTGGAGTCTACTTTCTAACCGTGCACTATGGCGAGGAGCATTATACACAAAAGATTATATTTTAATCAAAAAATATACAATAAGACTTCTGGGAAACCATCCATTGAAAAGAATGGCAAGAGGTACAGAGCCATATTTTTTCAATAATTCTACCCATATTTTATGTATAAAACAAGCCTAGGATTCATTAATAAGTATTAATTAAAAAGATTTTATCGCTTCTTTGCTATCCATAACAAAAAAATACTTTAGTTTTGCACGATAATGGCTAAGGGATAATTTGGAAGTGAATATATTAACATAGTAACATTTTAAACTTACATCAAGATTATGAACAAAAAGTTTTTATTGCCATTCTTCGTATTGGCAGCCATTTTAACTCTTTCTTCTTGTTCAAACAAGTTGAAACCGTTGGCAGAACAGTACATTAAAGCAGAGCCGCAGCCGCTAGAGGCTATCGGAGGCAAAGTTCCTGTAACGATCAACGCGACTTTCCCCGCTAAATGGTTCAACAAGAAAGCTGTTGTAACTGTAACTCCGGTATTGCGTTACCAGGGTGGCGAAGCTTGGGGCACTTCTTACACTTACCAAGGTGAGAAAGTAAAAGGTAACAACCAAGTAATCCCTCAAAAAGAAGGCGCTAACGTAACTATGAAGTCTTCTTTCACTTACAAACCCGAGATGAAAAAATCAGAATTGTATTTGACTTTCGACGCGAAGATCAAAAACAAGACTGTTAAATTGCCAGACGTAAAGATCGGTGAAGGCGTTATCGCTACTTCCGAATTGGCAGACGCAGCTACCGCTACAGCAGCTATCGCAGCTGATAAATTCCAACGTATTATCAAAGAGGCTCATGACGCTAACATCATGTTCTTGATCCAACAAGCTAACCTTCGCGCTAAAGAATTGAATTCTGACGCTATCAAAGAATGGAAAGATCTTGTTAAGAACGCTGACGAGGCTCCGAACCAGAATGTAGCTATCGAGATCAGCGCTTACGCTTCTCCTGATGGTGGTTTCAAATTGAACAACACGTTGGCTGAGAATCGTGAAGGAAACACTACGAAATATTTGAACAAGGAATTGAAGAAGATGAAGGTTGACGCTCCGGTTGACGCTCGTTACACAGCTCAAGACTGGGAAGGCTTCAAGGAATTAGTTTCTGCTTCTAACTTGCAAGATAAAGACTTAGTATTGCGTGTGATCTCTATGTACCAAGATCCTGAGACAAGAGAGAAAGAAATCAAGAATATCTCCGCTGTTTACTCTGACTTGGCTGAGACTATCCTTCCGCAATTACGTCGTTCTCGTTTGACTGCTAACATCGAGATCATCGGTAAGTCTGACGACGAGATCAGCGCTTTGGCGAAGAGCAATCCTTCTGAGTTGAATATCGAGGAAATCCTTTACGCCGCTACATTGACTAACAACGACGGTGAGAAGATGGCTATCTATACAAAAGCTTCTGAATTGTATCCTAACTGCTACCGTACTTGGAACAACATCGGTATGATGGCATTCAAGGCTGGTGATTTGGCTAAGGCTGAGCAAATGTTCAACAAGTCTAACTCTATTAAGAATAACGCTTCCGCTAACATGAACTTAGGTTTGATCGCGTTAACTAAGGGTGACCAAGCTAAGGCTCAACAATTGTTCGGTAACGCTGCCGGCGTAAACGAATTGAGCGAGGCTCTTGGCGTTCTTTACTTAGAGCAAGGCGAATATGCTAAGGCTGTTAACTCTTTCGGTTCTGTTAAGACTAACAACGCCGCTTTGGCTCAGATCTTGGTTAAGGATTACAGCAAGGCTTCTCAGACTTTGAACGGTGTTGCTAATCCTGACGCTGTAACTTCTTATTTGAAGGCTGTTGTTGCCGCTCGTACGAACGACGCTAACGGTGTTATCAACAACTTGAAGGCTGCTATCGCCGCTGATAAGAACATGGCTAAGGAAGCTGCTATCGACTTAGAGTTCGCTAAATACGCAACTAACTCTGACTTCGCAGCTTTAGTAAAATAATTAGAAAATATTCTTTCTAAATAAGAAAAAGACCTCATCCTTTTGGATGGGGTCTTTTTTTATATCCCACCATCCAATCCTACATTTGATAAAAGCGTAACAGCTTGAAATAAATATTGATTATCAATGATTTTTCATGAAATAAATTCGTAGATTTGCAAAATCTAATAAAGTTGTTGTAAATATTAATCAAATAGGGTAAAGAAATTATGAGATCACAAATCTGGAAACAAATGGTGTGGGTATTTTGTCTGCTCTTTCTAATGGGATCATGCGTTAAACATGACATTTTTCAAGGAGAAGACCCCACGGTAGATCCGAAAGAACCTACCAAAGAAGAAGAAGATTACATAGCCCAGTTCGAGAATTTCGAGAACATACAGGTTAGCATATCTTCTCAGCATGAAGGGACCCTATATTCTATTTATTATGAATATCCTTATGAGGAAGGCTCTTTAGTCAAAGATCCTTATTTAATTGGTAAAACTCCGATCCATATGGCTCTGGAAGTACCTACACACGTAAAGAAACTCTATATCCTAAGAGGGGATGGGGAACTTATCGAGAGCGATGTAAAGGACATCACGATCGGAAGCGATACCAAAAGCAGCTTACGGGCTACAAATGCGATCAGTGATGAAGTCCTTCATCTGATCAATAACAAATACTTTCCAGAAAAAGCATACAATGTAAAAAGCGAGGATTTATATAGATGCTCTGATCTAAAAATCACGGAAACCGTTTTTACCAGTAGCTTTGAGAAAGCGGATATTTGGCTGACCTATATAAGCGATGGAGGAATGTCCAAAGACAATATGTATGGTAAAATTTGGTTCTATACATATCCCTCCGAGAAGATGGAGAATCTTACTTTAGATGACTGCACCTTCTATGGAAAGACCAATGGCACCATCCAAGCCATTGACTTCAACAAGATCAATCAAGGCGAGAATTATATCTTTTACTCCAAAGAGGAACAACCAAAGGCTAAGACAGGAGAATATACCCGAATACCCCTAGGAAGATTCGACAAGGGGCTTAACGTCGGTTTCGTATATCGAGGCACAGACCGTCCACAGTTCTCCACTCCGGCATTAAATGGGCCGGATAACAATAAAGTACCAGATAATGGGACATTCTCCCATAATTACGTAGGCCATACCTTAAAATATGGTAATTCCTCTTTCAAAATAGAGAAAAACGTAGCAAACGGCTTCATTCACCACATTCAAGAAGGTGATTTTGAAGGAAATGTACTGGGAATGGAAAATCGCTGCCCAAACTATAGGGCCTATGATGGAGACTACAACGATATGCTTTGTCTAATCGAAAGTAATCCCGTTGCCATCGAGCCGGCAGAGCCGGTAACCCCTCCCGTCATAGAATCGCAAACGAACAAGAAAGGATTCCTCTTGTTCGAAGATAATTATCCAAACCAAGGCGATTTCGATTTCAATGACGCTGTCATATATTATAGCATCACAGCATATACCGATAAGAGTACCGCAGATGTTTATGCTCAGTTACTGGCTAAAGGCTGTACATTCCACAACCAATTTGGATTTAAGGACGCCAATGGACTAACTCCCTTTTTCTCCGATGTCAATGGATATGTCAATGTGAGAAAATTCGACAAGGAACCGGAAAGTGGGATTACAAAGACATTAACATATAGCTCAACTCAACTGATCATGCCTTACATTGATAACGGGAAGGGACCGGTAAGTAAAAACGTAAAGAATACGGATCTATACCCATATGTGTTGGATATCCCTTATTCGGAAAATAAACCTTTCCATTGGTGTATAGAGAATAAGAGTATTGACAATGCCTATAATTTTGATCAGGATTACCGCAAAGCGCACGGAGATTGGTATGAGACTCCTAAAGATGAATCGCTTGTAATAAAATTCACGACTTCGGATGAAGAGAAAAAAGATCCGGAAAATAAAGAATGAAGTTACGCGAACCCATTGAAGGATCTCTAAAATCCTATAACACATAAAAACGGCGGCCTTTTTAAAAGGTCGCCGTTTTTTATATTTATTCAATAGAAGAATTTATCTACCTTGGCGCTTGCGCTCTGTCTCATCCAAGATGATCTTACGCATACGCATATTATTCGGGGTGATCTCTACGTACTCATCGCCCTTGATGTACTCAAGCGCATCCTCTAGGCTGAATACGATAGGAGGAGCCAAGGAAACCTTGTCGTCCGAACCAGAGGCACGCATATTCGTCAACTTCTTGGATTTGGTGACATTTACCACCAAGTCATTGTCTTTGGTATGCTCTCCGACCACCTGTCCAGCGTAAACCTCCTCGCCCGGGGCGATGAAGAAACGTCCGCGGGATTGCAAGTTATTCAGGGCATAAGCGAAAGCCTGACCTGTCTCCATAGCGATAATCGAACCATTCATACGTCGTTCGATATCACCCTTCCACGGTTGATATTCCAAGAAACGGTGTGCCATGATAGCCTCACCGGCAGAGGCGGTCAATACGGCGTTGTTCAAACCGATAATACCACGGGAAGGAATCGTGAACTCCAAGTGCATACGACCATTCTTGCTTTCCATCATGGTCATCTCGCCCTTACGTTTCGTTACCATATCGATAATACGGCTAGAGCATTCCTCCGGAAGATTCACCGTCAATTGCTCTACCGGCTCACATTTCTCACCATCGATCTCCTTGATGATAACCTGCGGCTGACCTACCTGCAACTCGTATCCCTCACGACGCATCGTCTCGATCAATACAGACAAGTGAAGCACGCCACGGCCATATACCAACCAAGAATCAGCGGAATCAGTAGGAACTACGCGTAAAGCCAAGTTCTTATCCAATTCTTTCTGCAAACGGTCAAAAATATGACGGGAAGTAACAAACTTACCATCCTTACCAAAGAACGGAGAATTGTTGATCGTGAAAAGCATAGACATCGTAGGCTCGTCGATAGCGATCGTTGGCAATGGCTCCGGCTCGTTCACGTCGGCGATTGTCTCACCGATCTCGAAACCATCGATACCGATAATAGCGCAAATATCCCCGGACTGCACGGAATCAACTTTCGTACGTCCCAAGCCCTCGAATACATCCACTTCCTTGATCCTCGATTTCACCATACTACCATCACGCTTACAAAGCATGACATCTTGGCCCTCTTTCAACTCGCCACGGTGTACACGTCCTACGGCGATACGACCTACATACTTAGAATAATCCAAAGAAGTAATCAACATCTGCGGAGTACCCTCCAACATCTTTGGTTCGGGGATATACTTGATGATCGCATCAAGCACAGCCGTGATATCCTCTTTCGGCTCCTTCCAATCCTCGGACATCCAGCCCTGCTTGGCGGAACCATAAATAGTAGGGAAGTCAAGCTGCTCCTCGGTAGCATCCAGACTAAACATCAAGTCAAATACCATTTCCTGCACTTCCGACGGGCGGCAATTCGGCTTATCCACCTTATTAATTACCACGATCGGCTTCAAACCCAGTTGAATCGCTTTTTGCAAAACAAAACGAGTCTGCGGCATAGGCCCCTCAAAGGCGTCTACCAATAGCAAACAACCATCCGCCATATTCAAGA
>ENA-ORSS01003268-ORSS01003268.1-human-gut-metagenome-genome-assembly--contig:-NODE-3268-length-13405-cov-2.865543_pt1 | contig 13405 bp, 6 predicted proteins | sample MGYA00241899_ERZ509162 | MGnify/ENA primary metagenome ERZ509162 (study PRJEB26280, sample SAMEA2338641) | human gut metagenome | biome: human gut; feature: human-associated habitat; material: faeces... | reverse complement strand
TGAAAAACGAATTTGGCGTGCTTAAAGTGAAAAGCCTCAAAGGGGGACTGGATTTCACCCAACTAACGAACGAGGAAATTGACCTGCAACTGACAAAGTACTTCCGGACTCACCCATTTATGCGGAGATATGACTTCCAATCTCTTTGTGGAATGGCAAGAAGCACAGCCATGCGACATATCCGGCGTCTGCGCGATGAGGGTAAATTGAAAAATATGGGTGGAGCGATGCAGCCGATTTATGTTCCGAGAAGTGGATATTATGGTAATAATGAAGAAATTAGTGTAAAAACGGAATAAGATTAGTCAACCCTAATCAGGACGAATCAGGGTGAGAGTAAAAAGTTACCCTCACCTACTCTCACCCTTACCCTCACACCTATAACCCCGATGAATAAACGGATTGAGCACAGGGTGAGGGTGTGAGGGTAAAAACGTCATCAACATTTATTTGAAAACATTTCAATGCAAGTAACTATCACATAGGATCACCTCCACACCCTTCCATATTCTACCGGGGAATTTTAACCATTTCAACCGGCTGCTCCTGTATCTTATCCAACGGTTGTGATTGATATTTTACTTTCGAGAAATCAATAGCCTTCAAATCGATGCAACGTATCGAATTGTTATAGGCCGTTTTATAATAAACCTTCCGGTTCGTCAGATCAATAGCCGAGGTCCATTGTGTAGCACTGGGAATATCCGGAATATCACCAGCCTGCGAATATTCTATACCGATGGGAATATCAAAATTATTAAGCAAGTGGAAACATTGCTGCACGGTATCAAAGCCTGTGGCACGTTGCGGAGCTGTCCCCCGGTAAAAGGCCGCACGCACAAACCGCGAAGGAGGCGTGGCATCACCCGGAATACCGAGAAAACCGGAATTGCTACCAGTCGGCTGCAACGTAATACCGCTCAATTTTTGCACGGAAGCGTCACCCGGATGAAGATTGACGTAGTTGTTCAAATTAATGAGTTGCCATTCAAAGCCGGGGGCATTCGTCAGTACTCCTACTTTATTCTCATAAAAATGCGGCACGCCACCTACAATTTCCAATACAACCTGACGTCCCGACGGTTCACCGATACGCCAGTGTACTACCGCTGTCGTTTCCAATCCTACGACACGTACAGAAGAGAGGGCTGCTTTCACCTCGTCAATAGTAGAAAACTGCGACAACAACCACTCCGTCACTTGAAGGTCTGCCAGTGTCCGCTGGTTCTGTGCAGCGTCATACGTCTCATACCCCCCATAATGAGGAAAGAAAAATAGTCCGGCCGAAAGTCCTGCCTCATTGATTCCTTCGGCAATAAACTCTTTTTGTACAACAGCCAGACCGACCACTCCATATTTTGCCGTAAACGTTAGTCCATTGACACCTGTAGGAGTGAATGACGTGAGCTGCCGGCCACGTGGAATAATCACATACTCGCTTTGCAATACACCGCGCGCCCATTCAATCGTACGGGCTTGCACATAACTGCCGTCACGAGATGTCAGCGAAATTCCCGTACAAGCTACAGCCTGAAAAGTGCTGCCACATACGGCAGCAATCCCTAACAATAAGTTCTTTGTCATCTTCATCATTCATTATATATTTATTGCTAAAAACTCGATACTGTATAAAGACAACAAAATATGGGTTATTTTAGTTTGCAGATGCGACATTTGTATTGTAAAAGCACAATAGCGCAGAATATATATTCAAAGAGCAACAAGTAAAAAAGCAGTAAATAAACGAACTTAAATAAAAAGGTATCCGAACTCTTTGAACAAAACGAGAGTTTGGATACCTTCCATACTTATAGCGAAGCTTTCTATTGACCTGCTAATTTCTTTATTGCCCTATAAACTCCACTATAAGATTCATTTCCATCGTATTTTTTAGCTAATTCACAAGCCTTCTCCCACAATGTGAATTACCTGACGCAACTTATATGCAATTATTAAAATCTAATCGTTCATTCTTTCACCTCCCAAGTATCAGTCCTAAAAGATGCCACCGGAATACCATAGCGGCTATAGAGTGTCCCTTGCTCATAATTCCGGAAACAATAGCGGACAGCCACAGGAGCAGGAACTTTCTCACAACTTACTTCAAGACGTCCTGTATATTTCTCAATCTGTGCAGTAGCAGGATAAAACACATGATCGCTCCCGGCCACCTCCACGCCGGAAATAGTAGCTCCCAATGGTGCAAGCCCTTCACTGCCACAATCAAAAGCCAAGTACGCCTTGCCATTGGCTACCTCCATAGATTGATAGACAGGTGTATCCGGAACAAAACCTTTCAACCCATAACTTCCGGAAAGGGCCAGCAACGCCAACCGTTCGCCGACTTTACGTTTACGGGCCGGATGAATGCAATTACGATCACCGATATCCATTGTTACAACCATATTACTGTTTGGAATCTCTTTCAAGTTCAGCAATTGTGCCTCACGCAATAAAGCACTTCCTACCAGTTCCGCTCCCTCATACGCAAAAGGAGCTATCTGAACATAATAAAACGGCAATTCGCCTTGCCCCCACGCTTCACGCAACATCTTGACAAAAGCCGGCTGTAACCTGCGATATAAATCCGGGTCCTTACGATTGGACTCGCCCTGATACCAAAGAAAGCCTTTGATGGTATATTGCTCGACAGGAGCAATCATTGCATTGTATAGCATACAAGGCTTGTACTTCGGTCGTTCAATGGACGTTGTGTCGTCAAGAAAACGAAGGTCGAACGCCTTAAACGGAGCTAACACTTCACGGCTCATCCAAGCCTGAATGGCGGTTCCTCCCCACGAAGAGACAATAATGCCAACCGGCACATCAAGTACTTTTTGGAGATAGTCAGCAAAAAAATAAGCAGTTGCACTCGCTTCAGATACCACCTCCGGAGTATTCTTCAACCATTGCGCCCGGCAATCTTTTTGTGGTTTCCGCGCTCCCGCCTGTCCAATTGTACAAATCCGTATCGGTCGTGAAGGTTTGGCGCGGACAATCATATCCACAGCATCAGCAATAGGCTGATTGGCTTTTCCCATCAAAGGCATTTCCATATTCGACTGGCCGGCACATAACCACACTTCGCCAATCAGGACATCACGAAGCATCAATTCTTCACCGTCACTTAGGCTGATCGAGTAAGGTCCTCCCGCAACGGGTGTTCTCAAGCTTGTACGCCACATTCCCGCATCATCCGCCCGAACCGTATAAAGCTTCTGATCCCAGGAAGGACGGATAGAAACCGTTTTCTTAGGGGACGCCATTCCCCATATCTGCACATCGGTTTGTTGTTGCAAAACCATGTTGTCTGTGAAGAGCGAAGAAAGTACCACCTTGGCAGGTGCACTTACTACGCTACATATAGCCAAAAGAAAAACAAGAAATCTCATATCCTGCCAATTTATTTAATGATATAATTCTTTTTCTCTTTCCCTATTCCTTTCAGGGTCAGAGATTTCCATGTATCAGGGATTGCTCCTTTTCCGGCTACAATACCTTTATCCGTAATATCCAATCCACCGAATCCCATCAGTACGGACTGCAATACACCACCTGCCCCTGTCAGGAAATAAGGGTTCGTACCACCGTCAAACTCGGCAATTACCCGGAATGGCGGATTCAGATTGGGAAGATAGGAATCTCTAAAGTAGTGCCATGCACGTTCACGGTCTCCCAAACGGGTAAACAAAATAGAGTAAATGGACTTCGACATGGCAGGGGTCTTTTTTCTCGGAACAGTCTGTAGATAATATTCCAAATCCTTCCGGATCTGCTCTTTATCCGTAATAAGCTTTAACGGGAAAGCTAACAGGCAGACATCAGCCTGTTTGGTTATAGCCCCGTCATACGTATCATGCTCTGCCGTTACTCCATTGGCAAGTTTCCGGAAACGAAGTTTCTCCGCCACAGTTGTCCACATAGGGTCTGACTTTACATTCAACAGTTTGGCTGCTTTACAGGCAGCTTCCAAAGTAGATTTCGCGACACCGTTTGTATAAGCATTATTATTCACATTCTTTCCTCCTTGACGGTTTTGGTTCCATTCATCCGCTCCAATAACATTCCTGATTTCATACTCTCCCGCTTCATTCGATTCCGAACGGCTTACCCAGTATTCGGCAGCGGCACTAAGAATAGAAAATCCTTTTTGACGAAGCCATTCTACATCCTGCGTCACAGCATAATATTGCCAGGCTGCCATAGCTACATCTCCCGTAATATGATTTTCGAAAGGGCCGTACATGTTGGTTACTGTGTTATCCTCGTTTCCCATCTCACTACTTTCCCACGGGTACATAGCTCCTTTATAGCCGTGCATGAAGGCATTATGCCTGGCTGCGTCCAAACGCTGATAACGATACTCTATCATTGACTCCGCCAATTCGGGATGCAGCAATAATAAAGCCGGAAAAATCCACGTATCAGCATCCCAGAATACATGGCCGTTGTAACCGAAACCCGAAAATCCCATCGGGGAACAGGACAATCCCGAACCTTCCCGCACAAAGGCATACATGTGATAAAGCATACTGTGAATGTCTTGTTGCGACTGAAGATCGCCCTCAATCACAATATCACTTTCCCAAAGCTTATCCCACGCAGCTATATGCTTGCTCCATAATCGTTCCACACCTTCTACAGCCGCAAATGCCGTCAACCGTTCCACTTCATTCTTGACATCGACATGAGTGGCGGAGGAAAGTGTCGTCCCGATAATCGAAAAAGTGTAAGGCTGACCTGCCTGCAAACGAACCGTAAACTCTTGTGTATGTACTCCGACTCCGCGTGCACTCCGGTGGCAGACTTCCGGACGGGGAAAAGAATCATCGAAAACAAACGATGAACAAGCCCCGATTTCAAGTTCCCGGGTCGGAGATTTGGCCATCGACGTACAGAAATCAATCGCTGTCTTTCCATTGAATATCCGGTTGAAAGACTCCTGCGGATTACGTAACGATTCATGCACCGTCAGTATATTCGCCACAGCTACTTCTATGTCTTCTTTCGGAATAATCCGCACCCGCAGCAAACACGAATAAGGCAAATGACGTAATGACGTATATTGATACTCAACACGGGCAAGCGATTGATAATCAAACTCTCCGCAAAACACTCCCTGACGCATATCCAAAGTCTGTTTATAACCGGATATCCGGGAAGCTGTCACCGTAGAACCGTTTATCTGCAATTCCGTATCGAGCATATTGATGCCATGCAAGAAATTGTTTACCCTCCCCTTACCATAGATATCATAGAGTCCTCCCAACACGACGCGGGATATCTTCAAAGGTTCGGGAGAAGAGACTAATCCCAGCATACCATTGGCTACTGTTATTCCATAATAAGACGGAGGCTCAATCTGTCCGGCAGTTATTTTCCAGGCATCCTGCGCCGACAAACCAGTGACAGGCCACACCCCCGTCAACAACAGGAATACTAATAAGTTTCTCTTTCTCATTTGATCTACTTTTTTATAAGTTTTTTGCAAGCTTTTTATAAACGTACAGCCAGTCTTTTCTCATCGGAGCAAGGCAAAGCCCGTTCCGACGAGAAAAGAAACATGCTAACTAAAAGTCTGTATGGATAAAAAAACTAATACATATATCCGTTCTTACCCGGATTACCGCCCATCTGCGACCAGGCATTGGCTGCATAACCTGTCGCCGCTCCTTCAACAGCAAACAGAGTCGGTTTTCCTTCCAGCATACCGGTCACATAGATTGTGCCATCAGCAGATATGGTAGGAGATGATTTCAGTTCGGTTCCAAGCTGGAGCGAAGCGATTGCCTTTCCTGTGGCCGGTTCAAGCTTCACCAAAGAACCTTTTTCCGTATCATTATAGTAGATATACCCTTCATTATCTATAGCAGGAACACCATAAGCAGTACCAGCCACTTCTGTTGACCACAAAACGGAACCAGCGGAAGAAATAGCAGTAATGTATTTGTCAGTAGCTACATACACAACCCCATTTCCATCAACCACCAAGCCATAACCGGTTTGTTTATTTTCCCCTTTGACAGCAGTGTACCATTCAGGAGTAGAAACATTACCTGCGGTCGTCTTCTTGATATCATAGCAATAAACCAATGCTTTCGTCTCATTGGTCGAAATCCGGGCACCCAAATTATGACAAAGAATATATGCTCTCCCGTCTGCACCGACAGCGATCTGACTGCCATTCGGCTGATCATTCGGAGCATAGTTTTGCTCATTGGTCGACTTGCTCCAGCCATTGCCATTCGGAAAGAAGATGTGTGTACCATACGACCGTCCTCCGCTCTGTCCCGTGTTGACAAGTGCCCTGCCATCTTTCAATCCTACGCAACCGCCATAACTTCCAGAAGATGTTTTCTCCGCATACTTCAGAACACCGGACGCTTTATCGTAAATACGGAAATGCATACCATCCGTACTTGGAGCCGAATTCGTCAGAATCATCACATACTGATCCGTGACAACCGGAGCACCGAAAGGACGCATACTCGATTTTGCGCCAATCGAAGTAAACCACTTCTGTGTGCCGCCGTCCGCACCACCTTTAACGGCATAAATACTGGCAGACTTAGTTGCATCCGCTTTGGAAGAATTATCTCCGACAGCTACATAAACCGTTCCGTCGGAATCCACCGTAGGAGTCGGATGCTGATAGTCAGAACCTCGATTCGGTTCATTGTTCTGTCCGCAATCAAATCCCCAAGTCCGTTCACCGAGTTTCGTGAAACAAACCAGGTTATAATTACTGGAAGAAACATAAACATACTCACCATCTGCACTTGTTGCCGGAGAAGTGCCGTACACCACTCCCTGCTCATCGTAGGAATGAGACCATAACACGCCAAGACTACCGGCCCCCTTGGCTATATCCATTGTGACAGTCTTCGTATCTTTCCTTTTTTTATTATCCGTCACAGTCAGCGATACGTTTATTTTTCCATGCGAACCGAAAGTTATTTTCGGATTCTCCTCTGTAGAGAGGATAGCGCCGAACGTCCATTCTCTTTTGACAATCTCACACCCTTCCGCCGCTTTCGATTGATCCGTAAAAGCAACTTCTTCTCCTGCTACAATTCGTTCGGGCAACCAACTGAAGTCTGCCGTAGGACGAATACCGTCATCGATAATTTTAATGGTCTTTTCAAATACCGACTTCATAGCACCGCGATCCGAAGTGACAGTCAGACGAAAAAGATATTCTCCGCCCTCTTCCACACTAAAAGGCTCGGGAGCAGTCAGTTCATAGGACACCTTACCCATAAATTCCCATTTGCAGACTGCAATCCGGGCATTCTCCGCCGTCGACGTGTTTGTCAGGGTAATCAAGTCACCAATCTCATAGGATTCTTTATCTGTAGTAAATCCTGCCTGCACCCATGTCTCTTCTTCAGGCGTACATCCTACCAGCAGACCGATAGCAGCCACTAATAAATATATGATTCTTTTCATTGCGTTTCTGTAATTTTAGATGATCGTTTCATTACTTCACGTATTCCAATTTACCGACGATGGGATAATGATCGGAGATATAAGTGATATTCTGATATACCTTATCGATCGTCTCGAACTTCAAAGCTTTAAAGCCTGTACAAAAGATATGATCTACTATATAAGGATTGGCAGTACCAAAGCCTGTATATGAGTTTTTCGTGTCTGTGACCGGAGCTGATAGACGCACATTAGTCATGAATGTTTTAACCCCGTCAAAGATATCGCTGTCGATCTGTTTGTTAAAGTCAGCAGTCAGCAACATCGGCAATCCTTCCGGATTGAGTTCGGACATTTTATTCACAATCACTTCCATCGACTTGCCCGGAGCGATGGTAGAGCCTACATCGATGTGAGTATTGACGAAAAAGAATTTCTTGCCGGAAGCAATGTGCTTGAAAATTGCCCACGTTGCCACACGAGGAACAGTATTGTCCCAACCTTGGGAACCCGGAACATCCGGAGTTTCGGAAAGCCAGAAACAATCCCACTTGACAAGCTCAACAGCCTTTTTCCGATAAAAGATAGGAACAAACTCATCATTGTTGGCATTGTTGGCACGGCGTCCCTTGCCGATATATCCATAATCTTTCCAGTTCTCTTCCAACCACTTCAACTGTGGAGGCCGGGCTTCCTGTATACCGATCACCGTCGGTTTCTGATCTTCAATCATCGGAATAAAGGCTGTCGTACGGGTCTCCCAGGATTTATCTCCCGTATCATTGGTGTTATAATAACGGATATTGAACGACATGACTTTAATTTGGTTAGCATTCAGTGACGGGTCTTCCTCTTTTACTGTTTCCGGGTCCTTATAAAATTCTGAATAATCAGGAGTAGTATTACTGCATCCGCCTAATGCTACAACATAGATAGCAATAACAGGCAATATCTGGTTAAATTTCATCATACTAAATCTTTTATATTTTAATTCCAATTGGGGTTCTGTGATAGTTTATATCCGGCACTCTCATAGTCGCGGATCACCTGTGCAGGAACAGGATAAAGATATTGGCGGTCGTCATCGTACCAGATGCGGTTTCCCGTACCGGGATTATATCTCAAATCGTATCCGCCTGCGGCATTTGCTGTGGCATAAAGTCCTGTTTCATTCTTTACGTTCACCGTTTTGCAGTCTTTATTGGATGATTGCGTACCGTTATCGGTAAAGTAGCAATCAGGAGTTCCGTCACCATTCAGGTCAATATCCACATTCAATGCGCTGATGTGCATGCCTGTCCACGGTAGTTCCTCTATCAGTTCACCACATTTCCAACGACGCAAATCATTGAATCTCGTTCCTTCAGCCACCAACTCAATGGCACGTTCCCGACGGATTTCCAGTAAAACCGGATTAGTGATATTCGGATAAAAGACCTGCTGCAAATACGAATCAACAGTTGTAGGGAGTTTTTCCGTTCCGCCTGTGATTCCGGCACGTCGACGCAGGGCGCCGATGGTAGTGTTCCATTCAGCATCAGTAAGTCCACCCAGTTCGGCTTGTGCTTCGGCATAGTTAAGCAGCACTTCAGCGTAACGCAACAGGGGGATACTGTTGTTGTTCTTTTCATTGTTATCATATTTCGTGTCATCAAGAATACTTAATCACATGATAACCGGTCAGGCAAACTGTCATATCGGCTACTACGGCTTTTCCGTCACGTTTGAAATCCAGTCCGCGGATGGTCTGTGCCAAACGCAGGTCACGGCTCTTCATCTCTTCCACAAAGTTTTTGGTTTCGTAACCTGTTTCGGAAGTGAACGGAGTGCCGTCCAATTTCAGGTAAGTATTGACAAACGGACGAACCAGACTCCAGCCTTTACCGTACGAAAGCGAGTTATACCAGTAATTTTGAGTCCCGTAGATACCTGATGCGCTATTGGCACATACCGCCAGAATTACTTCAGAGGTAATGGGTGCTTCCAGATAGAACAAATCACGGTAGGCCCCTTTGGTTCCTGTTGCCGTATTCAGCGAAAGCCCGCTGTTGTCCATTACCAATTTGGCTGCATTGGCAGCATGGCGGTAAAGTTCTTCCGGAGTGATTTCCAAACCTGTCAGCTTGTGATAACGACGATAGGCGGCTTCGAACAGACACACTCGGGATTTGAGTGCGGCTGCGGCCCATTTGGTGAGTGTGGAGCTATTGACAGAAGAAGTTGCCTGAATATGTTCGTAAGCAAAATCGAGATCTTCGATCATATTCTTGATGATAACGTCCCGGCTGTCACGCTCTTTATACATGACATCGTACTGGTAGGACTGTATTTCATTGCCAAACCAGGGAACTTCGCCATATTGAGTCAACTTGTCATAATAAAACCAGGCGCGGAACCAACGGGCAATGCCCAAGTAATTATCGCGGGTAGCTGCATCCACTGTGCACTCTTTCGAGTGACAACCATCAATAAAATAGTTGATGTTCCGTAAGGTTCCCCACGACCAGCTGGTAGCTGTTTCCGAATTGTACGCGTTTTGCTGAATAAACACATTCGTCTGCCGGACAGCGGCAATATCACACATCTCATCCTGCTGATAGCCTGTAGAAAGTGTAGGCAATGCCCGATAGAAGGAATAGGCATAAAGGCGCAATCCGGACTCGCTGCCGAAAACCATAGATTTGTCAGCCTCTACCTGCATCGTCTCCGTCAAATCGCAACCACCTAGCAGCACCGTTGCACACAGAAGCAGGATATTACGTATAGTACTTAATCTTTTCATATCTTCTTTGTTTCTATTTAGTAAGTAATAGAGATTCCTAAACTTAGATTCCGCATCGTCGGATAGTTGAAGCCGTCTCCTTTGTTGCCGGAAGTCAGGTCATTATCCGAACCTTTCGTTATCACTGTCACATCGTAATCTTTCGTGTGACGGTAGAGTGGAGACCACGACCATAAGTTCTCGCCCGAGAAATAGACGGATACTTTAGAGAAACCGGCTTTTGCTATCCATTTCTTTGGCAGATTGTAACCAAACTGCAAGTTCTTGAGCCGGAAGTAAGATACATCCTGCAGGTAGCGTGTATTGGCCGTTCCTTTATATAAGGGATTGTAATAACCCGAATAACGCGGCAGATAGGCATCGGGACGGTCTTTGGTCCAGTAGTTATTCAAGTGCCACACCGGGACTTGGTTGTAAGGACGGTTGTACTGTCCCCAGAAAGAACTCTCGCCACTAGGATACCAGTCTTGTTTTCCCACACCGTCGAACATGGCTGACAGAAAGAAGTTATTCCAGTCGGCACTAAATGAGAGGGTATAGATGTAGCGCGGTTCGGAATTTCCAATGATTTTCCGGTCGCCCGGTGAGTCTACCGTGTTGGCTCCGTTATCAATAGTACCTGTATTGTTCAAGTCTTCGAAACGCATATCACCGGGATAAGTGATGTAATTGACAGATGTCTGCATCAGGTTGTTTTTGTAACCTTTCCCGTCAAAAGCCGCATCAATTTCGTCTTGTGACTGGAACAGTCCGTTACAAACAAATCCCCAAATTTCACCGATACGCTGACCTACATAATAATCATCCAAGTCACGTTTCGGATTATTATATTTGTCTATCACCGAATGATAATCGGCAAGGGTCGCTTTAATGCCGAAACTGAACGGTTTGCCTGCCAAACGGAACGAGTCGTTATATCCCAAGGAAATCTCGTAACCATAGGTACTCATGTCGGCATAGTTTCCTTTGGGTGATGATGCTCCGAATGTATCGGGAAGCGTCGGACCTACTGTATACATATTAGCGGTCTTACGTACATAATAATCGGCGGACAGCGTAATCTTGTTATTCCAGAATCCCAAGTCGATACCCCCATCTATGGTTCGTGAAGTTTCCCAACCGATATTATCCGGAATCTGGTCGGGGTTGAGCGTGTAGCGTAACTGTGCCTTACCATCCAGGTAACGTCCTTCGCTTGAAGAACCGGTAGTAGAATAGGTCTTCAATGCGAACTTCTCCAGATAAGAATACGGTCTCACGTTACTATTACCTAATGCTCCATAAGAGACACGCAGTTTTCCGTGTGAGATAATAGCCGGATTCACCTTCCAGAACTTCTCTTCCGAGAAGCGCCATGCTGCCGAAGCTGAAGGGAAAAATCCCCATTGCGAATTGTTGGGGAACTTCGAAGAACCGTCATAACGCCCGTTCACCTCAAATAGATAACGGTTGTCATAAGAGTAATTCAACCGGAAGAATGCCCCGGCATACCGCCACCGGTTACCATCACTCTTAATAGACATATTATCTCCCATAGCAAAGTTGATATTTTCCACATCAGGCATCAACAAGCCATTCCGCTCCGAAGAGATTGCCTTATAGTCCTGCTGTTCATAGTTATATCCCGCCAGAGCTTTCAAATAATGTTTTCCGGCAAAGGTGTTCTCATATTCGGCATATATATTGGTGGATATATAGGTGGTCTGTTGCACTTTCTCCAACATCTTATCATCCGTTTCCGGTACTCCGAGGTATTTAATCACCCCTTCGTAATCGCTATATGGAACGGCGGTCGTTTTCTTGTCTTCTATAAAATCTTTCGTACGGAAAGAGAAGTCTCCGGTAAAACGTAATTTGTTGTCCAGCATGGTTATATTCAGGGTAGTCGTATTTTTCAGCGTTTTCGTTGTACGCTTTATCCAGTTGTTACCCGTTACCAGTCCACCGACGGAACGTGCACCGGAGTGTGTCAAGGTGCCGTCCGGATTGAAGATTGGCTCGGACGGATGGCCTTCCATATTGATCGCTTTCCAAACCAGACCTTCATTCTGCTCTACATAACCCAATGGCTGCGTATATTTATCATGAGTATAGTCTATATTATTAGAAATTTTCAGCCAGTCGAACACCTGTGCACTGATTTTGGTACGCATATTCATAGTGCGGTAGGTATCCGAGTTATAATTGAACAGACCGTCGTAATCGTATAAACGTGCGGAAGTGTAGTAACTGATTTTTCCGTTCGAACCGCTAATGGATACATTATGCGACTGTGCAAACGTATGATCCTTATAAAGCGCGTCATAGTAATCTTCATTTCCATAGTATGTATACTTTCCATCGGGACCAACCGCTGCCTGTAATGTATTTCCTGCCAACTTCCGCTGCCGGAAAGTCTCCAACCATTCTTTTGAGAAAGGTTGTGATTTATTAATGCTGGTAGGCTCTATCCCGCGGTAATTGTATTCCGCCTCGCGAAACAGATAAGCCCAGACATAACCGTCATCAACAACATCCGGCACAGCATACGGAGTCTCATAGGAGAAGTTCCCCGTATAATTGACTGTAAACTTATCTTTTTGCTTTGACGGATCTTTTGTTGTAATCAGGACAACCCCATACGGAGCACGTGAACCATAGATGGCTGCCGAAGCCGCATCTTTTAATACGGACACGCTTTCTATATCGTTCGGATTCAACATGGCCGGATCACCTTCTACACCGTCGATCAATACCAGCGCACTACCGCCCGCTCCGATAGACGTTACACCACGGATATTATACGAAGCCGATTGATTGGGTTTACCATCAACTAACGAAATATTCAGATTAGGTACAGCACCTTGCAACATCTGCGTGACATTAGCTACCGGACGATTTTCAAATACATCTGATGATACATTTTCTACCGCACCTGTCAAGTTTATCTTTTTTTGAGTACTGAACCCGACCACTACTACTTCGTCCAACGTCTGTGTATCATCTTTCAACATAACAGTGAGATAGTTTTTATTCTTCACGCTCACTTCTTGTGTCAGAAACCCCAGATAGGATACTTGCACAATGCTCCCCTCGCTGACCGCCAACTGAAACTTGCCGTCCATATCGGAGATCGTACCAGTTGTACCATTCTTTTCTTTGATATTGGCACCGATAACCGGCTCGCCCGACATATCCTTTACTATTCCGTTAATA
>ENA-ORSS01003254-ORSS01003254.1-human-gut-metagenome-genome-assembly--contig:-NODE-3254-length-13445-cov-4.192980_pt1 | contig 13445 bp, 11 predicted proteins | sample MGYA00241899_ERZ509162 | MGnify/ENA primary metagenome ERZ509162 (study PRJEB26280, sample SAMEA2338641) | human gut metagenome | biome: human gut; feature: human-associated habitat; material: faeces... | reverse complement strand
GGCTAAGTGACTGACAATTAATCATTTAGCCTTTTAATCTGTACCCAGACCCGGGATCGAACCGGGATGGAAGTGAATCCATTGGTGTTTGAGACCAACGCGTCTACCAATTCCGCCATCTGGGCATTTGCTTTGAGTAAGTTTGTTTCTCATTTGCGTTGCAAAGGTAGACATTATTTTTAAACCTGCAAACATTTTCCTCTTTTTTTTCATTTTATATCTTCTTAGGATTTATGGATAAACGAAATCCCGGAATATTTCGTTAACTTTGTAAGAGTATAACTAAAAAAACAACCTGGATCATCATGAAAGATAATTATTGCGTTATCATGGGCGGTGGGATCGGAAGCCGTTTCTGGCCTTTCAGCAGAGAAAGTTACCCTAAACAGTTTCTTGACTTTTTCGGTACAGGCCGGTCGCTACTACAGATGACATTCGATCGTTTCTCCAAGATTATTCCGATCGAAAATATCTATATTGTAACAAATGAGCAATACGCTTCACTTGTAAAAGAGCAACTGCCAGAGTTGGGAAAATCGCAGATATTATTGGAACCGGCACGTCGTAATACAGCTCCTTGCATCGCTTATGCGGCATATCATATCAAAGCTTGCAACCCGAATGCAAATATTGTTGTCGCACCTTCCGATCATCTGATTCTGAAAGAGGACATTTTCCTGAAAGATGTGCAGAAAAGCCTCGACTTCGTAAAAGACAACAATGCACTAGTTACGTTAGGCATTAAACCGAGCCGTCCTGAAACAGGCTACGGATATATCCAAAGCAGCGATATCATGCTGGGCGAATTCACGAAAGTGAAGACTTTTACTGAAAAGCCGGATTTGGAACTGGCAAAAGTATTCATGGAGAGCGGCGAGTTTTTCTGGAATTCCGGTCTTTTCGTCTGGAACGTCAACACCATTTTAGAAGCATTCTCCAAATTTCTCCCCGATATCTCCCTCCGTTTCGATTTGGGCAAAGAAAAATTCAACACAGCGGAAGAACGAGATTTCATCGCCGAGAACTTCCCTTACTGCCTGAATATCTCCATCGACTACGGGATCATGGAAAAAGCGGACAACGTATATATGCTCTGTGTTGACTTCGGCTGGGCCGACCTCGGGACATGGGGATCGCTGTTTGACCTGGCGAAGAAAGACGAACAAAACAATGCGCTCCTAAAAAGTGAAGCGATAATGTACGAAAGCAACGGCAATATCGTTGCCCTCGACAATCCGAAACGCCTCACCGTCATACAGGGCATCAATGATTGCATCGTGGCCGAGTCCGGCAATGTTCTCCTGATCTGCAAGAAAGAGGACGAACAACGCATCAAACAATTCGTTGCCGATGCACAGATGAAATATGGGAAAGAGTTTAATTAACTGATAATCGCCAATTAATCAGGCATCTCATAATGATCAAAAAAATGACAATTGACAATCAAAGGCCTGCCTTTTAGTTGTCAATTGTCATTTTTTATTTCTTTCCACCTGTAAAAAGCCAAATTTGCGATTATATGTGTTTAAACCAAAAGTGTCGAAGTCCGAAACAATGACAGCTTATGCTCACAGATAAATATCCAATTCGAAAAGGAGATAAAATTTACCTATTTGAAAAAAGTTGCATAAACTTGTAAAGGAAGTGATTGAAAAACGAATAAATATATGGCAATTAAATACAATATGGAATTTTACACCCACATCACAATCCCCAAAACCCCATTTACATTTTCCTATACGGTGCAAACGGTTCTGCTTGGTTCCTGCTTTGCCGAGAACATAGGAAAAAAATTGGAGGGAAACAAGTTCAAGACCGATTTGAACCCATTCGGTACGCTTTATAATCCTTCGTCCATAGCCGAAGCGATTCGCATGCTACTTCAGCCGGAACAGTTCACAGGAGATGATCTTTTTCAGCATGAAGGGATTTATCATAGCTTCAGCCATCACAGCCGTTTTTCCTCACCTTCGGAAACGGAATGCTTAGCCAACATCAATAGGCGACTGTTCAGTTCCGCTGACACGATACTGAAAGCCCAACGGATGATCCTTACTTTCGGCACGGCATGGGTCTACAAGCTGAAAAGTTCGGGAAAGGTCGTATCCAATTGCCATAGGCTGCCAGAAAAGATGTTCGACCGACAGTTACTTACCGTAGGAGAAATCGTAGCGGAATGGAAAAGTCTGCTTCTATCGCTTTGGAAACAGAATCCAGAGCTGAAGATACTCTTCACCGTCAGTCCGATCCGCCATTGGAAAGACGGAGCACACGGTAACCAGCTCAGCAAAGCTACCCTCCTGCTTGCCATCGACGCTCTGCAAAAGGAATTCCCGGAACACACCGCCTATTTCCCAGCTTACGAAATCATGATGGACGAATTGAGGGAGTACCGTTTCTATGCCGACGATATGCTGCATCCATCCACCACGGCGATCGAATATATCTGGGAACGGTTCACAGGCAGCATGCTTTCACCTGATTCGCTGTCAATTCTTAAAGAATGGAAGGATATCCAAAAGGCCATTAACCACAAGCCGTTTCAACCGGAAAGCGAAGCCTATAAACGATTCATCTCGCAAACTTTGTTAAAGATGGAACGACTTAACGAGAAATTCCCTTACTTTGATATGACAAATGAAGTCGAAATGATTAAAAAGAAGTTCTAAACTTAATTATAGAAAAAAGAATGGAATATTCAATTAAAGAAATCGCCGGGATAATTGGAGCTGACGCCCAAAAATTATATGACGCTCCTGTCAGTATATTGCTTACCGACAGCCGCCGTCTTTCATTCCCCGAACAAAGTCTATTCTTTGCCCTCCAGACAAAGACCAACGACGGACATAATTATATACAAGGATTATATAAATTACGTGTACGCAACTTCGTAGTCAGCACTTTTTTACCGGAGTTCGAATCGATGCCTGAAGCAAACTTCCTTGTCGTCAAGGATACACTGAAAGCACTCCAGAAGTTAGCGGCCCATCACCGGAAACGTTTCAATATTCCGGTAATCGGCATTACGGGAAGCAACGGGAAAACGATTGTAAAAGAGTTTCTTTATCAATTATTGCACAACGAGTTCAACATCGTCCGCTCCCCCCGGAGCTACAACTCGCAATTGGGGGTTCCGCTGTCGGTATGGCAGATGAGCGACAAAAATACATTAGGCATCTTCGAAGCAGGCATTTCCCAGCCGGACGAAATGGAACGCCTTCAACCGATCATCGCACCAACCATCGGCGTAATCACAAACATAGGGGAAGCGCATCAGGAGAACTTTATCTCTTCCACGCAGAAATGTCTAGAAAAGCTGACGTTGTTCAACGACTGCGAAGCAATCATCTATGACGGCGACGATGCTTTTATCGCCAACTGCATCGAGTCGGCCTGCCTGTCCCACAAAGCAATCACTTGGAGTCGGACAGACTCGGAAGCCCCTTTGTATATCGAATCGATCAAGAAACTGGATTCCGAAACCATTATCCGCTGCACGCTTTTAGGTTTCGACCGGACATACACGATTCCTTTTACGGACGACGCTTCTATCGAAAACGCCATCCACTGTATGGCCGTGATGTTGTATCTGAAACCGACAAGCGTAAACGATATCGAAAAATTCAAGCGCCTCGAACCGGTTGCCATGCGCTTGGACGTAAAGCAGGGTATCAACAACTGCCTATTGATAAACGACACCTACAATTCGGATATCAATTCTTTGGATATCGCCCTCGACTTCCAACAGAGCCGCCGCGTAGAGAAGAATTTAAAATGCACACTAATCCTTTCAGACATCCTGCAATCGGGAACGTTACCGAAGTCTCTTTATAAGAAAGTTGCGGACTTGGTGCGCAGAAAGAAGATCGATCGCATTATCGGTATCGGCCGTGACTTGAAAGAGTACGGAGGTGCTTTCGATATCGAAAAAGAATTTTACCTGACAACGGATGAATTCATCAAGTCTCCGTCTTTCAAAAAGTTCAAAGACGAATTGATTCTGATAAAAGGCTCCCGCCAATTTCATTTCGAACGTATATCCGAGCTGCTGGAAAAGAAAGTGCATGAGACGATCTTGGAAGTGAACCTGGATGCCGTTGTCCATAACTTCAACTATTACCGCTCAAAGCTGAAGCCAGAAACTAAAATGGTCTGCATGGTCAAGGCTTTCGGATACGGAGCCGGTTCCTATGAACTGGCAAAGACACTGCAAGAACATCGTTGCGACTACCTGGCTGTTGCCGTTGCCGACGAAGGAGAAGAACTGCGCAAGGAAGGCATCTCGATCCCGCTTATCGTCATGAATCCGGAATTCAGCAGCTTCAATGTCTTGTTTGAAAACCAGCTGGAGCCGGAAGTGTACAGTTTCCGTCTGCTCGACGCAATGATAAAAGAGACGGAACGCAGGGGCATCACCTCTTATCCGATCCATATCAAGATCGACACGGGAATGCACCGTTTAGGCTTCCAGCCGGAAGATGTACCGGAGGTTTGCCGTCGCCTGAAAGAACAGAGCGGCGTAGTAGCTCGCTCCGTATTCTCACATCTCGTAGGCAGCGACTCCTATATCTTCGACGATTTCACAAAAAAGCAACTGGATACGTTCACCCGCGTGGCAGCAGAACTGGAAGCCGGGTTGGAATACAAGGTGATCAAGCATATCCTGAACTCGGCCGGAATAGAACGGTTCACCGATTATCAGATGGATATGGTACGTCTCGGCATCGGCCTGTATGGAGTCAGTGCCTCCGGTCAGAAAGGGTTGCGTAACATCAGCACGCTGAAGACGACTATCTTGCAGATACAAAACGTTCCGGCAGGCGATTCCATCGGCTACAGCCGGATGAGCTATGTAAAGCGCGATTCCCGCATCGCGATTATCCCGATCGGTTATGCCGACGGCTTGGACCGTCATTTCAGCAATGGTGGTGGCGAGGTCGTGATTAATGGCCACCGTTGCCCGATCATTGGCAATATCTGTATGGATGCCTGCATGATCGATGTCACCGATACCGACGCACACGAAGGAGACTCCGTCATCATTTTCGGCGAAGAACTCCCTGTCAGCGAACTTTCGGACAAACTAAAGACCATCCCATACGAGATACTTACCTCTATCTCGCCGAGGGTAAAAAGAGTGTACTACAGGGAATAAATATCCGGGGGCCCTATCCAGTCCCAGACTTGAAGGGGTTTCATGTAAGCGATTGCGTATCTTGCACATTTTTACTATCTTTGTGCCGTAACATATTAAAATAAAAGGTATGAGTCATAATTTATTGAAAGGCAAGCGAGGCATTATATTCGGTGCGCTGAATGACATGTCCATCGCCTGGAAGGTGGCTGAAAAAGCCGTAGAAGAAGGAGCAACGATCACACTGAGCAATACACCGATCGCCGTTCGTATGGGACAGGTGGATGCTCTGGCTGAGAAGTTGCACGCCGAAGTTATTCCGGCGGATGCTACGAGCGTGGAAGATTTGGAAACGGTTTTCTCTAAATCAGTAGAAATATTAGGGGGTAAGATAGATTTCGTTTTACATTCCATCGGCATGAGCCCGAACGTGCGCAAGAAGCGTACTTACGATGATTTGGACTACAGCATGTTGGAAAAGACACTGGATATCTCCGCAATCTCTTTTCACAAGATGTTGCAGGTTGCCAAAAAGCAGGATGCCATTGCCGAATACGGTTCAGTGATCGCCCTCTCATATGTGGCAGCACAACGTACATTCTTCGGATATAACGACATGGCAGATGCCAAGAGCCTACTGGAATCCATTGCCCGCAGTTTCGGCTACATCTATGGCCGTGAAAAGAACGTGCGTATCAATACCATTTCCCAGTCACCGACATTGACTACAGCCGGTAGTGGCGTGAAAGGCATGGATCATTTGATGGATTTCGCCGAAAAGATGAGCCCGCTGGGCAATGCCACAGCCGACGAATGTGCAGACTATTGCGTTATGATGTTCTCCGACCTCACCCGCAAAGTCACAATGCAGAACCTCTACCACGACGGTGGCTTCTCAAGCATGGGTATGAGCCTTCGTGCCATGAACCAGTACAGCAAAGGTCTGGAAGAATATACCGACGAAAACGGACACATCATTTACGGTTAAGCCGTAAATCAGGTGAAAGCGGAAAGGTGAAAGTGGAAAGTTTACTTCGTGTTTTCTCAAACTTTCAGCTTTCAACTTTCAATTTTCAACTCATAACGCTATGCTCGTAAAAATATACCCCGAAAACCCCAATCTCAGGGAGATAGACAAGGTGGTCAATATCATGCGCGACGGTGGCCTCGTGATTTACCCGACCGACACCGTTTATGCCATCGGTTGTGACGCGTTGAATGTGCGTGCAGTCGAAAAGATCTGCCAGCTGAAAGGCGTCAACCCGCAGAAAAGTAACCTGTCCATTATCTGTTATGATCTTTCCAATCTGAGCGAATACGCCAAAGTGAGCAACGCTGCTTTCAAGTTGATGAAGAAAAACCTACCGGGCGCCTTTACCTTCATCTTGCCGACCAGCAGTGAGCTACCAAAAATCTACAAGAACAGAAAAGAGGTAGGGATCCGCGTGCCGGACAATAATATCATCCGTACACTTGTACGGGAACTCGGAAATCCGATTTTGACCATGTCTTTGCATGACAAAGACGAGATCATCGAATACAGTACCGACCCCGAACTGATCGAGGAGAAGTATGAAAACCTAGTGGACATCGTCATCGACGGCGGTTACGGAGGTACGGAAGCCTCGACCGTCATCAACTGCACAACAGACGACTTTGAAATCATCCGCCAAGGAAAAGGAGAATTAATCTATTAAGCAAACAAGACAAGATGAACTGGAATCAATTACTCTCCGGCAAACGTTTCGGAATGGAAGAATATCACGAACGCAAACATGAACGCACCGATTTTCAGCGAGACTACGACCGCCTGATCTTTTCCTCCCCTTTCCGCCGTTTACAGAACAAGACTCAGGTATTCCCCCTACCGGGCAGTATATTCGTGCACAACCGTTTGACACATAGCTTAGAGGTCTCCTGTGTAGGACGCTCATTAGGCAACAATGTCGCCAAAGGCCTGATGCTGAAATATCCCGACGGAAGCGTCAATTTCCCGGAAATAGGTTCCATCGTCTCAGCCGCCTGTCTTGCCCACGACATGGGCAACCCGCCATTCGGACATTCAGGAGAACGGGCGATCTCCGCTTACTTTGCTGAAGGTAACGGAAAAAAGTTACAGGAAAAGATTCTCAACGAAGGAGGGCGCTATGAAGACTTTCTTCATTTCGAAGGGAATGCGAACGCCATGCGTCTGCTCACCCACCAGTTCATCGGGCGCCGCAAAGGGGGCTTTGCCCTGACATACAGCACGCTTGCCTCCATCATCAAATATCCGTATTCTTCCGTTTACGCAGGGAAGAAAGGAAAATTCGGTTTCTTCCAGTCGGAAGAGGAGGCTTACCTGCGCATTGCCAACGAATTAGGCATTAGCCGGAACCCGGAAGACGCAAATAGGTTCGTCCGCTATCCGCTTGTTTATTTGGTGGAAGCAGCTGACGATATCTGCTACCAGATCATGGATATCGAGGATGCCTACAAACTGCATATCCTAACAACGGAAGAAGCCATCCGGTTGCTCCTCAATTTTTTCGAAGGGGAACGCCTCGACCATATTGTCCGTGTCATGAAGATGGTAGACGATACCAACGAACAGATCGCCTACTTACGTTCCTGTATCATCGGCCTCTTGGTTGACGAATGTTCCCGCATCTTCCTCGAAAACGAAGAGGATATCCTCAGCGGAACATACAACACTCCGCTTATCGATAACATTTGCGATCAGGCAAAAGCCGCATACGACACCTGCTCAAAAACCGCTTACAAAAAGATATACCGCGCCAAAGAAGTTTTAGACATTGAACTAGCAGGTTACCATATCTTCAGTCATTTGATCGACACGCTGACAGAAGCTGTCATGAACCAGGATCATGCCTACAGTAAGCTCCTGTTGCAACGCATCCCGGAACAGTACGACACAAACGCACCAACCGTCTACGGCAAAGTACAATGCGTCCTCGATTATATCTCCGGCATGACAGATGTATATGCATTGGATTTATACCGCAAGATCACAGGGATGAGCTTGCCGGCAGTCTAATATTCTTCCCTATACTTGCTCTCCTGTTTATCATCAAGAATGCTCAGGTAGCTTTTATATCGCGATTCGCTGATATAATGTTCTTCTACGGCACGCAAGACGGCACAGCCCGGCTCATGGCGGTGAGAGCAGTTATTGAATTTGCAATCAGCGGAGAATTTGAATATTTCAGGGAAGTAATGAGCGATTTCCGCACCTTCCATTTCGATCGTGCCAAAACCTTTGATACCTGGAGTGTCAATCAGGTAACCGCCATCCGACAAAGGAATCATCTCAGAGAAGGTGGTAGTATGCATTCCCTTGTTATGGTATTCGGAGATATCGCCGGTACGGAGATTGACACCTGGGATCAGTTTATTGATAATAGTTGATTTCCCCACACCTGAATGACCCGACAATAAAGTGATTCTCCCTTTAAGGTCTTCTCTCAACACATCCAAGCCCTCTTCGGTACGGGCACAAAGCATAGAGCAAGGATAGCCGATCGTCGTATACAGATTGACCAAATCGTCCAATAATTCCCGGTCACCGCCATGATAGCGATCTATTTTGTTGAAGACTAACTTCACCGGCACACGATAAGCCTCGGCTGTAGCAAGAAAACGGTCGATAAAAACGGTAGTGGTAATCGGATAGTTGACTGTCACGATCAGCATCGCCTGGTCTACGTTCGCGGCGATAATATGCGACTGCTTGGAAAGATTGGAAGCGCGGCGGATGATGTAATTCTTCCGGTCTTCGATCTTGGTGATAAAGGCGGTCCCTTCGGTATTGATATCAATATCGACCCGGTCTCCGACCGCAACAGGATTGGTGGTACGGATATCTTTCAGGCGGAAATTTCCTTTGATCTTACTTTCTATATCGCGACCATCATCGGTGCGTACGGTATACCAGCTACCCGTATTCTTAATAACCAATCCCCTCATGTTAATTGAAAGTTGAAAGTTGAAAATTGAAAGTTGAAAGATAAGGAGGAAAGGAAGGATCTATTCCGCCACTTTCAACTCTCAACTCGTTATACCGTCATTATTTCTTTTTCTTTTGCAGCGTAGAGTTCATCTACTTTCTTGATATACTTGTCATGGACCTTCTGAACTTCTGCTTCTGCATCTTTCTCGACATCCTCAGGAGTTCCGTCAGTCTTAATGCTCTTCTTCAATTGCTCAATTGCATCACGGCGAGCGTTACGAATACTGATTTTAGCAGTTTCCGCTTCCTGCTTAGATTGTTTAGCCAACAGACGACGCCGTTCTTCCGTCAGAGGAGGAATACCCAAACGAATCACTTCACCATTGTTTTCAGGAGTGATACCGACTTCGGAATCCATGATCCCTTTTTCAATATCCTTGATAATCTTCTTCTCCCAAGGAGTAATCATGATCGTTCTCGCATCCGGAACAGTTACGGTAGCCACATTTGTCAAAGGAACAGGAGCACCGTAATACATTACTCTCACGCAATCCAAGATTTTCGGATTCGCCTTACCGGCACGAATATGAGACAACTGTTCATCCAAATATTCGATCGCAAAGGTCATCTTCTCTTCTGCCGCCTTTACATACTGTTTTATATCTGCCATAAGTGATTGTATATTTTTGTTTTCTTTGTTTGTTAGGCAAACAAAAATAGTAAAGTTTTTCTTTTTGGCAAACTGTTTATGGAAATATGTTATTCCCGAACCGCTGGGACTACTTCAGCTTTGTAAAAAGGAAAAGCAGGTAAAACACTCCGACTGCCAAAACCAGCAAGGCGCCTGTCTGCGAATGAAGAGCATCAGAAGCAAAGCCCATCAAGAGCGGAAAAACCGTTCCACCGAAAAGTCCCATAATCATCAAGCCGGATACTTCGTTCTGCCGTTGGGGCATCGACAATAAAGCCTGAGAGAAAAGGATGGAGAAGACGTTCGAATTGCCATATCCGACCAAAGCGATGCTGACATATAGCAGAGCCTTGCTGTCGAACAAAAGGAAACCTGCCATCGAAGCTACCATCAACACGACACTGACAACAAAAAATTTCTTCGGTGTCCAATGGGCCAGGATCAACGAACCAGTCAGGCAACCGACCGTACGGAAGATAAAATAGAGGCTGGTTGCAAAAGCAGCATCATCCAATCCCATACCGATGCGCTCCATCAGAATCTTCGGGGCGGTAGTGTTCGTACCTACGTCAATGCCGACATGACACATGATACCAATAAAACAAAGCAGGATAAACGGTTTACCAAGCAGGGCGATGCATTGTCCGAAAGTAGACGGTTTGCCATCTTCTTTCTCCTCTTCAATCTGTGTGACATTGAGCAGAAGAATAGCGATGACGGCCACAATCATATAGATAGGGAACAGGATGCGCCAGCCTAAATCGAAAGTCGGAATGGCCTGTGTCGCTCCCCACATGGCGATATAAGGTGCCAGGAAAGAAGCAATGGCTTTCACAAACTGGCCGAAAGTCAGGCTACTCGCCAAGCGGTCGCCACGCACGATATTGGAAAGTAACGGATTCAGAGAAGTCTGCATCAACGCATTTCCAATGCCCAGGAGGGAGAAGGAAATCAACATCAGCATATAGCTGTCGCCGAAAACGGGTAGCAACAGAGAAGCGAAAGTCACAATCAAACTAAGCAATACGGTTTTCTTCTGACCAATGCGGCTCATCAGCATGCCGGTGGGTACGGAGAAAATCAGGAACCAGAAGAATACCAGTGACGGAAAGATATTCGCCTGTGAGTCCGACAGCCCAAGGTCTGCCTTTACGTAATTGGAGGCAATGCCTACCAGGTCAACGAATCCCATGGCGAAGAAGCAAAGCATCACCGGGATTAGTTTGGAGAGGGAAGAGTTTTTACTATTTTCCATTATTTTATCTTTTATATGATGAATTCTGTTTCCATAGGGCGGAGCACATAATCCTACGGCAATGTATGCATCAGTCCTTTATATAGTTGGTGTATCTCCCGTTCCTTGTTACTTTAAAGCTACGGTCTTGTTGGGTTACCACGGCCGTGGTAGCTTCTTCCCACAGCCGTGACGAATTCCTACCACGGCCGTGGGAAGATCTTGTCACGGCCGTGGGAAATTAATGATACCGGTACTTTAATGGAACAATACCGGCATCCCAACGCAACTATACCAGCTTCCCTTCTTATACCTCCCTACTTAATCAGCTTGCAAACAAGCTACTTGACAAGAAAGCAAGGCTGATAATAAAAAAGACACCAATCACGATGTATTACCTGAACACAAGATAGATTATACATAAAAACAGCCCTCGCACGGAGAATAACTCCATAGCGAGGGCTGTTTCTTTCAACAAATAAATACTTAATCTATTTCATCTGTCAGCACAAACTTGACAATCTTGGTTATACCTACCTTTGATTTAGCTATGTAAATCGCCTGCACCTTATCTATATGTTCAAGTTCACAAACGGCTTTCGTTTTTCCGGCATCTATTCCCCCTATACAAGTGCTCTTTTCAACCCCTTCATAAAGTACATAGATTTCCACACGAGAGTCTGTAAAACAATATGATTATAAACGGAAAGATCCACATTTTTTGTGTTTTTCCAGCCGTACTGTCCGTAAGCATGGTCATAAGTAATCGTCTGTGTTTCGCTGTCTCCTCTGGAGAAATACCCATACGTCCGAGGGAAAAGTTGAATAGGCTCTTCTTTTGCGTTCGCCGCTATTGCGGCGAACAGACAAAAAACTAATAAAAGATTTCTCATTATTATCTCACAATTAAATGATTATTCAAAAGCCACAGGTGTAAGTGGAACCAAACGCATGTTGGCAAGCCCCATTTCAAAATTAACGATATTTACGCAAGCCCACTGAGGATCCGGTGTGTTATTCCCATTATTGCGCATAAAATTACCATTGGCAAAAGTAAACAGGGAAATACACGGACTCCAAATTCCGGTTGTAGAGTTTCGTTTCATAGCATACTCTGCCAACCAAGTTTCTAAAGTATAGGTTTCTTTCACTTCTGTACTCAAAACAAAGTCTGTGAGTTTATAAGTAAATGTATGCCATTCTCCGTCAAAATCAAAGGGATTACCGACTGTCCATGGAGCAATATTCATGATACGATTAGAATTCAGAGTTCCACCATCTTTATCCATACGCCATGCTAACATTCCACTATTCCAAGGATTTGGCATATAAACATCTACTTGCATTGCAACATTCTTAATTAAAGTTGAATTTGAAATTTCGGTATTCGTTGCCAATATTTTTTTGATATGCTCATATGTCGAAAACCTCAAATAAGCCCCATGGTTACCGGTACTTGTACTTACCGGAATAGAAGCATTTTTGAAGTAAATAAAGTAATCGGGATTCACCGGATTCATATCATTTGCCGGACGGTTTTCCGGATTATACAGTGCTGATTTATTCTGCGTCAAATTCCCCGACGAAACTCCCAGTTTCAACTCTTCATCCGTGAACTCCTGCAAGAACACTCCCTGTTTGTAGAACATGACAATTCCTTTCACTTCAACATCAGCACCTTCGCTCTCTATACGAATATATCCTGCCTTATCTCCCACACCTTCCGGCACAAGTACATCCATGGAAGTCGCATCCGATGAGGCACTCTGAACGAAGCCTTCCTTTTCACCTGTGGAAGAAGGGAAAAAGACTTTCGCCTTATCGTACAGATTGACACCTGTAAGCCGGATCACATTACCGGGTTTAGGCATCGTATATGAAATTTCCGTCACACTAGGGACAAAACCTAAAAGAGTAAATTCCCGGCTAACACCAATTTCATCATACGCATTGACAACAGTCAGTTCTCCGTCGCCCACTGTAAAATCTTCCGTATCTACCGGTACAGTGAAAGTGATACGATTGCTTTCTATCGTTGTCGGCTCTATTTCCTGGTTGTTAAAAGACAGTTTTTGAAAAGTGGCAAAGTATTTTCCTTCAATGACCACCACCGAGTTGCGCCCGGCTTCCGTAATGGCATTACCATTTGCATCTGTAATTCGGTTGATTTCTACCTGCTTGCCCGCAATAACACAATCCAGCGTGCGATCATCATAAGCCGTCACAAGGCGCATTTTATTCCGGCTGTCCGGATTCTCGACAGCATTCCCGAAAGGCAAAGTTTCCGGAATAGTCACAATCAGGAAGGCATCGTTCTTTTCTTCGGCAGGAATACCGGTCAAATCAACAGAAGTACCATTAATATACAGTTCATTGGCTGTTTTCAGTCCGTTACCCTCAATACGTATCTTACCACCTATCGGCAGTTCTTGCACGG
>ENA-ORSS01003249-ORSS01003249.1-human-gut-metagenome-genome-assembly--contig:-NODE-3249-length-13464-cov-2.313894_pt1 | contig 13464 bp, 11 predicted proteins | sample MGYA00241899_ERZ509162 | MGnify/ENA primary metagenome ERZ509162 (study PRJEB26280, sample SAMEA2338641) | human gut metagenome | biome: human gut; feature: human-associated habitat; material: faeces... | reverse complement strand
ATAGGAAATAACCGGAAGTCCAAGATGCTCTGCGATCTGAGGACCAACCTGTGCGGTATCTCCATCGATAGCCTGACGACCTGTGATAATTAAATCATAGTCAAGGTTTCTTAATGCACCAGCGATTGTAGTAGAAGTAGCCCAGGTATCTGCACCACCAAGTACACGGTCAGTTACAAGAACACCATTGTCTGCGCCCATAGCCATAGCCTCGCGAAGAACCTCTTCAGCCTTCGGAAGACCCATAGTAACTACGGTAACTTCTGCACCATACTGATCTTTTAAGCGAAGCGCTGCTTCCAGACCAGCCTTGTCATCGGGATTCATAATACTGGGTACACCGTCTCTGATAAGGGTTCCTGTAACGGGGTCCAGTTTGATTTCCGTGGTATCCGGAACTTGTTTAATACAAACAACGATCTTCATGTCAACTGTCTTTTACTTTAATAAATTTGCTGCAATCACCATTCTCTGAACTTCTGACGTACCCTCGTAGATTTCAGTAATCTTGGCATCTCTCATCATTCTTTCAACCGGGTATTCACGGGTATATCCGTATCCTCCGTGGAACTGTACGGCTTTGGTCGTTACTTCCATGGCCGTTTCTGCTGCGAATAATTTAGCCATAGCAGCATCTGCTGAATAAGGCACTTTCAAGTCTTTCTTGTAGGCAGCCTGTCTTACTAACAAACGGGCAGCTTCTATTTTAGTCTGCAAGTCAGCCAGTTGGAATTGGGTGTTTTGGAATTGTCCGATGGCTTTACCGAATTGTTTACGTTCTTTCACGTATTTCACGGTCTCGTCCATAGCTCCTTGAGCGATACCCAATGCTTGAGAAGCGATACCGATACGTCCGCCGTCAAGTGTTTTCATGGCAATACCGAAACCTTTACCTTCTTGTCCGAGTAAGTTCTCGGCCGGAACGATACAGTTTTCCATGATTAACTCGCAGGTTGCAGAACCGCGGATACCCAATTTTTTCTCTTTTTTACCCACGGAGAAGCCCGGGAAATCTTTTTCCACGATGAATGCGGAAATACCCTTTGTTCCCTTGGATTTGTCGGTCATTGCCATGATGATATACACGTGTGCGTAACCGGCATTGGTAATGAAGATTTTAGATCCGTTCAGCACGTAATGATCTCCCTCTTTTACTGCGATAGTCTGTTGTGCAGAAGCATCGGTTCCGGCGTTCGGTTCTGTCAGACCGAATGCTCCGATCCATTCACCGGAAGCTAATTTGGGAAGATATTTGGCTTTTTGTTCTGGGGTTCCGTGTTCCATGATCGGTGCGCAACACAAAGAGGTGTGTGCAGACACGATTACGCCGGTCGTGGCACATACACGGGATAACTCCTCTACCGCCATCGTGTAAAGGATATTGCTACCACCTGCTCCACCGAGTTCCACCGGGAACGGGATACCCATAATACCAAGTTTTGCCATTTTTTGAACGGTTTCCATCGGGAATCTCTCTGATTCGTCCACTTCCGCCGCCAGAGGTTTTACCTCTTTTTCTGCAAACTCTCTTATCATTTGTAAGAAGAGTTGCTCTTGTTTTGATAGACTGAAATCCATTATTATTAAATGTTTTAATTGATCGAAGCTAATTTTTAATCCTAAATCAACATTTCTTCAGAATTAAGGCCGTCCCCATGCCCCCTCCGATACAGAGGGATGCAAGACCTAATTTTGCTTCATTGTTTATCATTTCATGTACTAATGATACAACGATGCGGTTTCCTGATGCCCCGATGGGATGTCCCAGTGCTATTGCACCACCGTTGATGTTCGTACGTTCATTTATCCATTCTCTCGTAACGCCGTGTTGTGCCATAAGTTCGTGTATCACTCCCAGCGATTGTGCCGCAAAAGCCTCGTTTAGCTCGATCACGTCGATATCGGATAGCTTGATTCCGGCGTTCTTGAGTGCGTTGGCAATGGCAGGCACGGGACCCATACCCATGATGGCAGGATCTACACCGCCTTGTCCGACACCAATGATCTCGCACAGAGGAGTTAAGTTGTTTTGTTTAACAGCTTCTTCCGATGCGATCAGTACGAATGATGCCCCGTCATTGATCCCCGAAGCGTTACCGGCCGTGACGGATCCCTCTTTTTTGAAAGCGGGACGTAAGGTCGATAATTTCTCCAGGGAGGTCGTCCGGTTCGGGAATTCATCCGTGTCGAACACGTGAGTCTCTTTCTTCACCTTGTACTCTATAGGCACGATCTCTGACTTGAATTTACCGTTATCGATAGCCGCAATAGCCCGTTGTTGCGATTCGATAGCAAACTCATCCTGTTCCTCCCGGCTGATCGCGTATTTCTCCGCGATGTTTTCAGCCGTTATGCCCATGTGGTATCCCTCGAAGGCGTCCGTTAGACCATCATACACCATATGGTCCACGACTGTCACGTCGCCCATCTTGTGCCCGTCACGTACACGTGCCGGAAGGATATAGCCCGCATTGGACATGGATTCGGTTCCTCCTGCAATGATCAAGTTCGCCAGTCCCGATTTGATAGCGGTTACACCATTGAGCACGGCTTTCATACCGCTCCCGCATATCATGTTGATTCCGTAAGCCGGAACTTCTTGTGGGATCCCTCCTTTGATGGATGCCTGACGGGCTACACCTTGCCCCTGTCCGGCGGATAATACGTTGCCGACTATCACTTCATCAATGTTGGCGGGATTGACTCCGGTTTCCGCGATAATGTTTTTTATTACGGCTGCACCCAAGTCAGCTGCTGTCATTGAAAGAGTTGTTCCTAAAAATTTGCCGATCGCTGTTCTTTTTGCTGCTACGATATAGGTTTTTGTCATTGAGGCATTGCTTTTAAATTTTTGGAAATTATAAGTTCACAGCCTGTAGCTGCTTTGATGTCATCTAACGTAAATTCAGGGTTTAATTCTACCAATTCGATACCTTCGGGGGTAACGTTCATAACACCCATTTCGGTGATAATCATATCCACCTCTCCGGCAGCCGTCAACGGCAGGGTGCATTCTTTCAGAATCTTGTGATTCCCTTTTGCCGTATGTTCCATGGCAAGGATCACTTTTTTAGCACCTACCAGAAGGTCCATGGCTCCACCCATTCCCGGGGCTTTTTTACCGGGGATGATCCAGTTTGCCAAGTTTCCTTTCTCGTCTACCTGTAAAGCACCAAGAATGGTGACATCCACGTGTCCGCCGCGGATAAGTCCGAAAGAGGTTGCGCTGTCAAAGCTGCAGGCGCCTTCGATAGCCGTGATGTAGCCACCACCGTTCCGGATTTTCTTTACCTTCTTCCGGTTTCGGACCCATACCTAATAATCCGTTCTCGGATTGTAGGATCACGTGTACATTTTGGGGCAAGTAGTTCGGTACCATTGTTGGCAGTCCGATTCCCAAGTTGACCACGTCGCCGTCTTTTAATTCGAGAGCTACCCGTTTCGCGATAACTTCTCTTACTTGATCTTTATCCATACCGTTTTGATTTTAAATGCTATTTATTTTTTCTTCTAACAAATTCTTGTGCAACAAATGACGCCACGTCATCCGCGTAGGTGTTCATGCCGAAGCCTGCATCGTAACCGAGTTCTTTGGCCAGTTCGTGAGAAATACGAGGACCACCGCAGGCCAGGATTACTTTATCCCGCAAGCCTTCTGCTTCCAACATTTCCACGAGTTCGATCATGTTTTTGATGTGAACATCTTTCTGAGTAACGGTTTGCGATACCAGAAGTGCATCGGCTTTCAGCTCGATCGCTTTGGCGATGAACTCTTCATTGGGAACCTGACTCCCCAAGTTGTGAGCCTCGATCATGTCGTAGCGTTCCAGTCCATAGTGTCCGGCAAATCCCTTCATGTTCATGATGGCGTCGATTCCCACGGTGTGGGCGTCGGTTCCGGTACTTGCACCTACAACAATCAAAGGACGTCCGATGTTTTCACGGATGAACTCGTCCGTTTCGTGCATATCCCATTTCGTTCCTTCTACTTTCGGGACATGGATGCTCGTGAAGTCCACGGTGTGTGTGCAGCTACCGTAACAGTTGAAGAAGGTGTATCCTTCGGTCAACTCTTTGTGGAATACCACTTGCGGGTTCTCGAAACCCATTTTTTTCAATAATTGTTTTGCGGCTTCGATAGCCTCATCCCCGGCAGGCACGGGCAACGTGAAACTCAACTGGGTTTTCCCGTCGTTCATCGTGTCCCCGTAGGGTTTTATTTTTTTCAGATCCAGCGTCTGGTCGAAATCATTTTTTTCGGTAGAATATAATCCTCCACTCATAATGAATTGAAAATTGAAAATGCAAAATTGAAAATTATCAATCGCATTGGTTTAAATTTTATTTTTATTCACTCTGTTGAAAATCTGAAATCGAAAATGATAAGGTAACCCCTTTCATTTTCAATTTTCAATTCTCAATTTTCAATTATTATTGAGCATAAGCTCAATAAACGGGTTGTAGTAGTTGGCACCTTTGGCGGCAACTCCGTCAAGTCCCTTACCACCATTCTTCGGACGTTTTACGTCACCGAAGATTCCTTTTTCCAAAGCGGTGAAAAGACCTTCACGTTCAATGTTTTCAAGTAATGCGATAGCATTGTTCAATACTTCCTTGGCACGATTCTGGATGATACCGTCTTTTTTGAATTCTACTTCGTCGCCGATATTCTTCATGTTGCCGAAGATATATTTGGCGTTCTCGATAGAAAGATAACGGTCGGACATGAACGGCGTGTGGATCGCTTCTGTTGGCATACCTAATAATTGGATACCTTGTGAAGTCCAGATTCCGATCATGTTGAAAAGTGCATCCTGAATATGTCCGCGGAAAATATTTCCCGTCATGAATTTGGTTGGAGGCATATATTTTAAAGTGGCTTTCGGGAAAATCTCACGGGTCATTTGAGCCTGAGACAATTCCAGCAAGAATCCGTTTTCAAGAGACGGGTCCATTTCGAAAGCGTGTCCTAATCCCATTTGTTCTTCTTTCAGTCCGGCGATCAAGGCTAATTGCTCGTTGATCAAGTCGGATGCCAGCACGGTGTGTGCCTGTTCCACGGCATCAGCGGTTGTCAGGTAGTTATCCTCTCCGGTGTTGATGATTACTCCGGCGAATCCGTTGATTACTCTTGACATAAACTGGTCAACCAGTGTACGTTGCATGTTAATATCCCGGAACAGGATACCGTAAAGAGCGTCATTCAGCATCACGTCCAATCCTTCCAATGCTCCCATGGCCGCGATTTCCGGCATACACAGACCGGAGCAATAGTTACATAAGCGGATGTAACGGCCTACTTCTTCGCCCACTTCGTCCAAGGCCTTACGCATGATGCGGAAGTTTTCCTGTGTAGCGAAGGTTCCCCCGAATCCTTCCGTGGTAGCTCCATAAGGCACGTAATCCAACAAACTCTGCCCTGTTGTACGGATTACGGCAATAACGTCTGCTCCCTGACGTGCGGCTGCTTGTGCCTGTACCACATCTTCATAGATGTTTCCGGTAGCCACGATCACGTAGAGGTAAGGTTTAGGACCTTCCCCGATCGTGTTCAAGTAGTTTTCCTTCTTGGCACGGCGATCACTGATCCGTTTGATACTTGCGTCAACGAGAGGTTTCAATGCGGCTTTAATCTTATCTGTCGGGTGAACGGGTAACGTGGTGATATCCAGTTCTCCCACTGCAACCTTCTCTGCTATTTGTTGCGGGTTCATACCGGTTTCCACGATAGCGTTTCCGAGGAAGAATAAAATACCTTCACCTAACACGCCTTTGTCTTTGATCTCGTCTACCAGCACGTTGGGTAGGGGCACGGTGTTAGCGTCAACCCCGTCAATACCGAGCAAACGGCATAGCGTACGCTCAACGGCAACGGTAGAGTATTGTTCCACGAATTTTTGTACATCGTCGGCTATCTTCCGGGCCACGTCCTTTGCGTGTGCCACTTTGGTGAAATCAAGCCCTAGTTTACTGTTCTGCATATCTTTGTTCTGTTATTAATTTCTGTTCTTCTTCTCTTCGTCATCCAAAAACTCCTCTGCTTTGTCCAACAATTCTTCATCAACGCCCAGAATACGGGCGATGCGCATGGCTTCTTGCGGCACGGAGTCGAGAGTGTCTTCGATTAGCGAGTAATCGATGAACTCGTTTATATTGTTGATGGTTAATTGACCTTGTACGTGTTCTTTGACAAATCCTTTTACCCGCATCTTTTTGCAACGGGCTTTGATCCCGCTGTAATGGCTGGTAATCAAGGAACGGGCTCCTTTATCCGTCAGGAAGTCAAGCATGGCATTCACGATCGCTTTCCCTTCCGTGGGGTTGGTGGTCCTTGCCAGTTCATCAATCAGGATTAGGGCGTTTTTGCCTGCTTTCACGTCTTGAACGATAGCATTTACCCGTAACATTTCCGAGGCATATGAGGATAGGCCGCTTAATTCGGATTGCTCGTCCCCGATGCAAAGGAGAACTTCGTCCACCAAGGCAATCTCGGCTTGTTCTGCCGGAACGTAAAAACCGAATTGGAATAGTGTTTGTGCCAGTGCCACTGTTTTTAGTATAACACTTTTCCCAGCCATATTGGCTCCGGTAATCAAACAGGCTCCTTGCTTGATGTCAATGTCTATTGCCTGGAATTTCTTACCTTCTTGCCAAAGTACCTCTTTTACCTGTGGGTTGAATATTTTTATATAGCGAGTCGTGCTAGTGGAAATTTCCGGTTTGCACAACTGCATGTCAATGGTCTGTTGGGCTTTGGCCAACAGAATATCTAAAGTCGCCGTGTTTACCAAGGCTTCGTTAATTTCTTTTTTATAGGGATGAATCTGTTCGGATAACTTTTCCCGAATCCGGTCTTCTAATTCCGTATGTTCGAATTGAAGTTGATCCAGTACTCGTTCCTCTGTTTTTTCATCCATTTGGAGCGTTTTCATTTTTGTACGCAGGGCTGCCAGTTCCGGGGAATAGGCATCGTACACGTAAAAATGAGGAATACGCATTTTTTCGGGATCTAAAATGTTTACTACCGGTTCCAAATCCGGGAGTGTAACAACCGTGATATTTGCTGACAGGAGTAATTCCCGCATCTCCACGACCAGCAAAGAAAAAGCTTTTAATTCAAATAGTTCAATGTCATCCAGAATCTGTAATTCCGTCACCCGGTTTGCTGTTCCCCGGATGTCCTTCACTTGCATCAGCTTGACCTTGATCTTGGTAATGGTGTCTGTTAGTTCGGAGGTTTGTAGAATGTTACGCGTGACCTCGGTTTTGTCCAATTCCTGGGCAATCGCTTCCGCGGTACGCAAATAAGGTAATGTATTCAAGACTCGTTTCGCCAGCCCGGATTGAATTTCCAGTTTGTCGATCATGAATCTGAACCCGTTAATTTCTTCTATGGCACTTCTTAAAAACACCTTTTTTAATTTTAGATTTTATTAATTCTGTGATTCCATGATTCTCGATTAAGTGATTCCTTCTGCATAGGCTCTCGCTTTTTTTATAATTACAAAATCATTGAATCGCCAATCACTGAATTAATTGATTTTCAATTCTCTTGACGTCATAAACAGGAATGCCCAAGCTCTCTTGCATGGCTATTCTCAGTTCGTCGGAATCCAGACAATATCCTTCCGGGGATTGGGGATTGATACAAACAGCCAATAGTTTACTTTTTTGCAATACCTTCATGGTTCCGCCTTTTTTGAGGAAAGCATAGTATGTTTCCATGGAGGCGAACATTTTGGTGAAATCACGGATGATCAGAGTGATCTCCTTGATTTGTTTCTGTTGCCGTAAGAATTGCAATAATTTGTCACTGATGGCGCCTGCCACGTATAACGTGTTCCCGTACTTGAAAACTTCGTCTTTGTTATTTTCAAGCATAAACACGGAAGGAATGTTCAGATCGTGAACTTTCCCGTTTTCGTCAATGGACCATATGCCTTGCTCGATGTCAATCAGTTGCCGGATCATCTCCGGTTCTGCTGTCTCCAAGCAAATGAGGTCATACACGTATTTTGTTTTTCTAACCAGTTGAGGAATATTACAGGATACTGCGGCTCCCGTGGCTAACACCATGGCTTCCGTCACAGCCGGAGAGCTGAGACTGAGTCGGGAGAGAGCTCCGTCAACAATGGTGGTGTCCACGTCAAAACGTTTCATCCCTTGGATGAGGGCTTTTAATGATCCCGTGTCGGCAGGCCCTGATAACAAGGCTTTCCCCGAACTGACAGCTCTGGCGGTTACCAGACGTCCTAACGAGGTTTGTTGTGTGCTGACATCCATGATCTCTGCCACCAGACGTTTGGACCGGTAATGCATCTCAGACGTGATGAAAATCATGTCTTCGAAGATTTCAATTTCCGGTTTGGGCGTTTGGCAAACCTGATCTCTGTTTTCCCCATCGATGCCTATTGAGGTAAGGGCGAAACGCTTTCCCGTATTCTTCACTTTCCGAAGAATATAGTTCAAGCATTCCGTTTTTCCGGCATTTTTGGCCAGACCCACGATTGCTATACTGTTGTATTTTAGAATCTCCTCGATAAACACGGTTCGAATTTATGATTTACGATTTATGATTTCCATGCACGCCCCTGTTTCAATTATAGATTTACGATTTAAGAAGGTGAATCAACAATCTTAAATCGTAAATCTAAAATTATTTTATTCGTGATGATTTCTCTCGTTACGAGCCAAGTGTTTTGGTTCGATGGAGAGCATATCGCCATGTAACAGAGCGGCAACACCTTCTTTGCGAGCTTGCTCACATTCCGGACAGTGGCACTCTTCCTTGTAATCTGTTGGTTCCGTGTAGGTGGTGATAACACCTTCGTAGTTTCTCAGTACAACACGGTTCGGAGATTGAGAGATCACGTAGTTCGGCATTACCGGAGTCTTACCACCACCACCGGGGGCGTCAACCACGAACGTGGGAACAGCATATCCGGAAGTGTGTCCGCGTAGATTCTCGATGATCTCGATACCTTTGGAAACCGGAGTACGGAAATGTTCAATACCCATGGAAAGGTCACATTGATAGATGTAGTACGGACGAACACGCATTTTTACCAATCCGTGCATCAATTTCTTCATCACGTAGGTACAATCGTTGATACCTCTCAATAACACGGTCTGGTTTCCTAACGGAATACCTGCATCAGCTAAACGAGCGCAAGCGGCAGCTGATTCTTCCGTGATTTCATTGGGATGATTGAAGTGTGTGTTCAACCAGATCGGGTGATATTTTTTCAGCATATTCACCAACTCCGGAGTAATTCTCTGTGGGCATACTACCGGGGTACGGCTACCGATACGGATGATTTCCACGTGAGGAATAGCTCTTAATCGGCTGATGATGTATTCCAAACGGTCATCACTTACTAACAAAGCGTCGCCACCAGACAATAGAACGTCTCTTACCTGTGGAGTCTTGGCAATGTATTCGATACATTTATCAATGCGTTCGGTTGGGGAGGCACTGTCCTTTTGTCCGGCAAAACGTCTGCGGGTACAGTGACGGCAATACATGGAACATTGGTCCGTGATCAAGAACAACACCCGGTCCGGATAACGGTGAGTTAATCCCGGTACGGGAGAATCGCTGTCTTCGTGTAACGGGTCTTCCAAGTCTGCACTGGCTTTATGTAACTCTAATGCGGAAGGAACCGCTTGTTTACGAATCGGACAATGCGGGTTGTTCTTATCAATTAGACTCAAATAATACGGGGTGATCGCCATTCTCAGCATTTTTAATGCGTTGCGAATACCCTCTTCTTCGCTAGGATCCAGATCGAGATATTTTTTTAATTGATCTACAGTCTCAATTCTGTTTTTCACTTGCCATTTCCAGTCATTCCATTGTTCATCTGTTACTTCTGGAAAAAATTCTTTTCGTCTGCTTTCAGCCATCTCTGTTTATTTATTTTAAATTCTAAATTTTAAATTACCATAAGCGCGAGCGCTTTTTAATTCTAGCTTTCAACTGCTCTAGCCAACGCTTTTTTCAACTTTTAGCTTTTAATTTTTATCTTTTATCTATAAAATCGCATTGCGATTTTATTTCACGTACAGTCTGTTAAATAGTTCCCGGATTGCCTCTGACTCCCGAATGATACTCAGTGTCAGTTCGGCGTGACCTTTGGCATATCCGTTTCCTACAATTAAATTTATATCTTTTCCTACTCCTTCGGCTCCCAATGCGGCTTTCGTGAAGCTAGTCGCCATGGAGAAGAAATAAACGCATCCTTGTCCTTTTGTGACGAGAATCGAGGTCATTTCTGTTGAGGGAACGTTTACATTGTTGATGGTAACCTCACAACCTCTTTCCCCTGCAATAGCAGTCACTTTTTTATACACATCCATCACTTTTGTCGCGTCGGCAACAATAACGTGAGTGGCGAGATTCATATCTTTAATTCTTCGGGCGTTCTCTTCCGAGTATTCCACCACGATGACCTTTCCGTAAGGTCCGACGTTTTTCATGGCCTGGTAGCAACAAAGCACTCCAGACTTTCCACCCCCTCCGATGATACATACCGTATCTCCTTCTTTTACCAGACGAGCCACTTGAGCCGGGGCTCCTGCCACGTCCAACACGGCTAATGCCAGTTTTTCCGGAATATCATTCGGTAGCACGGCGTATAGGCCGCTTTCAAATAGGATCGCTTGTGCATCCACGTCTACCTGATCCGATGTCGGATCAAGATGTTTGATCTTGTTTATTTTTAATGGAGTCAGGGATAAGGAAACCAGCGTGGCAATTTTATCTCCAATCTTCAGTGATTTGTCCGGGAAATTAGGCCCGATCTCTTTCACCGTTCCGATTAGCATACCACCCGATCCGGTAACAGGATTTTGCATCTTACCTCTTTCCTCCACGATAGAAAGAATCATCTCTTTCATTTTATCCGCATTCCCGTTACAAGCGCTTTTTATCTGCGTGTAACTGGCCGAATCAATGTTTAATGTTTGCACATCTATCAACAATTCGTTGTCATAAATGCTCATCGTGTTATCCAGCCTTAATGCCGGTTGAGGAAGTGTGCCTTCCGGAGTAATTACCCTGTGTGTTCCGTATCTACAACCCTTGTCCATTTATTAATTTTGTGATTAAATGATTCTATGATTAGATGATTCCGTGATCTCCGGTCAGAGAATTGTAATCTCGGAATCGGAAATCACAGAATCATGTAATTAATTAAGCGTAAAGTTCAGTAAAGATCTTTCTCAAAGCCTCGCTTTCTCTCAGTTCTTGAAGTGTGATCTCTGCGTGTCCTTTCGTGTAACCGTTACCAACGATCATGGTCACGTCGCTACCAACACCTTCTGCGCCAAGGGCTGCTTTCGTGAAGCTGGTTGCCATAGAGAAGAAGTAAACGATACCCGTGTTCTTCGTGCAAAGGATAGAAGTCATTTCAGTATCCGTGATATTTACGTTGTTGATCGTAATGTCACACATTTCGCCATTGGTCAATTCCTCGATTTTCTCCATTACCGGAACAGGTTGAGTTGCATCGGCAGAGAATACATAGTCGCAGAAACCAAGTTTCTGTAAACGTTCGGTACTCTTCTGGCTGTGGCATAAGCCGATTACTTTACCGGTAACGCCTGCACGTTTTTTGGCCTCGTAGCAGCACAACATACCTGATTTACCACCAGCACCGATGATTAACACGGTGTCACCGGGTTTAACCAATTTAGCCGTTTGAGCGGGAGCTCCGGCCACGTCTAATGCAGACAATGCTAAGTTTTCAGGAAGGTCAGCCGGGATCTTAGCGTAGATACCGCTTTCGAAAAGGATAGCCTTACCGTCGATGTCTACTTGGTCGATGTCCGGGCGAATATCTTTGATCTTGTCAATACGAAGAGGAGTCAAAGAAAGAGAAACCAAAGTTGCGATCTTATCACCTTCTTTCAAATCAATTTTACCTTTCAAGGCATCACCGATTTTTTCAACCGTACCTAACAACATACCGCCTGATCCGGTTACCGGGTTGCGATGTTTTCCTTGTTTTGCAACAATGTCCATCATGATCTCAGCGATCTTTGCTTTATCGCCACCGGCTTGTTGTTCGATCTGGGTGAAGCTAGCAGAGTCAATATTCAACGTCTGAACGTCGATCAAGATTTCGTTATCGTAGATCTCGTCCATGTTGTTATCAATCTTGTTGGCGGGTTGAGGTAATACTCCCTTCGGTTCGATTACACGGTGGGTTCCGTATTTATTTCCTTTCTTTTGCATAGTATAATTAAATTTGAAAATTTATAAATCGATTATTTTAAAGGTTTTAATCCTAAAATCTCTCTTGCTTCCGCGGAGGTAGCGATCGGACGGCCTAATTCTTTGGCGATACGAACTACTTTTGCTACTAATTCTCCATTGGATTTCGCCAGTACACCTCTTTCCAGGTAAAGATTGTCTTCAAAACCGACTCTCACGTTACCGCCCATTGCGATAGCGGGAGCAGCCAAAGTAAAGGCATGGCGTCCGATACCGGTTGCAGTCCAGGTAGAACCTGCCGGAATAGCATTTACAAGCCAGCAAAGATTAGGAACTGTTGCAGGCGTACACCCGGGGACACCGAGTACAAAATTAAACTGCATGGGAGCTCCCGGTACCTGACCTTTCTTTGCCATATTCAATACGGTTTCGAGATGTCCCATCTCGAAACATTCGTATTCCGGTTTGATATTGTTTTCCAACATTCTCTTTCCGAAATCTCTCATCATAGGCATGGTGTTCTCGAAAACCTCGTCTCCGAAATTACAGGTACCACAATCCAGAGTGGCCATTTCGGGGAAAAGTTCTGTCGGCTGAAGACGTTCTTCTGCGGTCAGTTCTGTCTCTCCCTTAGGAGTAACTTTACCGACAAGAATATCACCGGCACGAACTTCTGCACCGATACGGATGATTCCGCGCTCATCCAATGCCTTTAATGCATCATCACCAACTCCCGGAACGTCTCTTGTGATCTCTTCCGGTCCTAATTTGGTGTCACGCGCTTCTGCTTCATATTCTTCCATATGAATGGATGTATACACATCATCCTGTACTAAACGCTCGGATAATAATACAGCATCCTCGTAGTTATAACCTTCCCATGTCATAAATCCGATCAATGGATTCTTTCCAAGTGCTAATTCACCATTAGATGTAGACGGACCGTCTGCAATGACTTCGCCCTCTTCTACGCGGTCGCCCTTGAATACGATCGGACGCTGGTTGTAGCAGTTGGACTGGTTACTTCTTTTGAATTTCTGTAATTTATAGGTGTCTTTTGCTCCGTCATCTGTCTTGATGATGATCTTGTCAGATTCGGAACGTTCTACTACACCTGCATGTTTTGCTACTACGCAGACTCCGGAGTCTACGGCTGCTTTTGGCTCAATTCCTGTTCCAACTACCGGTGCCTCTGTATTTAAAAGCGGCACTGCCTGACGCTGCATGTTAGATCCCATCAGCGCACG
>ENA-ORSS01003239-ORSS01003239.1-human-gut-metagenome-genome-assembly--contig:-NODE-3239-length-13496-cov-7.774570_pt1 | contig 13496 bp, 9 predicted proteins | sample MGYA00241899_ERZ509162 | MGnify/ENA primary metagenome ERZ509162 (study PRJEB26280, sample SAMEA2338641) | human gut metagenome | biome: human gut; feature: human-associated habitat; material: faeces... | reverse complement strand
GCCGGGGGCGGCTGCGCCGCGAATGTTTACCTTGCGCAGAGTGTGGTGTGGGCGCGGGTGGCCGCCTCAAAGCTAGGCAGGTCAGTCGCGGCGATGGCAATGCCCTCGGTTTTGGCACGGGCCAGCATAGCGTCATCCGGGCGAATGCCCTCGGTGAGGACAACGCAGGACACATCGGCCATGAGGGCGGCAACAATGGTGTTCTGATTTGCCATAACGGTGAACCAGACCCCATCAGTGGGGGCGTGGCCCATCACCATGCTGAGAAGATCGCAGCAGTATACACCGCCGGTTATTTCCCGCTCGGGGCAGCACAGCAGGGTAAAGCCGCAGGCGCGGCAAAGCTCATTCGCTGTCATGTTCAATATCCTCCATGGGGGTGCGGTGGGCGGAAAGCCCCGCCAGGGACTGGGCCAGCTGCTCCAGCTTTTCCTTAAGCAGGTAGATGCAGTCATCCTCGGTGCGGTAGCCGCGGACAATATCCTCGGCGAGGGCATGGCAGGGGGGGGAACCGCAGCTGCCGCAATCCAAGCCGGGGAAGCGGCGCTCGTAGCTCTGCATCTTGGCGAAGAGTACCAGCGACTGAGAGGGATCGCTCCCCAAGGACATGACATTCAGCGGCTCGATCTTTTTATTGAAGTAAACATCCTCCGACAGCCATTCCGGGGTGGGCCACTGGGTACCAACCTGTGGCAGGTCGCGGGCCAGCCGCTTGATGCGGGCCGCCGCCGCATAGGGATTTTCTACATTCATTACGCCGCCCACGCAGCCGCCGGGGCAAGCGGAAAGCTCCACAAAATCCAGGCGGGTGAACTGCTCATCCTCAATGGCTTCCAGGATCTTGATGACATTTTCGATGCCATCGGCGGCGATGTAGCGGCGCTGCCCGCTGCCGGTGGATTCACCGCTATTGGCGGCCCAGCTAAGACCGGTGCTGCCCATGTGGGAAAGATGCTCGAACTCGGGCAGCTCCATCTTTTTGACCTCCTGCACCAGCTGGGGGTATACCCGGCTGATGGCGATGGCGGCATCGATATTACGGGTCTGATTGCCCAGCGGCACCTTGGCGGCCGTTACCTTGGCGGGGCAGGGGGTAATAAACGCAACGCCGATCTCCTCCGGCTTGAGGCCGGTCTTTTCCACGGCGGCGCGGCGGGCCAGCACGGCGGCCAGCTCCACAGGGGGCTGCAGAGGCAGCAGGTGCTCCAAAAGATCGGGGAAGCGGACCCGGATAAGCCGCAGCACGGCCGGACAGGCCGAGGAGATGAGCGGCAGCGGGCCCTGATAATGCGCCATGTATTCCTTGGTGGACTGGGAGATGAGTTCTGCGGCGGCGCCCACCTCGTAAACCTCATCGAAGCCGATGCGCTGCAGGGCCAGAATGATGCGGCCGGTGTGATCCAAATGCTTGATCTGGGCAAAGAGCACCGGCGCGGGCAGCGCTATCTTATACTTGAAGCCATCCAGTGCCTCCATGGTATCGCTGACAGCCCGCTTGGCGTGGTGGGGGCAGATGCGGATGCATTCGCCGCAATCGATGCAGCGCTCGCCCAGGATGCGGGCTTTGCCATCCCGAACCCGAATGGCCTCGGTAGGGCAGCGCTTGACGCAGGTGATGCAGCCGTGGCACAGATCCTTATTGAGCGTAACGGAGTGAAAATAGGTCTGGTGTTCCATCTTTTCCTCGCTTAGTTTCTCCCGGCATCAATGCAGATCCACCCGCAGGGAGATGGTGGTGCCGACCCCCGGGACGGTGTCGATCTGCATATTGTCGGTGTATTTTTTCATATTGGGCAGGCCCATACCGGCGCCAAAGCCCTGGGCCCGGATCTCATCGCTGGCGGTGCTCCAGCCCTCCTGCATGGCCTTTTCCACATCGGGGATGCCAGGACCCTGATCCCGCAGGACAATGGTGATGCCGTGATCATCGATCTCGGCATCGATCTCGCCGCCATTGGCGTGGATGACCATATTGATTTCGCCCTCGTACATCGAGACGGCGACCCGGCGGATGGCATCGCCGGGGTAGCCCAGCTGGCGCAGCACGCCCTTGAGGTGGCCGCTGGCTTCCCCAGCATGGACAAAGTCATCGCCGGGGACGATGTAATGATATTGCAGTGTCATGGCGGGCCCCTTTATACGCCGCGCAGGCCGGCGCCATACAGCAGGCCGCTGGCGGTGAACATGCCGCGCTGGGTGCTGATGACGGCGATGCCTTTTTCCCGCGCCAGGGTGAGGACCTCCTCGGCGGGGGTTTTGCCCCGGACAAAGATGATGCAGCGCATATCCAGCATTTCCGCGGTGCGGATGACCTGCTGGTTGAGCAGCCCGGTGAGCAGCAGGGACTGGCCCTGGCCATAGGCCAGCACATCGCTCATCATATCGCTGGCGAAGGCGCTGGTAAATTCGTGGTCGTCCTGCGGCGCGCCGCACAGCAGGCGGCCCCCCAGCAGGGTGAGGATCTCTTTCATTTTCATGGCGTATCAATCCTTTCGGCAAAAAGCGGGGAGGATATCCCCTTACTTTTTTCTATTATAACAGGCCGCGTGGGGCGGCGCAACGGGGAGAAAGGAGTGGAGGGGAGGATTTTAGGAGAGCTTTTTGACGGACTGGTGCGGTTATCACAAGGTATTCACAGAATATTTGTGCCATTTGCCGAAGAAAAAATCTTGCCAACCCCCCAAAAACACGCTATCATATAGTCACTGTAAAATTTACCGTAAAAAATATGTATATACTTTTTCAGGAGGCAAATATGGTACTGGAGAAACTGATTGAACTGCTGTGCGAACAGCTTGATATTGAGGCGGACGAAGTGAACGAGAATACCGATATCGTCAATGACCTGGGCGCAGATTCGCTGGATGTAGTGGACCTGGTGATGACCCTGGAGGACGAGTTCGATATCGAGATCCCCGATGAGGACATTGAGAAGATCCACACTGTTGGCGAGCTGGCCCATTATCTGGAGGAGCACATCGACAGCTGAGAACGGCCAGAAGGCGAATAGACGGCAGCCCCCTGACCAGTGGGCCGGCTGCCGCTTTGTTTTGCCGCAAAAAACTGTATTTTGGGGCTTGACTTTGCCCCGGGTGAATGGTATAGTAATATAGTCGCAGCGGATACGCTGGTGTAGCTCAGCTGGTAGAGCAGCTGATTTGTAATCAGCAGGTCGGGGGTTCGAATCCGTCCACCAGCTCCACCACCGCATGACATAACCGAATATGGAGGAGTTCCCGAGCGGCCAAAGGGGGCAGACTGTAAATCTGTTGTCACTGACTTCGATGGTTCGAATCCATCCTCCTCCACCACAAAAAAAGACGCCTTTAGGGCGTCTTTTTTGTGGTGGAGGAGGATGTGGGGAGCGCGGGCTTTTCTAAAAGGCGAGAGCCGCTGCCCTGATTTGACGCGAAGGGGGACCCCGCAAAGGTTCCCCCTTCACACAACCCCTTCCTTGCGGGGAGGAGGGTTTGCTTACGGCTTTTTTGCTGTGGAGGAGGATGTGGGGAGCGCAGGCTTTTTTGCAAGGATATTATTTCCTTTTTACAATATCTGAAGGAGAAAAAGGCGAGAATATAGGAAAAACACACAATTGTAAGATGAGCGCCAGCAAATAAAATGCAATAATTGAACAAAAATAATGAAAATGAGATTTTGATGAAAAATTCTCTTGAATTCTTTGTGAGTTGATGTTAAGATAACGCTAAGGAAACAGGAACGATTCCCATAAATTGAATGATCCTTGGCAAACCTGCTGAAAGGCAGGGACGCAAAGTAAAGCGTCTAAACGGGAAACCGCATGACCGGCTGACTGCATTCTTGAGTAAAAGAACGCAGTCAGCTTTTATATTTACAAAAATTAGAACAGAAAGGATAAATAATGCATACCAAAATCAGCAGCGGAAAGGAACATCGCCGGCACCGGGCCCGCAGGGTCTCGGTGCTATTGGTGGTGCTGGCGCTGCTGTTTACCATGCTGCCAACGGGCCTTTACACGGTGGCGGGGGCAGCTGAAGCCACCGAGACCGCCCCGCCGGAGCCCATCCCGGAGCCCATCCCGGAGCCCACCCCGGAGCCTCCGGCCGATGACACCACCGACGACCCCGCCGACGGCACCACCGACGACCCCGCCGACGATATTACCGACCGGGCCGCACCGACGGCGACAGCGGTTACCGTGACCTGCTATGCGGCGGTGGATGGCGACTGGAAGCAGGTGGGAACGGTTCAGACCGACAAAATCGACAGCGATAGTACCCGCTACTATATTATGGCGGCGGAGCTGGACGGCATCTACGGCGAGTACGGCTTTTCGTCGGCGGAATATAAGGGCGAGCTGTTCTTCCCGCATACCGATAATAACGGCATCGACAAGCTTTGGGCGGATGCCCTCCCCCAAAAAAATACAGACGGCACATGGCGGATTCCCTTGAGCACGCAGGGCCCGATTTACCTCTACTACCTGCCGGGCAATACGGTCGGCTCCCCGGGCTATTTTGATAGCAGCAAGTCCAAGACCGATGCAGCGATGCTGGCGGCGAATATGTTCTACACGGTGCAGGTGGAGGACGACCTGAACAGGGTGTACCAGGAGCCGCCCGCGCCGAAGATCGCTTTCCATGGGGAGAATGTGAGCATTACCCTAAATACCGTGTCCAGTATGGCCTGGGACGCCATGGATGGCCTGACCGGAAAGCCTCTGAAGCTGGAGCCGACCAAGCAGACCGAAACCAGTGTGACCTATACCATCGTGGAAATCAGCCAGCCGGTGGTTTTCTACCCGCATACCGATACCCTGGTAATAAAATATGAGGCCGAGCCGGACGGCTGGCAGCACAAGATTGGCCAGTTTGAGCCTTCGGTGCAGGCGCCCCAGCAAAGCGCGATGGTAAAGGGCAAAAAAACCCTGCTGGTGGAACCGGGTGACGGAGACTACACGCTGCTGGCCCCGGATATTGACCGGATAGAGGTAAAGCTGACCGGCGAAAAAGCCAATGACCGCTCACTGTTCTATTCCTTTTTAGGTTGGCGGGTGGCCAATATAACGGAAGAGGTGCTGCTGCAGCCCGGTACAAAGCTGACTGCCGCAGACCTGCAGCACTATACCGGCAGCGATGGCGAAGTGACGCTGCGGGCAAAATGGAGCGGCGAGGATAAGCTGAAACGCCCAATTACCACATATTTTTTCCTGCATCTCAATGGAGAGATCAGGGGCTCGGTGGATGACGGTGTGCAATGGGAGGACCAAAAGGACTATACGCCCGCCCTACATACCACCCGGATGCTGGGGGCGGACAATATCCCGGCGGAGTACTCCAATAAAAATGCGGAGGGTGTGGTAAAGCCGCTGGTAGCGCGGGCAACCAATGGCGACAATGCCTACGCGGTGGATGACACGATCCGCAACATGGTGAATAACCCGGTGCAGGGCGGTAGGCTGGAGGATCTCCCCAATGAGGAAACGATCTTTGCCTACCTGCGGGCCCACAGCGATACCATTACCATGAAGGTGGACGGAGTGGAGATCCCCGCGGAGATGCTCAATTCGGATTACTTCCAGATCCGCTGGAACATGGTCAAGTTTGAGCATTCCGATGGCTGGCATATTGATGGTGTGCTGGTGGCCAAGCGCACCCGCTTTTTTGTGGCAAAGACCTTTGCGGGGGATGCTGAGGCGATAAAACAGGTACGGGATAAGTTCCTCATTACTGTCTCCCACACCGAAAACGGCAGCAGCGTGACCGATTTTACCCTGGTGCCGCAGCCTGCGAAGGCGGTAACGGAACAGGGCAAGCTGGGTTATACCCGCTATGATGCCGAGGCCGATACCTACACCTGGGAAGTCCCGGCCCAGCAGCGGCGGGACTACACGATAAAAGAAACCGGCCATACGCTGCAGGGTGACAAATGGCGGGTGAACAACCGCTATCTCATCCGCAATCACCCGCAGGGACTTTCGGGGGGATATCAGGACTACCCGGAGGAAAGCGGCATTACTATTACGGCGGCGGCCTACGGCAACGATGTGCCGAACACTGCGGTGCAGACCGTGGCTCTGCAGAACATATATGTGGGGATAGGTACCCTGACGGTAAAAACGCAGGATTCCATTACCGGCAACGGGCTGGCAAAGGTAGAGTATAAGTTGTCCCGGCCGGGCGGCGCTGAAGTGGTCTTGTACCGTAAGCCGAACACCACCCTTTACAGCGTGGTGCAGGAGGAGGGCTATACCGAGCAGATCGCCGACTGCAAGATCATTGCCGATGCCAGCGGTTTTTTTACCATCCGGCTGGAGGAAGGGACCTACACTCTGACCGAAGTACTGCCAACGGGGTACTTTGGCCCCGGTACTGTGCAGGTGACGGTCGCCCAAAATACTGGAGGGAATATCAGTTACCATGCGGAGGCAAAAGCGCTGCCGGAAGGGATAACACCCTCGACCGGCAGCTGGCTGCAGAATGCCGATGCCGACAATGTGGTCATCCTAAATGTACCCAGAATGCTCATCAGTGTGACGGCCCGCAGCAGTTGGCCCGCCACGGGGGATAAGCTGCCTGTGACGGTGGAGCTGTGGCGCGATGGCGCGCCGCTGACGGGTGATGCCTATACCGTGGAGCTGAACAAGGAAAACGAATGGCAATACACCTGGGAAAATCTGCCGCTTTTTACGGATGGCACGGTGGCTGATTACACGCTGCGGGAAATCGAAATAGGGGACACCTACCGTGACCCCGGTGTGGCCGAGGATGGCTTCGCGGATTACCTGGTGACCTATGCCAAGGCCCTGTACCGGCAGGCCGAGGATAAGGAATACCGGGAGGAGCACTGGTGGCAGAAGGCCGATGGAACGCAATGCTTTGCGCGGGAGGCTCTGCTGGTGGTCAATAATGAGGGCATCCGGGGCGAGATCGCCTTTGAAAAGGTGGATGAAAAGGGCTACCCATTAAAGGGCGCGGAATTTACCCTGTATGCTGATGCGGAATGTACCAAGCGGCTGGCAACAGCCACCTCCGATGAAAACGGCGATGTGCAGTTTGAGGATAAGTGGCCGGCCGGCACCTATTACCTGCGGGAGACCACCGCCCCTGTGGGCTACACTGCGGCGGAGCTCACCTGGACGGTGAAGATCGCGGCGGGGAAGGCGACCATTTCTACACCGGGCGGCCCCACCGTTACCGAGGTGAAGAATACCTCCCGGCTGCGGCTGAAGTTGAAAGTGCTGGGCCCACTGGGAGAGGAACTCCCCGGGGCGGTGCTGCGGGTGACGCGGGATAATGGCAGCCCGATGCTGTATAAAACCAATGAAGCCAGCGCGGCCCTGCTGGAGCAGATGCCTGCCGGGGATTATATCATCCAGCTGGCGGGCACCCCCACGGGCTATGTGCCGGAGGACAGCGCCCCCAACCTAAAGGCCGAATACGGCACGCTGACCTATTTGGATACAGCGAATACCGCATGGCAGCTGGAACAGTGCAAGGGGGAGGAATACACCTATCTGCTGACCCTGGAGCTGAAGGAGCTGCATATCCTGCCCAGCACCGGCGGCACCGGAACGGTGCCCTTTACACTGGCGGGCGCGGCCCTGATGGCCGTAGCGGTACTGCTGCCAGGCCGAAAGAAAGTGAAATAAGCGCGCCCCCTGCCAAGGGAAGCCGCTGTGGATAACAATGATACCAAAGGAGTGAAAGTAACATGAAAAAGACAATGAAAAAGTGCCTGACGCTGCTGCTGGCGCTGGCCATGCTGCTGGCCATGGCGGTGCCCGCCGTGGCGGAGGAGAACTATTCCCGTGAGATCACCTTTAGCGGGGTGGCCGAGGGCGATACCGTGAAGGCGTACAAGCTGGGGTGGTATGATGAAAACTACAACAAATACATATTTCACGATGGATTTATAACCTTTTTGCAACATCAGGAGCCCGATAAGCTGCCGGAAAATATATTGAAGGATACCACCAAGGAAGGCTTGACCAGCATGATGGCTAGCTATGTCCTGATGAATGGTCACTCACTTCTGGATAGTCCTATTATTACATTGCCATCCAATCCGGTGGTAAAGGTTGCCGATGCCGGCAACAAGGTTCAGATGACTTTGGAGCCCGGCTATTATCTGCTGCTGGTATCTACCACTGCTGCGAATAACCGTACCTATATGCCTGTTACCGTGTTTGTGCAGGTGAAGAACGGGAATGTAAAGGTGTATGCCGCCGGCAGTGAGCTCGCCGATGACCTGACCGCTGTATTTAAGCATGAGGAAGGTCCAGCTATCAATGTACGGGTAAATGATGACAGCCGCGATATAGAATGGAAGGAAACCGCCGGTGGCCGGGTTGGCGAAACGATGGATTTCTATATGGAGGTTTCCACTCCGGCCTACACCGATAACTCCTTCAACATCACCAAATTGACTGCAAATTGCCAGCTGGCCGGGCTGAACTATGTAGCGGACAGCATGAAGGCGACTGCCCTGCCCAAAGCGGATAGCGATGCCGTAGAGGGTGCCATTAAAGGGACTACCGTAGATGCCGACGGTAATTTGACCGTTGAGCTGAATTACAGCAAGATCCGTAGTACCACCGGCAGAGGGCTGATTTATCTCCACTTCCAGGCCGCCGTAGCCCCGGATGCAGTTGCAGAATCTGAGGCTTCCGCAACTGCCAAGCTGGAATATGTATTCTCCATGGAGGCGGGCAAGACCAAAACGACCGCCGACTCTACCGCTGCGGTTTATAATTATGACTTTACCCTCTTTAAGAAATCCAATGAGCTGAATATTCCCAGTGACGCGGGTTCCGGCCACAAGCCCCTGGCCGGTGCGGGCTTTACCCTGTATGCCGATGAAGCGATGAACACCCCCGTCAGCATGGTTAAGGTAGACGCTACTGCCACGACCGATGCCTACTATCGTCCCGCTACCGATACGGAGATTACTGCCAGTACCGGCATTGTGACCGAAATGGATGCCAATATGGGCAATGATAAGAATACCCTTTCCATCCGCGGCCTGGATGTCGGTTCCTACTATGTGAAGGAAACCAAGACCCCTTCCGGCTACTATGCCCCCAAGGGCAGCTTTAAGCTGGAGCTGACCGCCAAGCGGGATGCCGGCGAGAGTCTGGTCAAGACCCTTTCAAAAGGCGGCGTGTTCGGCGCTCTGAAAGAGGCGGACCGTGCGCTTGTTCAGCGTGACGAAGTAAATCAGACGCTGAATCGCTTTGAAGCCGACCTTCTCAATAGCTCCACCCCCGTACTGCCCACCACCGGCGGTGTCGGCACCGTGATGTTCACGGTGATCGGCCTGCTGTGCATGGGTGCGGCGCTGTGGTTCTTCCTGTTTGCCCGCCGTCGCCGTGAGGACGAGCAGGAGCAGAATAAGACCACCCTGTAATTTGCCATCCTCTTCATTTTCTTGCCGTCCCGCCGGGTTTTTCCTCTTTCTCTCCCCGGCGGGATGGGCGGCAAGGAAAAGGCCGCAAGCCCGCTGCAACGGTTTGCGGTTTTTTCCCTGCTGCATTACTGCCAAAGGAGTACCATTCGTGACAACAAAACAAGCCAAACAAAAAAGACAAAACCGGCTGGGCACCGTGCTGGCCATCCTCATTTTTCTGCTGGGGCTGGGGATTCTATTTTACCCGGTGGCCAGCGACCTGTGGAACCAGCACCGGCAGAACCAGCTGATCTCCCACTACACCCAAAGCACCACGACCCTTGCCCCGGAGGATCACTCCGCGCTGTGGGAAGCGGCGCAGGAATACAATAAAAACCTCAGTCCCACCTTCCGGGATGCCTTTACCGGGCGGCAGCTGCCCGCGGGGGACCCCTACTGGGGCCTGCTGGATCCCGATGGCAGCGGCATTATGGGCTACATCGAGATCCCGCGCATCAGCGTGCGGCTGCCCATCTACCACGGCACCACGGAGGAGGTCCTCCAGCATGGCATCGGGCATCTAGGCGGTACCTCCCTGCCGGTGGGCGGAGAGGGCACCCATGCGGTGTTTTCCGGCCACCGGGGGCTGCCCTCGGCGCTGCTTTTCTCCGATCTGGACCAAATGCAGCTGGGCGACCATTTTTCCCTGCGCATTTTGGGGGAGCAGCTCCTCTATGAGGTGGATCAGATCCTGGTGGTGGAGCCGGATGAGGTAAAGGACCTGTACCCGGTGGAAGGGGAGGACCTTGTTACCCTGGTGACCTGTACGCCCTACGGCGTAAATACCCACCGGCTGCTGGTGCGCGGGCACCGCATCCCGCTGGAGACCGTGGAGGAAACGGTGGAAGTGACCGTGACCCAGCAGGTAGTACACAGCTTGGGCTGGAAGGGCAAGCTGCTGATCGGCGCGCTGCTGCTGTTCCTGCTTATTTTGCTCATCCTGGCGCTGCTGCGCCGCAAGAAAAAGAAAACCGGGCCCGAAGAAGGCAATGTGATAGAAAGGGGGAGAACTGATGAAAAAGCGTCTCAGAGCCGTTCTGGCCCTGATCCTGATCATACTGCTGTGTCTCCCCGCGATAGCACAGACAGCCGATCCTGACGCGCTGTGCGTGTTGACCATTGACTGTCACTATGAGAATAAGCCAGTAAGCGGCATGGGCTTTTCGCTGTACCGGGTGGCGGCGCTTTCTCCGCAGGGAGAGCACACCCTGCTGCCGGCCTATGAGGATAGCGGTATTGTGCTGGGGAACCTGCGGGATGCCGCCGACTGGCGGCAGGCGGCCGGGCTGCTGGACCAATGGGTGGAGCAGCAAAACATTTCCCCAGAAAAGCAGCTTACCACCGCGGCTGATGGCAAAGCTGCATTAGAGGGGCTGCCCACCGGGTTGTATCTGTTGTGCGCGGTTCCCTACCAAAAGGACGGCTGCACCTATACCACCACCCCGGTGCTGCTGGAGCTGCCGGCCCAACAGGCGGGCGGCGGGTGGCAGTACGCTGCAACGGTAGAGCCCAAGCTGGAGCGCACCGGTACCCCCGAACCGCCGGTCATCATCATACCGGATAACCCGGCCCCCACCCCAGGGGATAAGCTGCCGCAGACCGGCCTGCTGCAATGGCCTATCACGCTGCTGGCAGCCATAGGGGTGCTGCTGGTGGCGGTGGGCTGCCGCCTGCGCCGCCGGAGGAAACCGACATGACACGAGAGCGTATCGGCCGGTTCTGCATCATTTTGGGCGGCCTGTGCATTTTGGCCGCCGCATTCCTATTGGGGTTTAATCTGCGGGAGGAACGCCGTGCCGCGGCGGCCACCCAAAGGATTTTGCCTGCTGTGGCACATAGCATCGGACAGTCTCCAGCGCCGATGCCTACCCTGCCCGCCGGAGAGCTGACGGTCTCTTTGGAGGGGGAGGAGTATCTGGGCATCCTTTCTCTACCTACCCTGGCGCTGGAGCTGCCGGTGGGGGCCGAATGGGAGATGGATTTTCTGCGCCAGGCACCCTGCCGCTATGCCGGCACCCTGGCCGGGGATGATATCATCATAGCGGCGCACAATTACCGGCGGCACTTTGCCGCGCTGCACACCCTGCGTCCCGGGGATGCCGTCCTATTTACCGATGCAGCCGGGCAGACCTACCGCTATATGGTGGACCGGGTGGAGACCCTGCCGGAGACCGCCGTGGAGGAAATGCGGGCTGGGGAGTGGGATCTTACCCTGTTTACCTGCACCTACGATGGCCGTGCCCGAGTAACGGTGCGGTGCATCCGCACGGAAGAATAACGCATTTTGCATTTTTCTCTTGACAAAGCTGCAAAATGGTGTAGAATAACATCAAGTGAATAACGATAGCGACCCCGCAGAAACATTCAGAATCGTAAGAGACTGAATATGGAGGGGGCTCTGGAGAATCTCATTGAGTTGAGTGCCGAAGGTGCAAGGCGGTTTTCCGCCGAATCTCTCAGGCAAAAGGACAGAGCGGTCATCAAAGCATCTTTTGTTTGATCGCTCGCTATTCTTCAGAGGCTGCCGCTTAAAAAAGACGGGCAGCCTTTTTATTATCCTTTTTTCACTGCAATATTTTAATCAGGAGTGAAACAAATGGAAGCAGCATTGCTCAACATCGTACAAAAAATCAACGGCTATCTCTCGGATTATATCCTCATCATCCTGCTGGTGGGCGCGGGCCTTTATTTCTCCATCCGTACCCGCTTTGTGCAGGTGCGCTGCTTTGGCGAGGGTATGCGCCGGGTATTCGGCAACATCAATCTCCATGGCGGAAAGCAGCAGGGCGGCTTTTCCTCCTTCCAGGCACTGGCCACGGCCATTGCCGCGCAGGTAGGTACCGGTAATATCGTCGGCGCCTGCGGCGCTATCCTCATCGGCGGTCCCGGCGCCATCTTCTGGATGTGGATCATCGCCTTCTTCGGCATGGCTACCATTTATGCGGAAGCGGTGCTGGCGCAGGAGACCCGTGTGGTCAATGCGGATGGCAGCGTCCACGGCGGCCCGGTTTATTACATCAAGCGCGCCTTTAAGGGTGGCTTCGGCAAGTTCCTGGCCGGCTTCTTCGCCGTAGCCATCATCCTTGCGCTGGGCTTTATCGGCAGCATGGTCCAGTCCAATTCCATCGGTGAGGCGCTCTCCAATGCCACCGGCGTTCCCACCTGGGTCATCGGTATTGTTGTGGCTGCTCTTTCCGCCTTTGTATTCCTGGGCGGCAGCCACCGGGTGGCCTCCTGGGCTGAAAAGATCGTCCCCGTGATGGCCTGTCTGTACCTCATTGGCGGTCTGGTGGTGCTGCTGGCCCGCATTCGCTTCATCCCGGAGACCTTTGGTATGATTTTCCGCTATGCGTTCCAGCCGCAGTCCATCATCGGCGGCAGCTTCGGCTTTGCGCTCAAGCAGGCCATCAGCCAGGGCGTCAAGCGCGGTCTGTTCAGCAATGAGGCCGGTATGGGCTCCACTCCCCACGCCCACGCTATGGCTAAGGTAAGCTGCCCGCACGAGCAGGGCGTTGTGGCCATGATCGGCGTTTTCATTGATACCTTTGTCGTCCTCACCATGACCGCTCTGGTCGTTATCTCCACCCTGTATGCCGGCAACGGGATCCTTGCCTCCGGCGCAGCCGAAGGTGTCAGCAAGACCAATATGGCGCAGCTGGCGTTCTCCAGCATCATGGGTAATACCGCCGGCAGTCTGTTCGTGGCCATCTGCCTTATGTTCTTCGCTTTCTCCACCATCCTGGGCTGGAACTTCTTCGGCCGTATCAATGTGGAATACCTCTTTGGCAAAAAGGCCGTCCCGGTCTATTCCATCATCGCTGTGGCGCTCATCTTCCTCGGCTCCTGCGTATCCAATGACCTAGCTTGGGAGCTTTCCGATATGTTTAACCAGCTGATGGTTATTCCCAACTTTCTGGCTATCGTAGCACTGGGCGGGCTGGTAGCAGCCGCTGCCAGGAAGGGCAGCCGCGAGACCCTCAAAAAGTGATCCCACATAAAAAAGCCCCCTCCGGAATGATATGTACCCAGAATCCTGGACACATATTTACGAACTAAGCTGAACACATGGA
>ENA-ORSS01003236-ORSS01003236.1-human-gut-metagenome-genome-assembly--contig:-NODE-3236-length-13500-cov-3.136928_pt1 | contig 13500 bp, 8 predicted proteins | sample MGYA00241899_ERZ509162 | MGnify/ENA primary metagenome ERZ509162 (study PRJEB26280, sample SAMEA2338641) | human gut metagenome | biome: human gut; feature: human-associated habitat; material: faeces... | reverse complement strand
TGACAGTGCAATTGTTGCTATTCCTGTAGGATTTTCACCTGAAAAGCGTGAAAAAATCAGACAAGCAGCCAGAAAAGCAGGAATAGAAATTAAAACCTTTATCAGCGAGCCTACAGCAGCTTTTTTTGCTAATTATAAGGAACTGAAAAACGCTGAAACTGTAGCTGTCTTTGATTGGGGCGGAGGAACCCTGGATGTCTGTGTCTTGAGAAATGACCATGGTAAAGTAGCAGAGCTTGCCAGCAAAAGTCTTGCTCTTGCTGGTGACAATATAGATGAAAAGCTGGCTAAGATGATTCATAAGAATGTTGTTCCCGATATCAGATTTGAAGATATACCGGAAATAGACAGGATACACATTTTGGACAGAGCTGAAAGAACCAAATGTCTTTTCTTAAGTAAAAATGAGGCACAATGTCGTGTGCCAAGGTACATTTCTGATGATATAACTGTTTCGGAATTTATAAAATATGGTACTTTCAGTGCGTTGATTGAACCGGAGATAAAAGAGGCACTAAACTGCCTTAAAGAAACTATTGAAGAAAGTAAGCTGAACTTCACTAATATTGATAAAATTTTGCTTGTAGGCGGCAGCTGTAATTTAAGACCTTTGCAAGAGATTCTTGTCAAAGAATATGGTAAAGAGCTTGCAGAAAAAATCTTTTTCCCTGATGAGCCGGAATGGTGTGTTGCGGAAGGTGCTGCTATACTTGCAGATAAAGGCGGACGGTATTATACAAATCAGTCAGTAGGTGTTATTCTAGCTGATGGCAATTATTTTGAAATATTACCTAAAGATACGCCAATTGCTCAATGGAAAAATGAGGTTCGTTTTGCAGTTACTGATCAATCAGCAGAAGCAAGATTTATTTTTAGTGGCAGTGCGGATATAGATAAAATGTCTGAAAGATATAATTTGTTCAGAGTTGAAGCTTGTGGCTTTTTGCTTGAGCAGATTGTTCTTAATGCTATGATAGATAATGATTTGATATTCCGTGTGTCAGCATATAGTACATTTAAAAAAGCAATCAAATATGAAAACTGGTGGAAATATAGCAATTTAAAATATTATTATAAGATTTGACGAGAAGAGTGATATCATGAGTAAACCAGTGACAAACATAACTTTGAAAAGCAACGTTTATGTAGTCAGGAAGCTTAGACAGACAGACGATATAGATTATTTAAAATGCCTTTCTGATAAAGAGAGCCTTAGAAAGATTCAAGCTCGTAATTCTACTTATCGCTTGACATCATATCAACGAAAGCTGCTTGACAGCGTTGACTGTTTATATAACAGAGAGGAAGGTGTACTTTGGGGTCCGTATAAGCTTCCTGATGGTAGAGTAAAAGTTGTATGCAGATGCACTAAGCTTGACTGCAAGTACTTGCTGACGAGTTGCAGAAGGTATGAAACTAAGGAAAGCATAGAGAAAGAAATTGCTTTGCGACAAGAATTAAGACAGCAGGGTAGTATGACAAAAGAAATCCACGGAGAAGCCATTGATAGAACTGAATCCAAGGATGTTCCTGCTATTTCTGCAACTTCAGAACCTCCGAAAGGAACGGAACCCACAACTACTCCAGAACCTCCGAAAGGAGCGGAATCTCAAACTTCTCCTGAACATCAGAAAGAACCGGAACCTCAAACTAAACCTGACCTTCCGAAAGGACAGGGACCCCTTATTACTGGTGATAGCAGTGACGAACAGAAAGCAGTTATTACAGCAGATCATCGTAAAAGAATTCTTGTGAATGCAGGACCTGGTACAGGTAAAACCTGGACATTGATTGAACGAATCAAAGAGTTCTTGAATAATGAAGAAGTAGAACCTGAGAATATTGTTGTTTTGTGCTTTTCGAGAGCTGCAGTTCGTGTTATAACTGAAAGATTAAAGCTCGCAGATAAAAACAGAACTATAAATGCTAGATGGCGTAGCATTGATATACGTACCTTTGATTCCTTTGCTACCTGGCTTCTTGCAAATCTGAGAGATACTGAGGATGATGAATTAAAAGAGTTATTGCCAGATGATGATGACTTTGAAAATCTGAATTATGAACAGCGTATACTCCGGGCTAAAGCAATATTTGATAATGACAAGTATAAAATTCTGGCTGATTCGTGGCAGCATGTAATCGTTGATGAGGTGCAGGATTTGGTTGGGCCACGAGCAGAACTGGTACTTGCAATGCTTAACGATTTGCCGGATTCATGTGGCTTTACTTTATTAGGTGATAGCTGTCAGGCTATTTACGATTATATGTCAGAGGACGACAATAATGTAATCAGCTCTAGTGTTTTCAGGAAAAAGCTTTTAGAGAATCATAGTAATATAAGTCAGGTAGAACTGACGCATAATTATAGGCAAAATGATAGTCTGACTGCTTTTGCCAACCCATATAGACATGCTATATTGGAACAGAATGCAGATATTGAAGCGAATGAAGCAGAAGCAGTAAATCAGAAGATTGATTCTGCATTTTGGGACATGGATAATTTGGATCGTGATTCTTTTGAAAAACATTATGCCGGTAAAAAGACTGGTATTCTTACGCGTACTAATGCACAAGCATTATTGATTGCACAAAAGCTTTTAGGTAAAAATATTAAGCATTTGTTGCGTAGCCCCAACACTAATGTACCGCTTGCTTCTTGGATTTATCAGGTTCTGACGCAGTTGAGTACTGATGCAATAGCTACACAAGAGAGCTTTATTGCAACGTTCAGCAAGCTTTATCCAAAGCAGGCAGAAAATGCTCAGGCGTATTGGGATGCTGTTATCAGCACGCAGAACGATAATACGCTTACAGCTTATAGTGTAGAAAATCTTTTGAAAGGGATTTTGTATAAAGCTAAAGACATGTTACTTTTTCAGGAACCGGGAGATGCTGATTGTAATATTTTCGTAAGCAATGTGCATAGATCTAAAGGTCTTGAATATGATAATGTTGTTGTTTTAAGTGATCTTCTTACTAATGGAGTAGAAGAAAAGAATCACCTGGAACATAAAATTGCCTATGTTGCTATAACAAGAGCAAAAGATGAAATTACTAAAATCAGCATGCCAGAAAAGTATATTTATATTTTCAAGGATGATAGCCGACGTTGCTTTGAACGGGGATTATATTCTTTTGGAAAAATATACCTTGCTAATTTCGAAATACAGACAGGTGATATCAATCCGTTTATGTATGCAGTAAATAAAAAACGCCAGGAATATATTGAAAACAGCATACATATAGGTGACCAGATGGAACTGAAGAAGCTTGGCGGTCCGGAGAAGGAAAAACCTTTATATGAGCTTAAGGATTATGATGAAGTTGTCATTGGGCAGACAACTGCTGATTTTGCAACCGCAGTAAGGTCTGCAATTACCAGAATGTATAAAGGTAAATTTAAAAACAAGTATTTTACACGTACTTTTTCTGATATATATGTTGTAGGCAAAACTACCCATATTTCAGCTAATTGCCCGGAACTTGAAGGGGCTCATAAGTATGGAGATTATTATGTATGGCAAGGCTTGCGCCTTGGCGGATTTGCTTCAACTAAATGAGGTGATATTGTGCAAAATTATTCCCAATATTATAAAGCCAGGGATATTATCGAAGAATTTATGGTGAAGGATCTTATTGGTCCTGTAGCTGAAGATGAGGTTTTAGACGAATCTCCTTTAAATTATTATCTGATGGGCAAGCTGTATCCTCAGGCAGATATAGAATCAGATGCTATTACTCAGGAAGAAGGAGATATCAACCGTAATGCAATATTGGAGAATGAGCTTGACGGTTACGATACATCTATATCTTTGAGCAATGTGCGCAACCCATCGTCAATGGGAATAACTTGTGCAATAAATTCTGAAGTCAGAGAAATTACGATTTATGGCAGTTATGCTTTTTATGTACCTGTACAGGCAGAAAATAATACCAGTACCGGTATAAAAAAACAGAAAAAGCATGCTGCTACATCTTGGCAAAGAAAAGAAACAGCCTTTAGTGAAAACTTGATATTTACTGCTGCGAAAAGTTACATCTTCAGCTTGCCGGGGAAAATCTCATTAAAGGTTTATATCCATGATACAAATATTTCTGATGAGATAATTCTTACAGCTACTCTAGTTAATGAAAACGGTGCAGATGCTGATATAGATACCATAGCTGCTGGCTGTGTCTTTCAGGTACAGCTCAATATAACGGGTAAGGGGCAGGTATTTAATCCAATCAACCAACAGATTTGTTTGGCAGACGATACAGATAGCTTGGAACTGGAAATGTTATATTCTGATATTAAGTATTATGCTCAAGGTCATGGCTGTTCGGTCAAATGGCAGGAAAATGCTGAGGGAGATTTAATAATCAGCTCAGCATGGATGCCGGAATACGAGCTGCTGCAAATGATGCCGGGTATGCTTAAGAATGAGAATGCTTTATCAATGGAGTATCTGGTATCAGAATCTGACGAGTCAGTTATTCAGTCATTAAATAATTTCCTATTGAAATATAGCCAATGGATAAATGAGCAGGAAAAGAAAATATGCCTTTTAAATCCTAAGTTTCATGAAGTAGCTGCACAGAACTTGCAAAAATGTAATGCTGCATATAAGCAAATGTCAAAAGCTGTTGATATGCTTAAACTTGATAAACATGCTATGCAGGCTTTTAAGATTGCCAATGAAGCAATGTTGCTGCAACGTGAGCAGACTCTCAAAAAAAGCGGGAAAAGAGTACAACGCTCAGAAATAACATGGTATCCTTTTCAGTTAGCCTTCGTTTTGCATGAATTACCATCTTTTATATGTCCTGGTGACGATTCAAGGAAGATGGTTGATTTGTTATGGTTTCCGACTGGCGGTGGTAAAACAGAGGCATATCTCGGTATTGCTGCTTTTGTAATTTTCCTAAGACGCCTTCGTAATCATAATGATGATGGTACAACTATCATTATGCGTTATACGCTTCGCTTACTAACCATACAGCAATTTGAACGTGCCAGTGCTTTAATCTGTGCTTGTGAAAAGCTTAGGAAAAAATATAATATTGATGGCAGCAGGATAACTATAGGCTTATGGGTCGGCGGGCAATTAACTCCTAATAAAATTGCAGACGCCAGAAGAGCTTTAAACAATCTTGCAGTTGGGCAGTTACCAGGAAATGATACTGACCCTTGTCAGGTCAAAAAATGTCCGTGGTGTGGTCAGGACCTGACATACAAAGATTACTGTATAGATACGGCAAGTAATCAAATTAATATCAAATGTCCCAATAGTGAATGTGATTTTCATAATGATGATAATTTGTTGCCATTGAACATTATTGATGAATCTATTTATGGCAATCCGCCAACGTTTATTGTTGCAACTGTAGATAAGTTTGCGCAGCTTCCTTTGAATGATAAGCCTGCAGCTCTTTTTGGCATTTCTAATCATAAGAATCCGCCGGATTTAATTATCCAGGATGAACTGCATTTGATTTCCGGGCCGTTGGGTACAATTACTGGTATTTATGAAGCTATAATAACCAAACTATGTGAAAAAGATGGTATTGGTGCTAAAGTTATTGCGTCTACTGCCACAATCCGTAATGCTGCAAAACAAATAAAAGCACTCTATGGGAAGGATTTTATACAATTTCCTCCACAGGGTTTGACAGTAAAAGATTCCTTCTTTGCTGTAGAGTCAACTGCCGATAAGCGTCCTGCAAGAAAATATCTTGGTGTATTGGGTTCAGGTACGACTGCTACTACCACCCTTATCAGAGTAAATGCTGCTTTACTGTTTGCTACCAGATATCTTACCAGACAAGGCTTCGAAGATAAGGTAATAGATAATTTTTGGACAATTACAGGGTATTTTAATAGCTTGCGTGAGCTTGGTGGTGCTAATACTCAGATTATAGATGACGTTCAAAGCCGTTTTGAGTATTTGGCTAAAAATAAATTTAAGTCTTATGCATTACCTGCTGATATGATAAAGAGGTATACCAATATTAAAGAACTGACCAGCAGGTTAGATAATAATGATATTACCAAACTTATCCAGGATACTTTAAAAACAGGTTATTCCAGTAATGCAGATGGCAGATATGTACTTGATTTTATTCTGGCTTCTAATATGATTTCTGTTGGCATTGATATTGACAGATTAGGAACTATGGTTATGGTAGGACAGCCTAAAACGAATGCAGAATATATTCAATCTTCTAGTCGTGTAGGACGTGCTAACCCTGGCCTGGTAGTGACTGTATATAATCAGGCACGTTCCAGAGACAGATCTCATTATGAGCAGTTTATAAAATATCATTCTGCAATGTACAGATATGTGGAAGCAACCAGTTTGACACCTTTTGCTGATAGAGCAAGAGACAGAGCCTTACATGCACTGTATGTTGCATTGTATAGATATTTGGTGCCCGGAAAGCTTGAGAATAAACAGGCTGCGAAATTTGAAGAAGCTGGTGCTCAGCAGGTTGAAAAAATAATTAGGGACTATGTTGAGCTGATTGATCCGGCAGAACTGAATAGTGTCCTTGATGAACTTCAGGAAATCCGCAGGGAATGGGATAAGAAATGTGATGGTGAGCTTGTATATAAAAAACATGGCGAGGAACGAGGTACATCACTTTTAAAATCTGATGTGGATTGTGACAGATTTGCTACCATGAACAGTATGAGAAATGTTGATGTTCAGACAGGTATATATTTATTAGGGGAGGACTGATTGTATGCCAAGATTAGGTACAAAAGGCAGCAATAAAAAAACTGTTGTCGGAGAATTACGTCGCACGCAAGTTATCACTACCTATGGTCCTGGTGCAATAGTTGATTTACCTGATATCTCTGTGATTATGGCAGCAACAGATTATTGGAATTCACGTAATAGCAGAGTTTTGCATGAGGCCAATTTACAAAAACTATTAGGTGTAAATTGCTTTAGGGAACCATGTGCGCATTCAAATGAAGGGTTTAATGAAAGCGGCACTACTCCTGATACGCCTGCATTCCGCTTTCCGGATTGGTGCTTTTGTCCTAAGTGTGGCAAATTGGCACACTATAAAGATTTTGGCAAGTCAAGAGGCAGGATAATATGCGAAGATTGTAAATGTAAGACTGTTCCTTCTCGTTTTGTGGCTGCCTGTATCAATGGACATTTAGAGGACTTTCCCTATAATTGGTGGGTTCATCAGCCTACGAAAATGCCATATGACAAAAATCACCGTTTAAAAATAAAGTTTACAAGTGAAAGTGGTGGTTTGGATAGCATAATTATAGAATGTGAAACTTGTGGTGCTAAGCGCAGTATGGAAGGTGCCTTAAACCGTGATGCGTTGAAGGGGCATAAATGTAGAGGATTGCGTCCATGGGTAGGCAAAAGAAAAGAAAAAAATGATCAGAAAGATTGTGATGCCTTACTGCGTGGTATTCAAAGAGGTGCCTCTAATTTATATTTTCCTATTACGAGCAGCGCTCTTACAATCCCGCCATGGAGTAAGAGAATATATCAGGATATTGAAAAGCATAGGGAACAGATAGATGTATTAATAAATCAGAATAATGATATTAATATGTTAAGACTTCTAATACAAGCTCTAATGAATAAAGAATTGGCTGATAATTTTTATTCTGTCGATGATGTTATCAAGATAATACAGAATGAAAATCGAACTGCTCATTCAACATATACTAAGCAGAATTTGCTGGAAGATGAGTATAAAGTTTTCATGCGTGGCAATTACGAAAACCCTGATGATATGCACTTTAAATTGAAAAAAACAAATATTGACAGCTTTTTTGGTGGATTGATTGATAATATTTTTGCTGTCAAAAGATTGAGGGAAATTTTAGCATTAAAGGGGTTTCGAAGAATCAAGCCTGAAGGACCAGAGACTAATGCTTCTGAAGATGAACAAAGAGACTTTATTGGCTATCGCCAAAATGATTGTACTCCCTTATCTGATGAAAAATTGGATTGGCTTCCTGCTGTTGAACTTTTAGGTGAGGGTATATTCATCAGCTTTAATGAAGAACGCTTGGAAGCATGGGAAAAATCTCAGGAGAAATATTATGCCAATCTTAAGAAACGATTAGCTGAAAGTATTATAGTTTGTGATAATTTTTCTCCAAGATATGTTTTGCTTCATACGCTGTCGCATTTACTGATTCGTCAATTGACTATGGAATGTGGCTATTCCGGCGCTTCTATAAAGGAAAGGATTTATAGTACATATCCGGAGTCAAACTGTAAGATGGCTGGCATTTTGTTATATACGGCATCTTCAGATACAGATGGTAGTCTTGGTGGATTAGTAAGAAATGCGGAACCTGATAATATAACACCTATCTTTAAAAAAATGCTTCAGGAGGCATCATGGTGTTCTTCTGATCCCGTATGTATGGATTCCAAGGGACAAGGTTTTGATTCACTGAATTATGCTGCCTGCCATGCTTGCGCCTTGTTACCGGAGACAAGCTGCGAAATGCGTAATTGTTTGTTAGACAGGGGAGCAGTTGTCGGAAGTATTCATGATAGGGGCAGAGGCTATTTTTCGAGTTTGCTGAAGTAGTTGCTGTATTGGATGATGGGTATATTTAGCGTGAAATATTAGCGTAAAATCAAGATTATTTTCCTCTAAAAAAGCTAAAAAGTTCACTTGATGCTTGAGAAAATTTGTTCACTGTGGTAGAATGGGATGAAATAGGTATAAGAAAATTCCCAGAGGGAGCAGTGAAATGAAACAAGTACATTTAAGATTAGAGGACAATCAGTATAAAGAAATTGCTGAATATGCAAAAGGAGCAGGTATGACTGTTCAAGATGCCATTTCAACAGCTTTATATGTAATGCTGAGTCGTCAGAAAAAGCAAAAGAAAAACAGGAAATTTACTTTTATTGATTTATTCGCCGGAATTGGCGGGATGAGATTGGCTTTTGATGAGGCTGGTGGAGAATGCGTTTATTCTAACGAATGGAATAAATTTAGTCAGCAAACTTATATGGCAAATTTTGGTGATATGCCTGATGGTGATATAACGCAGGTTAATGCTGCGGATATACCTGATCATGATATTCTTGTTGCAGGTTTTCCGTGCCAACCGTTTTCCATTGCAGGTGTATCTAAGAAAAACAGCTTAGGCAGAGCTACTGGTTTTGCAGATAAAACACAGGGAACTTTATTTTTTGATGTCTGTCGTATTTTGGAAGCTAAAAGACCAAAAGCTTTTATGCTGGAGAATGTAAAGAATCTTTGCAGTCATGACAGAGGCAGAACCTTCAAAGTAATAGTTGAGTCTTTAAATGAACTTGATTATGAAATTTTCTATAAAGTCATTGATGGACAAAGCTTTGTTCCGCAGCATAGAGAACGTATAATAATTGTTGGCTTTGACAGAAGAAGATATGGCAATTATTTTGATTTTGAGTTTGATATCACTCCCAAAGAACCTAAACCAGTAATTGCTGATATATTGGAGAAAGATGTTGATATCAAATATACGTTATCGGATAAGCTGTGGACGTATCTGCAGCAGTATGCAGCAAAACATAAGGCTGCGGGGAATGGTTTTGGTTTTGGTATTGCGCCGTTAGATGGTGTTTCGAGAACGTTAAGTGCTCGTTACTATAAAGATGGTTCGGAAGTATTGATTGAGCAGCCAGGGAAAAATCCTCGAAAACTGACGCCAAGAGAATGCGCCAGATTGCAAGGATTTCCTGACAGCTTTGTTATTCCTGTATCTGATACCCAGGCATATAAGCAGTTTGGAAATTCTGTAGTTGTTCCGTTGATGGCCAATGTTGCCAAACTGGTTGTTGCCAAGATTGAGCAATTGGAGGAATAGTTGCATGGGACTGGAAAATGGTTATTTGAAAAAGTATTTTAAAGGCATCATAGTAAAAAAACTTTCAGATGTTGAAACCATTCCTAAAAAAAGCAACCAGCATGAATACAATGCTACCACCAAAATGAAGGAAATCTTTGGCTTTGATGATAGAAAATTTGAGACAGATTTTCTTTATATTGATGACGAAACAAATATTACAGCGAAAAATTTTCTTACGTGGTATGATGCTCGTAGAAATCATCCGACAAGGTCAGAGTATAGACTGTACTATCCTTCTACCAAAGTATCGGAAATGGCAAAATCCGGTGATTCGCTTTTCATTTGTGTTAAACAGGATGATACTATTTTATGTATAGTAGCTGCTAAAGATGCAACTATAACAAGTCAGTTATATTGGCTTTTTGATATTACTGATAATAAAGCTGGCAAATTCACTCAAAATTCATTGTTGAATACAGACAGTGGGCAATTAGAATTCCTCGCAAGAACTATTCTTGAACAGATAGGTATTGCGTATGAGGAAGATGATAGCAAAGGGCTGTTAGCAGAGCTTATTGGTGAATTTGGTAACAGCTTCCCTAAAACAACTTTATTTTCTTCGTTTGCAAGGTCACTTGTTAAAGATGTTGATCCAATTAGCGAACCAGATGTAGCTTTATTGAAATGGTTTGATATGGATGAAAAGTTATTTTTCCTTATGGAAGAAAATATTGTTAAAGAGCGTTTGCAACAGGGATTTGTTGAAAATGGCGAAGTTAATGTGAAAATGTTTATCAATTTTTCGCTATCCGTACAAAACAGAAGAAAAAGCAGAGCAGGCTATTCGCTTGAAAATCATATTTGCGCACTTTTAGATGCTAATGGTATAGAGTATTCGCATACTCCTGTAACAGAAAACCGCTCAAAGCCTGATTTTCTGTTTCCTAATATTGAATGCTACCGTAATATGGATTTCAATGCAGAGAATTTAACTATGCTGGGTGCTAAGAGTACGTGTAAGGACAGATGGCGACAGGTGTTGGCTGAGGCTGACAGAATAGACAGAAAGCATCTTTTGACCCTAGAAGCAGCAATCAGTACATATCAAACTGATGAAATGCAGGATAAACATCTGCAGCTTGTTGTGCCGCAGCAAATACATTGTACTTATACAGAGAATCAGCGCCAATGGCTTTATTCAGTAGCAGATTTTCTTGACGAGATTAAGGAGAAGCAACGGAAAACACCATATGCTGCCATGCTTCGTCTTTGAGGAGTTTATGGTTATGGACGTTCTTACTAAGGAACAACGACATAAGAATATGGTAGCTATTCGCAGTAAAAATACTAAAATTGAGGTATGCCTGCGAAAAGCGTTATGGCATAAGGGGATTCACTATCGAAAAAATTATAAAGTCCTAAATTGCCACCCGGATATCGTAATCACAAAATATAAAATCGCCATCTTTTGTGATGGCGATTTTTGGCATGGGAAAACATTTGAAAAGTACGATGTTCATACTAATGCAAAATTTTGGCATGAAAAAATTAAGCGCAATGTTGAACGCGATTTAGATAATACGATAACATTGCGTGATAATGGCTGGATAGTGTTACGGTTTTGGGAAACAGACATCAAAAAACATTTGGACGAATGCGTTGCTGAAGTTCTGAGGCAAATTGAGTTACGTAAGAATACTACTCCTGGAGGTACACCATGGAAAAACCAATAATTAAAGACGAAGCCTTTTTGGCACAAAAATCGCAGCCTGCAACCTTTATGGATATTGCAGTAGCGCAGGATTTATTAGATACGCTTGCAGCTCATGCGGACCGTTGCGTGGGCTTGGCAGCAAATATGATCGGCGTGCAGAAATGCGTTATCGCCGTCAATATCGGTCCTACGAATATTGCTATGCTGAACCCGGAGATTATCAAGCGCTCCGGCAAATATATGACGGAGGAGGGCTGCCTGTCGCTGGAGGGCGAGCGTGCTGCAGTGCGCTACGAAAAAATTACGGTGGCTTATCAGGACATGCAGTTTAAAAAGTGCAAGCAGAGCTTCAGTGGCTTTACGGCGCAGATTATCCAGCATGAGATTGACCATTGCCATGGTATTATAATTTAAGCGCAGAGATGGCCCGAGAAACTGCAAAGTGCTTGTTTATTCAAAAAGAATGTTAGAAATTATCTTAGAAAATATCGTCACTGCTCCCGAAAGGCTTGGTCTGCCTGTAGTGTATGCGGAGTCAGACGTGCTGCTTTACAGGCAGTACGGGCGCTATGACACGGTTGCCGTGCAGCGCGAGGGTAGGCAATTATTAAAGCGTGTGGAAGCATTGCAGGCGGAGTATGACATCGCTGCATTGCCAAGGCTTGGCAAGCAATATGCTGAGTGGGGCAAAAAGCTGCAGCAGCTAAAGTTCAAACGCCTGCTGCATGGCGAGTTTGCTGCGGGCAAGGGTATTACGCTTTATGTGAATGCTATCAGGCAGGAATGTGATGAGCATGGCTGGGATTATGCAGTCTATTATGATTCCGTGCTGGTGCATGAGCGTGTGCATCTGCTGCATTATCAGGCAGTGCTGGCGCACTTTGGCGCTGCCGGCGCAGCGGTGCAGAGTGCGGAGTACAAGCAGGCTCAGCGCTATTGGTACGGCCGGCAGACGGAGGCGGCCCAGGCTGCCGTGGTCAAGGAAACGCTGGCGGAGTTTGCCCGTTGGCTGTGGTGCCTGCAGCAGGGGCATTTGGCGCTGGCGCAGGCGTTTTTGCAGACGCCCGATGAGGCGCGGACGTGCATTCCGTACTATCCTTATGCAGGAGTGCGGGGACTGTGCGCGTTGTATGTAAGGTCGCCGCAGGCGGCAGTGCGGGCGTATAGCGGGCTGTGGCAGCTGTCGCTGACGAGCTGGCAGCAGGCATATGCACGGATAAAAGAGCTGTAGCGCAGCAAAATAGCAAAAAAAATAACAGCCCAATTCTCAAAGCATGAGTTTTGGGCTGTTTTCTTATGCAATTTTTTAGGCAAAGCCAAGCATTAAGCCGATTTGTCTTACGATAAACGCTACGCACCAGGCCACAACAAGCTCATAGCCCATAAGGCAGAGCGTGCTGGTATCCGAGTTCAGCTCGCGGCGAATGGTAGCCAGCGCTGCGACGCAGGGCGGATAGAGCAGGCAGAACACCAGGAAGGTGTAGGCGGTGAGCGGCGAAAAGAGGCTTGACAGATCAGGCGCACCGCCGCTGCCGACTGCGAGCACGGAAAGCGTACTGATGACAACCTCTTTAGCGGTGATACCACAGATGAGCGAGGTTGTTGCCTGCCAGCTGCCGAAGCCTAGCGGCGCAAAAATAGGCGCTGCCAGCTTGCCGATGGAGGCGATAATGCTGTCGGAGGCATCTACCATGTAAAAGCGGATGTCAAAGTTCTGCAGGAACCAGACGATGATGCTGACGAGGAAGATAACCGTGAAGGCCTTATGCAGAAAGTCCTTGGCTTTTTCCCACATATGCATGATGATGTTGCGCGCCGTCGGCAGACGGTAGGCAGGCAGCTCCATGACGAAGGGAACTGGCTTGCCGCGGAACACCAGGCTGTTGAGCAAAAAGCCGGAGATAACAGCAACGCAGATACCGGTGAGGTAGAGCGAAAGCATGACCAGACCGCCGTTATGCGGGAA
>ENA-ORSS01003235-ORSS01003235.1-human-gut-metagenome-genome-assembly--contig:-NODE-3235-length-13501-cov-6.519113_pt1 | contig 13501 bp, 15 predicted proteins | sample MGYA00241899_ERZ509162 | MGnify/ENA primary metagenome ERZ509162 (study PRJEB26280, sample SAMEA2338641) | human gut metagenome | biome: human gut; feature: human-associated habitat; material: faeces... | reverse complement strand
AGTGCGCTTTTATTCAGACGGTCCTTTACCTCGTCCCAGATGGCAGCTCCCCGCAGGGAGGTTTCTACGATTTCGTCCAGCTTTACCTTTGCACGGATGCCCTGCAATCTGGGTCCGTAGGCGATGTTGTCATAAATGGACATCGGGAAAGGATTCGGCTTCTGGAAAACCATGCCGATTTCTTTTCGCAGCCAGGTGGTATCTACCTGCGGAGCGTAGATGTCCTGTCCGTCATAGAAGATCTTACCCTGAATGCGAACTCCGTCAACCAGATCGTTCATTCGATTGAGGGTCTTTAAAAAGGTGGATTTTCCGCAGCCGGAAGGTCCGATAAACGCGGTGATTTGATTTTCCGGCAGCTCCATGCTGACATCATACAGTGCCTGATTGCTGCCATACCAGAGGTTCAGATTCTGAACCGATATAATTGTAGACATTCTGTTAAACCATGCCTTTCTCAATATGCTGTTTTATTCTATCAAAAGGAGATGCTATTGTTGTTTTTTCAGTTTTTTGCCGGTGATGTTTGCCGCAAGGTTAATCAGCAGAGTCAGCACCATCAGGATGCAGGCGATGGCAAAAGCGACCGCCGTCTCACCGCGCTCGTTGGCATAGACATACAAGGCTACTGTCAGCGAAGCGGAGGAGGACTGCAATGATTCAAAGAATCCGTTGAGCACCAGTCCAAAGCCGGCGGTGAACAGCAGAGCTGCCGACTCCCCGACGATACGTCCGATAGCAAGGATGCAGCCGGTGACGATGCCGTCCACTGCATTTGGCAGAACGACGGTGCGAATCATATGCCATTTACCTGCGCCCAGACCCAGCGCACCCTCTCGATAGGACTGCGGAACGGTCTTTAAGCTTTCCTGGGTGGTGCGCACGATGGTCGGAAGGATCATGACCACCAGCGTCAATCCGCCCGCCAGGATGCCCTGTTTAAGTCCCAGCAGCTGGATAAAGAACAGCATACCCACCAAACCAAAGATGATGGACGGGATGCCGGTCAAAATCTCGGTGGCAAATTCAATGGCTGCAACCAGCTTGCGGTTTTTGGCATACTCGGTCAGGTAGATGGCTGCACCGACTCCCAGCGGAAGCACCACGATCATCGACAGAAAGATGATGTACAGGGTGTTCAAAATATTCGGCAGGATGCCGATGGTGTTGTTGCGGTAGCTGCTCTGGGTACTCAAAAGCTCCCAGCTGATGCTGCCTGCGCCGCGGTAAAAGATATAGCCAATCAAAAAGACCAGCAGCGCACAGGTAACACCCGCACACAGGTACATCAAGCCCTTGAGAATGCGGTCATAGACCTTGCGTCGAAGTGCAAGTTCTTTCATCGATTAGGCACCTTCCTTTTTATTCTTGATAAAGACATTGAGTACAACGTTGATCAGCATGATGAACAGGAACAGCACCAAACCAATCGAGAACAGCGCCTGACGCTGCAACGAACCTGCCGCTGCATAGGACATCTCGGAGGCGATGGCGGTGGTGAGAAAACGCACCGAGGTGAACAATCCCGGCATATTTGCCACGTTACCCGATACCATAATGATTGCCATTGCTTCGCCGATTGCTCTGCCGACACCCAGCACCACCGCTGTTGCAACGCCGCTGCGTGCCGCAGGCAGGCTGACCTTGAAGATGGTTTCAATCTTGGTGGCTCCCAGTGCCAGTGATGCCTCCTCATACTCCTTTGGAACGGCATTGAGGGCATTTTCCGACACATTGATGATAGATGGCAGAATCATGATAGCAAGCACGATGATGGCTGCCAGCAGCGAAGCGCCGGAGGAAAGGTCAAACAGGTTGCGGATAGCCGGAACCAGCACAATCATGCCGACCAGACCATAGACGACCGACGGAATACCGGCAAGCAAACTGACCGCCGATTCCATGACGGAGCGGAGCTTCTTCGGGGCCATTTTTGACAGGAACACCGCCGTCAGGAACCCGACCGGCACGCCGAGCAGGATTGCGCCGCAGGTGCCATAAACGCTGGTGAGAATAAAGGGGAGAATGCCGTATTTCGGGTCGGCGGCCGTCGAGGCCCACTCGGTGCCGAACAGGAATTTCCCGAGGCCGATCTTTGTGATGGCCGGCAGGCCGGACAGGATCAGGTACACGGTAATGAGCAGCACGCAGCCGACCGTGACCAATCCTAACAGGAGGAAGACGCCGTGTACGACGTCTTCCATTGTCTGTTTCTTTTTCATATCAGCCGTTCACCGGGACAGCACCGGCGGAGGTAATGTACTGGGCGGCTTCCGCGCTCAGGGCGAAGTCGAAGAACTTCTGTGCGTTCTCGGAGAGCTTCGCGCCGGTCTTGGTCACGAGGACGAACGGTCGCTGGATGACATAGCTGCCGTCCTTGACGGTATCCTCCGTGGGGGCCACGCCGCCGACGGTCAGAGCCTTGACGTTGTCCTTCAGCGCTGCAAGGGAAGCATAGCCGATGGCGTCCGGGTTCTGGGAGACGGTGGTGATGACGTCGCCGGGGGAGGTCAGCTCCTGACGGTACTGGCAGGCATCCTTGGTGCCCGTGATGGATTCAAAGCCGTCGCGTGTGCCGGAGCCGGCTTCGCGGCCGATGAGGACGATGGCAGCGTCATTGCCGCCAACCTCGGACCAGTTGGTGATCTTGCCGGTGTAGATATCGGCGATCTGTTCGACTGTCAGGTCGGAAACGGGGTTTTCGGGGTTCACGATCATGGCAATGCCGTCGAGCGCGACGGTCGTTTCGGTCAGCGTTGCCTTCTCATCGTCCTTCAGTGCACGGCTGGACAGGCCAATGTCGCAGCGGCCTTCGGAAACAGCCTGAATACCGGAGCCGGAGCCGGTGGGGTTATAGGTCACGTCAATGCCTTCTTTTTCCTTAAATGCTTCGCCGAGCGTGCCGATGACCTTTTCCATCGAGGTCGAGCCGTCGGTCGTGACAGGGGAGGCGTCCTTCTTCGCGCAGCCGGCCAGTGTCAGCGCGGCGAGGGCAATGACAAGTACAGTCGTCAGAATTTTGTTCATCTTTTTCATTTTGATGATCTCCTTTTTGATTTGTTTGACATCTCGTCTACGGTCATAAGGATATCGCCGCTGTCTAAAATTCGAAAGCACGGTTCGGTAAAACTTTGGTCAAATTTTTGCGTGGAATGTAAAATCAAATGCGTGAAAACTCCCCCTCCGCAGTGAAGTGCGGAGGGGGAGTTGGATGCGTTCGTTATTCTGCCTGTTTTCTTTCTCTTGCGCGCAGGAACAGCAGCACGCCGAGCAGCAGCGCTGCGCTGGCCAGCCAGGTGATGTACACATTCTGCACGAAGCCTGCGACGATGAAGCCGATAAAGCTGACGATCGCGACGGTGACCGCATAGGGAAGCTGCGTGGAAACATGGTCAAGATGCTCACACTGCGCACCGGCGGAGGCCATGATGGTCGTGTCGGAGATGGGGGAGCAGTGGTCGCCGCACACGGCGCCCGCGCAGCAGGCGGAAATACCGATGTAGAGCAGCGCGCTGTCGCTGGGGAAGATGGCTGTGACAATGGGGATCAGGATGCCGAACGTGCCCCAGGACGTGCCGGAGGCAAAGGCCAGCACGCACGCGACGAGGAAGATGACGGCGGGCAGCATATTGTAAAGGCCCTCAGAGGCAGCGTACATCAGATCGTGCACATAGTCTGCGGCACCCAGCGCGTTGAGCGTGGTCTTGAGGGAGACGGCCAGTGTCAGGATGATGATCGGGGAGATCATGGCCTGGAAGCCCTTGGGGATGCAGCCCATAGCCTCGCGGAAGCCGACGACGCGGCGGGCGACGAGGTAGATGACCGTGAGCACCAGCGCGATGATGCCGCCCCACGGGAGGCCGACGAACGCGTCCGTGTTGCCGAACGCACCGATGAAGTCGCCGGCGTAATCGGTGCAGCCGGACGTGTCAGCGCCGAAGAAGCCGCCGACGTAGAGCATGCCGATGGTGCAGAGGATGATGAGCATAATGACGGGAATGACAAGGTCGATGACGCGGCCCTTGGGGTTGGCGTTCTCCTCGGTGCTGCCGGGAGCGGCAGAGAGGTCACCCGTATTGCGGGCGCGCTCTTCAAAGCCGCGCATCGGGCCGTAGTCGAACTTGAGCAGCGTGAGCGTGATGATGAAGACGAATGTCAGAAGGGAATAGAAGTTATAGGGAATGGCGCGGATGAAGAGCTGGATGCCGGAAATGCCGGTGTCGAGGTCTTCAGCCGTGGAGGACACGGCGGCCGCCCAGGACGAGATCGGCGCGATCATGCACACGGGAGCGGCAGTGGCGTCGATGAGGTAGGCGAGCTTGGGACGAGAGATCTGGTGGCGGTCGGTCACCGGACGCATGACCGAGCCCACGGTCAGGCAGTTAAAGTAGTCGTCGATGAAAATGAGGATGCCGAGGATGAACGTCGCAAGCTGCGCGCCCACGCGGGTGTGGATGTTCTTTTCCGCCCAGCGGCCAAAGGCCGCGCTGCCGCCTGCTAAGTTGACAAGCGCCACGATGATGCCGAGCAGGACGAGGAAGAGAAAGATGCCCGCGTTGTCCGCGACCGCGGCGATGATACCGTCGTTGACGATCATGTCGATCGTGGCGACGGGGGCAAAGTCGCAGGCGAAGAGCGCGCCGATCACGACGCCGATAAAGAGAGACGAGTACGCCTCCTTGGTGATCAGCGCCAGCGTGATGGCGATGATGGGGGGCACGAGCGCCCAGAAGGTTCCGACAAATTGCATGATGTTTCTCCTTTCCTGTGCTACAAAACACAGAGCAAAAAAATTAAGCCATGATTTCCATCATGACTTAACACAAAAACATCAAACAACCGATGTGAAACACATCAAGGCTCGTGATCGCGTCGATCATGACAGCACTCCGTCCTTCCGGACGACAGTCCGCCGGGTATTTCCCGACGACCCAAGTATCGACAAAACAGGGATTTTATCGACCCTTCGGCGGCGTCCCCTTCCGCACCCCACGGTCTCCTGCCGTTTTTGTCGGGGGCTACTCATGTCAGCCGCGCCTCTATCAAGACTTATGAAATTGCTTGCAGTATACACCTTTTTTCGATTCTGTCAAGCAAGAAAAGCATGCTTTGCCGCAAAATGGCTAAAAATTATACGCATGAGCGTAAAACGGAAAAGTTTCGGAGCGATTTTTGTGGAAAACAGAGAGAGCTTACGCCCCGCAGTAGGCGAGCTTGAGCAGGCGGCAGAAAAGCTCGCTCCACGTGAGGTGCGATATGCTCTCGCCCGCGAGCAGCGGGAGCGACGCGACCGGCGTGCCGTTTGCGTCGAAAATGTCGAGCGTGCCGAGCGGCTCGCCCTCCTCGACGGGCGCATCAATGCTCTCGGGCAGCGAGACGGCCTGCGTCAGGCCGTTTGCGCGGCTCTTTTCGAGAAGCAGGGCGTTTTCGCTCGTCAGAACGCTCTGCACCGTCTTCTGCGTGCCGAGCGTCACGGGCACGGCGGGCAGCGGAGCTTCGGGAGTGACGGTGACGAGCGAGTACGCCGCAAAGCCGTAATTCAAAAGCGCTTTGGCATCGGAAAAGCGCTTGTCGCTCGTGCTGCCGCCAAGGATGACTGCGATGAGCTCCATGCCGTCCTTTTCCGCGGTCGCGCTGATGCAGTATTTGGCCGAATCGGTCGAGCCGGTCTTGAGTCCCGTCGCACCGGGGTAAAAACGCACGAGCTTGTTGGTATTGACGAGCATGGATGCCCCGTCGCGCAGCGAGTCCATCCAGATCGTCGTAAAGCGGCGGATGTCGGGATGGCGCCAAATGAGCTCGCGCGACATGAGCGCGATGTCGTAGGCCGAGGTGACATGCCCGTCCGCGGGCAGGCCCGTGCAGTTGACAAAGTGCGTGTCGTTCATGCCGAGCTCTTTGGCTCGCTCGTTCATGCGCGCGACAAACGCTTCCTCGCTGCCTGCCAAGTGCTCGCCGAGCGCGACGGCCGCGTCGTTGCCGGAGACGACGCACACGGCCTTGATGAGGTCTTCGACGCGCATCTGCTCGCCCTCTTTGAGCCAGATCTGGCTGCCGCCCATCGATGCGGCGTGCGCGCTGCCTGTGACGGTATCGTCATACGAGAGTGCGCCGGAGTCGATGGCATCCATCGTGAGCAGCAGTGTCATCACCTTCGTCACGCTCGCGGGCTCGCGCGGCGTGTGTTCATCCTTGGCAAAGAGCACCGTGCCGGTCTGCTTTTCCATCAAGAGAGCGGAGGGGGCGTCGAGCGTGAGCTCGTCGGCGCGCACGGGCACGCACAAAAGCAGCGCGAACAGCAGGATCATCGGGAACATTCGTTTCATGGCGGAGCTCCTTTCTTCGTTTGGCAAAGAATATGAAAGGATTTGCGACAACATGAATATTTCGCCTTGAAATGACACGAAGAATATGATATACTCCATCTGTTCGCAGGGTTGGTATATCGGTATTACAGCGGCTTCCCAAGCCGTTAAGGCGGGTTCGACTCCCGTACCCTGCTCCAAAAAAGAGAGACACGCGCAAGCGTGTCTCTCTTTTTTGGAATCCGTGGGAGATGAAAAAGCACAGGGGTAAGTGAATTGCCCCTGTGCAAATGCTTTTGCACAGCAAAAGCATTTTACGGCGCAAAAGCGCCGAAGGGAACGGAGTGGGTAAGAGTGCCTGCGTCGATATTGGGAGTGCGCGGCGCTCTTGCCCTGTCAGGCAATTCGCGATGATTATTTTTCAGCGGAGGGATCGCCTTTGGACGACGAGGGCCTGCTTTTGCCGGTCAGAATGCAGGTGAAAATGGCGGCGGCGTATAGGATGGCACAGACGAGGTCGGTGAATTCGCCGAAATAGAAGAGGGAAAAGCTTCCGGCGATTTGGATGAAGGCTGCGCCGCCGAAGGTCACCAGCAGGAAGCGCAGGAAAAGCTTGAAAAAGTGCTGTTCGTCCTTGGGAAAATAGGTATCCGTGATTTTACTTGTCAGGTTACTCATGGGATCTCTCCTTATCATCTCTCTTTATTGGGAAAATGCTCGCTTTTAGTATACGAAGCGCTTGACTGCCGGTCAAGAGGCGGGGAGGTACTCGCTGGCGGGATGAAGATCCGTGATGTTGTAGCGCGGCAGGTGGTAGAGGGAGTCGCCGTAGCGGGCAGTGCCGTAGACGCCGGAGAGTGTGACGGCAAAGTGCTGCTGCAAAAACGGTTCGGCCCACAGCTCCATCTTGCCGAGAGGATACGTGAACGTCGTGACGTTCTGGCCGGTTTCGAGTTCGATGCGTGTGATGCTCGTTTGCAGGTCGGCGGAGATGCGCGAGATGTAAGTCTCCTCGTCCTCGCCGCTTTTGCGCTCGATGCCGGGCGCATCGGGGCGGATGTGGCAGTCGTTCGTGTGCGAGGCAAACTCGACAAGGCCGCTTTTTGCCATCTCGCGGCACTCATCCCAGGTGAGAAAACCGTCCGCTCTCTCGTCGATGCGGGAAGTGATGAGCGAGATGGCCGCCTTTGCGCCGTATTCGCGCAGGATGGGAAAAGCGAGGGTATAGTTGCTCTCATATCCGTCGTCAAAGGTCAGCAGTACCGCCTTTTGCGGAAGCGGCGAGCCGTCGTCGAGCTGACCGGCAGCCAGTTCGCGCGGCAGGACTGTCGTATAGCCGTTATCGCGCAGGAAGTCGAGGTCGCGCCGCAGCGCGGAGACGGTCATGGTGTAGTCTGCCGCCTGAGACGCATTTTCCGTAAAGTTGTGGTATTCCAGCACGTAAAAGCGCCAGTCGGGCGCGGGCTTTGCGGCGTCTCCCTTGGGAGAGCGCACCGGCGCGGCAAGGGCCTCGGGCATTGCGCGGCGGTCGAAGTGCGGCGGACGCACGGGGACGGCCTGTGCGCTGTGCGCCTGCTGAAAGAGCGAAACGGCGAGGACGATGACGAGCACGCGCGCGAATAATTTCAGCAGCGACATCATGCCGTAGGAAAAAAGATTGATGCGGCGCATACGCCTCACCTCCTCTGCGCCCTTTGTCTATATTAGACGCAAAAAAAGAAGAAAAGTTTCCGCGGGCGGCGGAACGGTGCAAGAAAATCTTTACAGGCGAAAAAATTTGCGTTATCTTAATACAAGATCAAGAGCGCCGCCGAACAGGGGAAGCCCGGTTCGGCGGCTTTTTGTGTTTGTGTGTCAGGAGGAAAGATAAAATGATCGGTGTGATCGTCAACGGGCTGGCGGTGGCGCTGGGCGGCGTTCTGGGAACGGTGTTCAGCAAAAAGCTCTCCACCCGCTTTACCACAGAGCTCAACAAGGTGTTCGGCGTGTGCGCCATCGGCATGGGTATCAGCTCAGTGCCGCTGATGCAGAACATGCCCGCGGTGATCCTGGCCGTCGTGGCGGGCACGGCGCTCGGCCTTGCGTGTCATCTGGGCGAGTGGATCAGCCGCGGCGGCGAACTGATGGAAAAGCCCATCGGCAAGCTCCTCGGCGAGAGAAACGGGGACGACGAGGGCGGTCTTCCGCGCGAGGAATACCTCTCGCTTCTGGTGACGGCCATCGTGCTCTTCTGCTCGAGCGGCACGGGCATTTACGGCTGCCTTGACGCGGGCATGACGGGAAACGCGACGGTGTTTTGAGCAAGTCGATTTTGGACTTTTTCACGGCGATGGTCTTTGCCTGCAATTTGGGCGCGGTGACATCGCTCGTGGCGGTGCCGCAGGCGGCGGTGTTTTTTGCGCTGTTTTTCGCCGCCAAGGCGATCTATCCGCTCACGATGCCGACGATGATCGGCGACTTCAAGGCCTGCGGCGGCTTTCTGCTCATCGCAACGGGCTGCCGCATCGCCAAGATGCAGGACTTCCCCGTGGCGGACATGATCCCGGCGATGGTGCTCGTGATGCCGCTGAGCGCCCTGTGGACAAATTACATCGCGCCGCTTCTCTGAGCGAATGGAAAAAAGCACCGCTGCCCAAAAAGGCGGCGGTGCTTGCATTTTTGCGTTATGTAAATTATAATGAAGCAGATCATTGACAACAGACGGAGGCAAACACATGAAAAAGGTCGCATTGGTCACCGGCTCGTCCCGCGGCATCGGCCGCGCGGTCGCGGCGGAGCTCGCGCGGGACGGCTATGCCGTGTGCATCAATTACTATGAACGAAAGGACAAGGCCGACGAGCTTGTCGCGCTGCTGCGCGCCGAAGGCCGCGAGGCCATCGCCGTGCAGGCGGACGTGTCAAAGCGCAGCGAGGTGAACGCCATGGTCGCGCAGTGCGAGCGCGAGCTCGGTAAGATCACGCTGCTCGTGAACAACGCAGGCGTCGCCGGTCAGGCGCTCTTTCAGGATGTGACGGACGAGATGTGGGAGCGCTACTTCGGCGTGAACTTAAACGGTGCGCGCAACACCATTCAGGCGGTGCTGCCGAACATGCTGCACGAAAAGAGCGGCTGCATCGTGAACATTTCGTCGATCTGGGGCCAGCACGGCGCGTCGTGCGAGGTGACGTATTCCTGCACGAAGCACGCGCTCATCGGCCTGACGCGCTCGCTCGCGATGGAGCTGGCGTCGAGCGGCATCCGCGTCAACTGCGTTGCCCCCGGCGTCATCGAGACCGATATGGTCAAGGTGCTGGGCGAGGAAACGCTCAAGGACCTTGCCGAGCAAACGCCGCTCGGCCGCCTCGGCAAGCCCGAGGACATCGCCGCGGCGGTCGCGTATCTCGCGTCTGACAAGGCGTCGTTCGTCACGGGCCAGGTGCTCGCGGTGGACGGGGCGTTCGTGCTCTGAGTCAGCGCCCCGTGCTGCCAAAGCCCCCCTCGCCGCGCACGGTCTCGGGAAGGGTGTCGACCTGCTCAAATTCCATCGGCAGAAACGGCAGCAGCACGAGCTGGGCGACGCGGTCACCGTGGCGCACGGTGCGCTCTTCGTTGCTGTCGTTGTGCAGGGCGACGAAGCATTCGCCGCGGTAGTCACTGTCGATGACGCCGAGGCAGTTTGCCGGACGGAGGCCTTGCTTGGAAGCTAAGCCGCTTCTGGCGACAACTGCGCCGAACGTGCCCTCCGGCAGGGCAAAGGAAAGACCGGTCGGCAGCATAGCCGTCGCGTGCGGCGGGATGATGAGCTTTTTGTCGCCGTCCAGGCAGGCGTAAAGGTCATAGCCGGCGGCGAAAGCGGAGCCGCGCGTGGGGAGCTTGGCGCCCTCGCGCAGCAGCTTGATCGAAACGTTGGACATGGGGAAGATCCTCCTCTTTTTTGCATGCGAAACATTATAAAGCCTGCGCAAAAGAAAAGCAAGCACGGTGCAAAAAGGGAGGATCTGGCATAAGAATAAGAATTTTCCCTTGCCAAACGGGGGAAGTTCTGCTATTATACTATGATGTAATGTTTCCGCCTGATGCAGGCGCTTACAAAACGACAACCTTTTTTGGAGGCTCGGATAGATGGCAAAAAACAACGATAAGCGGGCAGAACGCATGGCCAGAAGCAATCGCAACGTCAATCGTGCGATCACGGTGCTCATGGCCGGCGTCATTGCTGAATTTTATCTTTTGATGGTGAACAACTACTATGTCAAAGGCGGCGTCGGTCAGGTGTTGACGATGATGACTGTGCTTCAGGTCATCGACTACATCGGCTGCGCGCTGTTCGGCGCGGGCCTTGTCGTCTGGCTGATGCGCAAAAAGTGGACGCGCTTTGCGCCCGCCGCGCCGTGGCTCTTATGCATCGGCTTTTTCTTCGCCGTGTCGTCGATCCTGATGCTCAAGGTCTACCCGCAGGGCACGACGATGATGTGCGTGATCGTGCCGGTCGTGATGCTCATCGGCATCGTGTTCCTGCTCTATCCGCGTGAGTTTTCCGTGCAGGCCGTGGGCCTGACGGCGTCGCTGATGGCGATGTACCTCATCCACCGCGGCAGCGGGAGCGACACGTGGGGCGGCATCGTCACCGGATGCAGCATCCTCGCGATCTGCGTGGTCGCGGTGCTTGGTGTCGCTGTTTTCAAGGCGGGCAAGAACGACGGCAAGCTTAAAAAGCTCGGCGATCTTCGTATCGTGTCGCAGGACGGCGACTATAAGCTCATTTACGCTGTGCTCGCCGTGTGCGCACTGGCCATCGTGGCGGCGCTCGCCGTCAGCAGCATCGCCTACTACGGCCTCTGGGTGCTGGCGATTGGCACATTCCTCCTCGCGGTGTACTACACGGTGAAAATGATGTAAAGAAATCAAAAGGAAGGCGAGTCCATTTGGACTCGCCTTCCTTTTTTGCTTTTTATATGTCGCGACGTCCTTCTAAAGCCCGCATCAGAGTCGCGTCGTCGGCGAATTCGAGGTGGCCGCCGACGGGGATGCCGTAGGCAAGGCGCGTGACGCGCACGCCGAACGGCCGCAGCAGGCGGGCAAGGTACATCGCCGTCGCCTCACCCTCAGTGTCGGGGTTCGTGGCCATGATGACCTCTTCGATGTTCCCCTGCGCCACGCGGTCGAGCAGCGGCTTAATCTCCAAATCGTCGGGCCCCACATGGTTCATCGGCGAGATGACGCCGTGCAGCACGTGGTAGCGGCCGTTGTATTCGCGCGCGCGCTCGATGGCGACGACGTCGCGCGGGTCGGCGACGACGCAGATGACATGTTCATCACGCTTCGGCGACGAGCAGATGGGGCAGAGGCCGCCGTCCGTCAGATTGCGGCAGACGGGGCAGAACGTGACGGTGCGCTTGGCATCGACGATGGCATCGGCAAAGGCCTTGGCCTCCTCTTCGGGCAGGCTCAGCACGAAAAACGCGAGCCGCTGTGCGCTCTTGCTGCCGATGCCGGGCAGGCGCGCGAACTGCTCAACGAGCTTTTCGAGCGCCGCGGGAAAGTATTCCATGGACTTAACCTCTCAGCTCTTTGATCTTGGCGGGGATATCCGCGGCCTTGTAGACGGCGGAGCCCGCGACGAGCACGTTTGCGCCCGCCTCGATGCAGGTTTTGCACGTCACGGCGTCGACGCCGCCGTCGACCTCGAGCTCGCAGTCAAGGTTTCTCTCGTCGATGTAGCGGCGGATGGCGGAAACTTTCGGCATCATATCGGCCATGAACTTCTGCCCGCCAAAGCCGGGCTCGACGGTCATCACGAGCACGATGTCGCACTTGTCAAGAAACGGCAGCACGGCCTCAGCGCGGGTGTTGGGCTTCAAGACGACGCCGGCCTTTTTGCCCTTGGCGTGAATTTTGTCGAGCGCGAGGTGGATCTTCTCCGGCGTGTCGGCCTCGACATGACAGGTGACGAGGTCCGCGCCCGCGTCGCAGAACTGGTCGACATAGCGCTCGGGCTGCACGATCATCAGGTGCACGTCGATGGGCAGCGCCGTGCGCTTGCGGATGGACTGGAGCACAGGGATACCGATGCTGATATTGGGGACGAAGCAGCCGTCCATCACGTCAAAGTGGACGTAGTCGGCGGTGGCAATGGCCTCGACGCCGGCGCCGAGCTCGGCAAAGTCGGCGGAGAGGATGGACGGTGCGATCTTGACGGACATGATAAGAATCCTCCTGCGAAAATTTTCTTATTCTTTATTGTAGCAAAGCGCAGGAACAAAAGCAATGCAAAAAAATGTAAAAGACACTTGACATTTCACTCGCGCAGTGCTATCCTCACGGATGTAAAGCGAACTTGACTTTGGAAAACGGAGAGAAGCGATGAAAAACCACATTGAAGAGAGAAGAAAGGCGCGCGGCATGACGCAGCAGCAGTTGGCGTCGGAACTCGGCGTCTCGCGCCAGACGATCATTTCGCTCGAGAACGGGAAGTACAACCCGTCCATCCTGCTGGCGCACAGCATCGCGCAGCTCTTTGGCGAGCGGATCGAGGATATTTTCGTTTTTGAGGAGGAAGAGGCATGAAATCGAAGTTTATGAAGGGCATGAATTTGCAGGAGCAGAAAAAGTGCGGCATTCTGGTGACCGTCATCGGGCTTGTGATGTTCGCCATCGGATTTCTGCTCGGTGATGCGCACATGGGCGATTTTTACAGCGGCCTTGGCTGCGGCCTCTTTGTCTGCGGCGCGGTGCGGCTGCTGCGCGTGCACCGCCTGAGCCGCGACCCGGAAAAGGCCGCGGATTATGACGCGATGCTCAAGGATGAGCGCACGATGTATGTTGCGAACAAAGCGCGCAGCATGACGTTTTTCATCTGCGTCTATGCCCAGCTCGCGGCGGGACTGCTGGCGCTTTTAGTGTTCAAGCAGCCAATCATCGGGCAGGTGTTGTGTCTTGTGACCTGCGCGCAGTCGCTTATTTTTTGTGGGACTTATTGGTACTACAATAAGAAGTATTGAAGGCAGCGCAACAACGCTGCACTTGTTCCCTGCGCCGCGCAGGGGAGCGAATCAAGGGGGCCATTCTCTCACGTGAGAGAATGGCCCCCTTAGACCCCCAAGAGAACGCAAGGGGCGCTGCCCCTTGACCTCCGACATTGGCAGTTTGTAGCTTGAATGACTGCACGCGCTGCGCAATGTAAGTGCGGTGTACATGGCTTCGCCATGAATCCCTA
>ENA-ORSS01003220-ORSS01003220.1-human-gut-metagenome-genome-assembly--contig:-NODE-3220-length-13536-cov-4.375417_pt1 | contig 13536 bp, 15 predicted proteins | sample MGYA00241899_ERZ509162 | MGnify/ENA primary metagenome ERZ509162 (study PRJEB26280, sample SAMEA2338641) | human gut metagenome | biome: human gut; feature: human-associated habitat; material: faeces... | reverse complement strand
CCGGCGGTGTCATGGCAGACGGGTTCAATTCTTTTCTTGCCGGAGTCTTCAATTCCTTTCCGAACTCAATCTTTGCCCAAAATAATGGTATTATCCAACTGACCGGAGTGGCCAGCCGCTATGTGGGGTATTACATTGCCGCAATGCTTGTCTTGTTGGGATTATTCCCCATTGTAGGAGCCGTATTCTCTTTAATGCCCGATCCCGTATTGGGTGGTGCAACCTTACTGATGTTCGGTACCGTAGCAGCTGCAGGAATCCGTATTATTTCGTCTCAGGAAATAGGGCGTAAAGAGACATTGGTATTGGCAGTCAGCCTCTCCTTAGGACTGGGTGTAGAATTAATGCCGGATGTCTTGAAACAGGCTCCGGAAGCGATACGAAGCATATTTTCTTCAGGAATCACCACCGGAGGCCTTACTGCAATTATTGCGAATGTCGTAATACGCGTAAAAGAGAACTAACTTGGCGTAATACTTAAATTACTCATCTTTTCTGTCGTCCGGAAGGGGAAATCAGGATACTCGTAAAGACTGAAGCGAGGTTCGGTTTCCCCTTTCGTATAGCTCCATATTGAAGCATAATCTTCCGGGTCTTCCCCCATTTTTCCTAATTGGCGTAGATAAGCAGCCAACGACTTATTCTCTACGATATAAATTTGTCCCATTTGATTGATAATCGGACTATGATGCCGTGTACCGTCGTGTTCGAAACATAGGATACGTTTTCCTTCTTCCGTAAGTCCTACTAACTGAAAAGTCATACTTTTACCGATAGCCGGCAGATTCAGCACACTGCGATCGGTAGCAAGGAAGGGCAGGCGATGTTTTCTCATGAAACGTCTTAGTTGCTTGGCAACATCCTCTTGTGTTTCAATATCCGCACCTACTTTCGTTTCCAGTATCCTGTACAGTTCTTCCGCTTGTTCCGGAGTCATTTGACCATATATCTTTTCTTCCTGTTGTTCTTGCATTGAACGACTGTTCGGTGCGAATACTGCATAATTTTCATTGAATCCTTTTACAGAGAAAGTATAGTAACATACAACTCCCAATGAATTAAGTACCTGTCGGAGTCGTGTCGTATGTCCCCGGCGCGAAGCAGCCACCGTATACACTAACTGGTTCGTAATGATCCACCCCGCAGAAAGGATTTTCCGGATTGCCTCTTTCGCTTCGGGGGTCACCTCTAGCGGTGTTTGAAAATGGGTCTGAATAATAAACTGCTTGACACCAATTGCTGAAGCCTTTTCTTTAAATTCGCGTAGAATTTCAACCAGTTCATCATTAATACGCATTGGCAGATAAGCCAATAACCGTGATCCCAACCGTACCCGTTGCAGTTCTGCATACTTCTCTCCTTCGGGCCTTTCAAGATTTGCTCTCTGCTTGCGGACTGCCATTCGATACACTGCTTCCAGTATATGTCGTAGTGTCTTATTCTGGCTCATCAATGCGTCACCACCCGTTATGAGAATATCCCGTAATTGTGTATCCTCTTCAAAGTAAGTCATCAACCGGCGCAATTTGCGGTCCCATGATTCCTTCGGGCGTAAAGTCTCAAATTCGAAATTTAGCCGTTCGCTTTGGAAGTCATACATACGTTGGCAAGAAGCACAAAGCCCGCCGCAAGCCCGTCCCATTGTATCGGGAATAAGAATTGCCACCTCCGGATAGCGTCGATGAATATTATGTCCGTCCGGTAAAATCCACCCCGCAGCATTCGGTTTTCCCGCCTCTACAATATCTTCCTTTTCCCATGCACGAATATTTCCATACGTTTCTACCAATCGTGGTGAATAAAGAATATAACTTCGGATTGCCTCGTCATTATACCCGTATCCCGTCACATTAAGTAATGATAAATAATAAGGAGTGGCAAAAAAAGGCATCCCTTTTTTACGGGCACGGTAGAGTAGATACATTGTTTCCGAAGAAAGCGAGTTTCCCAGAAAACGGTTCAGCTCTCCCGGACTTTTTACCGCCATTGCCAAGTGAAAACGAAAATCATTCCACCATTCGCTCACCAACCGGTATTTCTCCTCATAACTCATTCCCTCCTCAAAATGAAAACGAACTGAAGGTTTCGACTTCCTGTTTTCAATCTTCTGAATCAGTAAATGTAACATTCTCTCCTTGTTTTCATCGCGAATCTCTCTCACCTCTTCGTCCAGTCCGGTTTCCCAGCGGTCATTTCGGCTCTTGATACGTTGAGGTGAAGGTAGAGGAACCGTTTCTTCTTTCAGCCTTTTGAACAGCTGAAACAATTCAATAAACAAATCCGTTGGCATTTCCATATTTTCCAGCGTTTCCGTCAGAAACTTGTAGAGCAGTCGAATAGTCTGTACTGACATATCCTGTCCCGTAGACAGTTCATGGACATGCTGTCCATCATAATGGAGTAAGAGTCGAATTTGCTCCCTCGCCTCCTTCGCAGTATCACTCTTTATATCACAAGTTTCCGAAAAAGTCAGTAATTCAGCCTTAAAGTCCTCAACAGTAATACTTTTTTCCGCTATCTCCACTAGTTCCGGTAGCTCTTGATTAAAGATTTGTTTCAACTGTGAAAAAGTAAGTGTAAGCAATTTCTTTTGTTTCATAAGCGATCTATTTCTTTTTGTAGGTTCATAAATAAGGATGATGCGTCAATTTTCATAGAGCCTATAAAGATAACAAAAAAAGCGGAGGAACAAAACCTCCGCTTTTTCTATCGTTCAATTCTTTACGAATCTTTTTTTCTTTCTAACATTTCGGACAGACTATTTTTTCGTCTCCGTGTCGTCGTTCTTCCGTTTCGGTTCTTTCTTGGCGAGAAGAACGATATTGTAAACATAATCCGTCATCCATTGTTCGGAGTATCCGAGACGTTCTTTGTACTGACGGACAGCCATAGCCGTCTTGTGCACGTCGTCAGCCTTCCATACCGTTTTGGTACATACGTCATGAACCGTTTTCTGCGTCATTCCATACAGTGCCTTTTTGAAGATAGACGGCATACGGAATTTCCACTGCATCAAGTTACCCATTAACATCATCAGGTCATTCGAGAACCCCTGATACATAAATAAGTAAGATTGGATATCATTCTGTGTGCGGCAATTACGTTTTACGGATGCATCGATTTCTTTGAAGAAATTATCGTTCAGTCCGTAGTCCTGCATCAGCATTTTGCGTGAGGCGGACTTCTCACCCAGTCCCAGTTTACCGTTTTGTGTAGGCACTTTAAACAGACGTTTGAAGTTAGCCACGTCCGGCAAAAAGCGGATATTGGTGATACCAAGGTTTGTGGCGATAACTGACTGGAAATAAACCCGGGTCAGTGATATGAAATCTTCTACATTGCCGACTTTTGTTTCATCGGATTTTTTCTTGAATAAACCAAATAAGCCCATTGTTATATTAATGATTATATTATTTACAAATTACTATTTGAATGAGTGGAAAGTGTGTCCCCTGACTCCCACATGGCAATTTGTGTGCAAAGGTACAAAAACAGTTGGGTTTCACCAACATTCCAAGTCCTTTTCGATGTCCGGCATTATCTCTTTTTTGTTGGGCGAGTTGTACACTGTTGGCGGAACCGTCCAAATATCCGGTATTTTTTGTGGCTATTCGTTCTTAATTCGGAAGTAAAACTTATGATTTTCGAATACAGGTTCCACAATATCATAACGGACAAATTTGGCCAACAGATGTTCGGCGGCCCGGCGGGAAAGTCCCGTTCGGCGGCAGTAGCGGTTGAGTGAGAGTAAGTTACCTTGTTCCAGTTGGTCGAGCAAGAGTTGTTCCCGTTCGGTATAACGGATCAGTTCTCCCCGTGGACTGTCGCTTTGTTGCCATACACGGAGGTGGATAGGAGTTGCCAGTATATTTTCATCTTTGATGCGGAGGTAGGCGAGAGGCTTTCCGTTTTCGTCTTTGGCGTATACCGGTTTGTGGGGTGTTTCCTCAATGGTAACTACTAATACTTGCCGGCCTTCCACTATATATGTCTGCATGGTATATTCCACTTCGGGGATACAGTAAAGTTGTGCGGCAGCTTCAATCATATATTTCTCTTCTTCGGAGCGTACGCCTGCTATTTTTCCGTTGTCCTTCACGCCGATAAGCAATCGTCCTCCGTCGGTGTTTGCAAAGGCCGATAATGTTTTGGCTATTTTGCGTGCGTCGGAAATTTCAAATTTGAAATCCTGTTGCTGATGCTCTCCTTCAGCAATCAATGCATGTATATAATCGGTATCTGTAAGCAGTTTCATGGCTACAAAGGTAGGTAAAAATGATGAAAAGCCTTTTTTTTAGGTATTTTTCAAAGATTATTTCAAAAAAAATATTGTTTTTATGCGTTTATTTCGGGAAACAGTGTATTTTTGCGGCACATTATTAACGAAAAAAATAAAAGGATTATGAAAGAATTGGTAGAAAAGGTAGCAGCTCTTTATGCTGACTTCTCAAAAGATGCTAACGCTCAGATTGAAAACGGTAACAAGGCAGCAGGAACTCGCGCTCGTAAGGCTTCTCTGGACATTGAAAAAGCAATGAAAGAATTCCGTAAAGCATCTTTGGAAGCTTCTAAAAAATAATATTAGAAGTCTGCTAAGATATTAGAAAACAAGGAGAGGGTATATCCATTCGGGTATGCCCTTTTTCTATTTTTGGCAACCAATCTTTTAATTGTTTTTGCATGGATAGTTACTATTATTTAGGTAGAAAGGTGTATCTTTGTGTGTGGCAACCTCAAAAAATATAAATATATGAGTAATAGGATTTATCCTATCGGTATACAGAACTTTGAAAAAATCCGTGTAGACGGTTATTTCTATGTTGATAAGACTGCGTTAATCTATCAAATGGTAAAGACAGGTGGCTATTACTTCCTGAGCCGCCCGCGTCGTTTCGGCAAGAGTCTGTTAATATCCACGCTTGAGGCTTATTTTTCTGGGAAAAAAGAACTTTTTGAGGGGCTGGCAATGGAAAAGCTGGAGAAGGATTGGATAAAATATCCCGTTATTCATCTGGATCTGAATGCAAAGAAATTCGATACGGTAGATGATCTGATTCGTCTTGTCGACCGTCAGTTGCTGGTATATGAGTCTCAGTATGGCTCATGTTCTAAAGATGAGACGATAGACGACCGTTTGGTCACCCTTATTCGTTTGGCGGCGGAGAAAACGGGACAGCGTGTTGTGATTCTCGTTGACGAGTATGATAAGCCCATGTTGCAGGCTATTGGAAGAGATGAGTTGCAAGAAGAGTATTGGAATACGTTGAAGGCTTTCTATGGTGTGTTGAAGTCAATGGACGGTTATATTAAGTTTGCTATGTTGACAGGTGTTACGAAATTTGGCAAAGTTAGTGTATTCAGTGACTTGAACAATCTTGACGATATATCTATGCGTCAGATATATGTGGACCTTTGCGGTATCAGCGAACAGGAGCTTCATGATAATCTTGAAAGTGAATTGCATGAATTGGCGGATGCCCAGGGAGTAACGTATGATGAAATATGCAAGAAACTGCGTGACTATTACGACGGTTATCATTTTACATATAACTCTATCGGCATTTACAATCCGTTTAGTTTGCTCAATGCATTCAAGTATCAGGAGTTTGGCAGTTACTGGTTTGAAACGGGTACACCTACCTATTTGGTCGAATTATTGAAGAAGCATCATTATGATCTCCACCGCATGGCTCATGAAGAAACCACTGCCGAGGTTTTAAATAGCATAGACTCAACTTCCGATAATCCTATTCCTGTGATATATCAGAGCACAAGAAGGTGCAATCGTTAATCCTATTACAGTGAAAATTAAAGTGATAGCTACTACAGGTTGGGGAGCACCGGAGAATGCTGAAACAGAATTGACTATTACATATCCGGCAGGTTCAACTAAATAATTAAATATTTAGAAACCGGGATATCGACAAACTTCATTGATATCTCTCGTCATTCGCTTATTCCCATTATGGACTTATCGGAGCGGGAGATATCTTTGAATTAATAATTCAAGTTTCGTAAGTGCTGCATTCCGCATGGATTATACTGCTGAGAATTATACCGCAGGGAATTATACCGCAGGCTTCCCCTCCTTTTGGGAAGGAGGGGTGCCCAAAGGGCGGGGTGGTAGGTAGAGATAAGGTATATTCCTTATTTCTTTTAAAAAGGTAAACTCATTATTTTTCCTACCACCTCCCCCTACGGGGACTCCTCCTTCCCGAAGGAGGAGAAGCTATGCAGGATGCTTGCGAAAGTCCGGGCTTTTCAATACTTACTCTTCGCTCCAACACTTTTCGGCGTCGAAGCAAGGACAAGCCTTGATCCATTCCTCCGGTTCAATCTCACCGTTGCCGTTGAGGTCAGGACTCAGGTCACGATGTCCGCAGACACGACATCCGGGATAATCCCTCAATAACGTCAGGATAAGCACACGCAAAGAATGTTTCTGCCACGGTGTCCGGGTGTCTTTGGGATGTCCCTCGCTGTCCAGACCGCCCTCATAGCAGATACCGATACTTTCACTGTTGAAGCCACGGGCGTGCGCACCGATGCGTTCGAGAGGACGGGTCGATTTGATGTCCCCATTCTTGCGAATATAAAAATGATACCCCACACCGTTGAAACCACGACGACGGTGGCAAACGTCCAGGTCGTGCTCGGTGAAACTCTTGTCCTCACGAGTGGCGGAACAGTGGACAACGATCAGACTGATAGCTCTCATGCGTTGCCGTTATTTCGTTGGATACACTCTTTGTTGACGCATTGCAGGGCAATAGCTTCCGACAACTTACCTTTCAGCGAAAAGATTTCGGAATGCATCTCCTTCACACGGTCGCTCAGGTTGAAATAATCCTTCAATACCTTCTCAAGCTGCTGCATGAGGAAATTGTACTGCTCTTTCACTAATTCGCTGAATTCTTTGACTTCCTGCATCATCTGTTGACGCTTCTTGCGACCTCCGAAAAAAGGAAGGACGGTCATGATAATATCAATGATTTTGTCTAACATCTTATTTAATTAAAATTTGAATATTGAAAGTTGAAGATTGAAAACAGAAACCGCATGGCGTGGAACCGTAGAAGTCGGCTCCTGAAGCCATGCGGGACTGTTTTTCGGGTTTTATACTGACGGGTCCGGTGTCACTCCGCCTCCGCCCGGTTTCTCCTCACCCGAACCACCCTCGTCCGGATCGCTGCCGTCGCCTTTACCACCCAATGCGAACACCACATTATTATCGCTCTGCGTGCTCGTGTGGCTCGAATTGATTAACTTCAGCGCCTTATCGGCAACGAAACGGACATTGACACGGCGGATACTACGTACCGTGCAATCCTTCTTCACCTCCGTACCGTCACTGGTCAAGGTGATATGAAACGTTCCCAACCCGTCGATTTTCACTTTATCGCCCTGAGTAAGCGACAACCGCAACTGCTCCACAAATGCTTCAATGGTATGCTTCACATCCCCTGCCGTAAGCGACGACTTGCTTTCAATGGCGGCAGCCATTGTATCGACATCCATGACTCTTACATTGCCGGCTTTCTGGCGAATGTAATACAACATCGGAGCATCCTCCTGATTCACATACTTCCTACGCTGATAGCGTTCTACTAATACATCCATAAAATTAAAAAGTTAAGGTTTAGATAAATAATTCTATAATCTCTTTCTGATACTACAAATATACAAAATCCAAGAGGCGAAGTCAAGTAATCAACCGTTTATTTTCTCTATATTTATAAAATAATTTGGCAGATATAATAGTTGATAATCTATTATTTACTGTTATATTATTTATATAAATAACCAAAACTATTTGGCGTATTTATTCAAATATTCCATTGGAGGAACATAGTCATAAAATTTTGTAATAGACTGATTATGTCCGAAATACACATTTCCCGTCTCCCCGTTACGTTGCTTGGCAACGATAGCCACACCCAGTCCCTCTGTCGGGTAACCGCTTTCGCGGTCGGTCGGAATATGCAGCATAGCCGGTCGGTAAAGGAGTATAACGATGTCCGCATCCTGTTCGATTGCTCCGCTTTCGCGCAGGTGCGCCAGTTCCGGACGACCTCCGGGACGGTTCTCCGATTCGCGGTTCAACTGGCTCAGCAGTACGACGGGGATATGCAACTCCTTTGCCAGCAACTTCGCTTTGCGGGTGGCTTGTGCCACCTCCTGTTCCCGGTTCCGGTTGACCTGCTTGGTGCTCATGTCGCAAAGTTGCAGGTAGTCGATGATAATCATGTCACACTGCTTGCGGCTTTTCAGCAGCCGTGCACTCGAACGGATGTGATCCATGCTGACGGAAGAACTGTCGTCCACGTAGATAGGCAGTTGTGCCAGTCCCGAGGCGGTGGTGCGTGCCTCCGCTACCTCTTGGGGATTGGGAATCCCGTTGCGCCACCGGTACGGGTTGATGTTGCAGGCGGCCATTAGCCAACGGTCCCCAAGGCGTTCGCCCTGCATTTCGAGACTGTACACGGCTACTGCGTTCCCCGCCAGAGCCGCATGGCGTGCCAAGTGGAGGGCGAAGGCCGTTTTGCCTACCGAGGGACGGGCGGCGATAACGATGAGGTCATTGTCCTGTAAGCCACCTGTTTTCTTGTCCAGTTCCGTCAGACCGGTGGGAATGCCGGTGACGCCGTTCACGCTCTTGGCGATGCGCCTTTCGGCTTCTTCCATTGTGTCCGCCATAAGGGTTTCCATGTCGCGGATGTGGGCGTTGTGACCGGATTCACCTTCGAGACGGTCGAGGAGGTTGTGGGCGTCTATGAGAGTGTCGTCGATGTCGATCGTCTCGTCCATGGCAGAGGTGAGCAGCTTGTTGAAGCCGACGACCATTTCGCGTGCCAGGTATTTCTGGTGAATGATTTGCGCGTGATATTCGATATGTGCGGAGGAGGCGACTTTGCTGCTCAGTTGCACAATGGTATACGGTCCGCCTATCGCATCCAGATTTCCGCGACGGGCGAGTTCTTCCTTGACGGTCAGTATGTCGATCTTCTTGCCGGCATGATACATCGCCATGAGGGCGGCGAAGATCAGTTGGTGGTGGTCGTCGTAGAACATTTCAGGGCGTAACTTGTCCGCTATGAGCGGCAGCGCTTCCTGCTCTATCAGGCAGGCGCCTATGACGGCTTCTTCGAGTTCGGGTGCGTGTGGTTGCATATTCTTTGTCTTTTTAGTCCATATATTCGTTCAGAAAAGCCTTGTCTTTCAGGTAAGTGGAAGCGTGGGCGATGAAGCGGGTGTCGTTGGTGTGGTAGTAGACGTCCTCGATGCGGTCTATTGCCAGTTGTTGTTCCTCGCGGGTGAGCTTGTTCCATTCGCGGCGGCCGCGGGCGACGTTGACTTTCGGCTTCCGCATCACGGTGTGGTATTTGTCCCAGAAAAGGTCGAAGTCTGTGGAGATTTCTTCCTTTCGGGTGTCTTTGGCTTCCGAAGGGATACGTCCGGTCCAAAGATCAAAGTTGGTGATACGGATATGGAGTATCTTTTCCTGATGAGGGATGAGGTCTATAATGCCTCCTTTGGCCAGTCGTTGAAAGAAACGGGTGGTTTTGGGGCGTGTCCAGCCGAAAATATTGCTCCAGTGGTGATAGCTGATAAGGGAGTCACCGCGTTTGCATAGAATGATTGTCCCGTTGATGTCGTATGGCACGTCGGAATAATTGGTGTGTGCCAGGATTTGGAGAAATGCTTCTGTCTCTCCGGCAGCGCCGTCGGTTGCTTGTCTGTTTAGTAATGCCCGGGGGATAGTGATGTAACCTTGTTTGAGAGATGATGTAGTTAATTGTTTCATGAATTGAAATGGTTTATTGTTTTACACTCGTTGTTGAATGCGGTGTAAATATAAGGCGATATTTCCCGTCGGCAAAATAGCGTTGGACGCTGTTGGCGGATATGGACGGCGGTGTAGTATTTGGACGGAAAGAGCCGGTAATAAATTGTCGGTATTGATAGGGAAGGAGAGAAAAACGAGGATTCTGCCCGGTCAAGGCAGAACCTTCGTTTCAGTGAAACAGAGCCTTCATTTCGGTGAAACAGAGGCTCTGTTTAGGGGAAATAGAGCCTTTGTTTAGGGAAAATAGAGGCTCTGTTTTCGGGACTGTGACCGTGCCACCAACCGTGCCGCCCTCTTTGTGATGATAACCGTTTGTATATGAGGGTTTTGCACGGGTGCTGAAAAACGGGGCGTGCCACGAACCGTGCATATATAAATAAAAATATATATTATTCTATATTATATAGTTCGCTCAACTCATTTTTTCCGTGTTTTGCCTACTTCTGGTTTTCCGGTGTTTCGTCATGACCGCGCAGCTTAATCTCGGGAGGTCCCCAGGTGGTGAAAAGTATGCACTGTTGTTTGGGGCTGAGGCGTGCGGTCTTGTGGGTGTAGTGCGTAGGCTTTAAGTCCGCGAGCAATTGTGCGTCGTTCTCTATGTCATGGCGCATTCTTTTGATTGCAGCGTCAGTGCTGGTGTACTCCGGAAAGTATTCTACTGCTGCTATGGAGAAAGATTTGAAACCTTTAATACTCCATTCATCCTCATCGTCAATCTCTTTGACTTTTTTCATGTTTGTAAAAATTAATATTTAATTAGTTGGTGTGATTCTCTTTGAATCCCTGCAAAGGTAGTTAAAAAATAATTGTTGTGATAAAATTATAAATATATTTTGCTTTGTATAATATATAATGTAATAATTTATATATTTATTATTTTTCTTTTTGAAGCATAGCTTCCCGCCTCTTAATTTTTGACTTATTTTGTACTTATATATTTGCTAAATTTTTTTTTCTGCCGGTTTCTCAAATTAAATTGTATATTTGCGAAAGAATCGGAGAAGTAATCAGAAGAACCGAAAACTGAAACTTTACCGACGCCTTTAATACGCGCTAATTCATCCTTAATATATATAGAAGCGTAGTTTGCAATATATAAAGCATCATAGGTACCGCTCGGTGAGTTGATTGAAATCATTAACAAACCCGGACCGCCGGTTGTTTTTTGTACAGAAAGACCGTATCTTTTAACTTCTTCAGGCAGACGCGGAGTTACAAGCTGAAGTTTGTTTTGAACGTTTACTACAGCCATATCAGGGTCTGAACCTATATCAAAATATAGCGTAAGCTGATACTGTCCGTTTTGGGAGGTTGATGACATGTAAATCATATCTTCAACACCGTTTAACTGCGCTTCAACCGGAGCTGCAATTGTTGATTCAATTACATCTGAACTTGCACCTGCGTATGTTGCAGTAACAACAACCTGCGGCGGGGTAATTGACGGATATTCTTCAAGAGGAAGCGTTTTTATCATTAACATTCCGGCGAGCATAATTGCAAGCGAAATTACAATTGCCAGTTTCGGTCTTTGTATAAATAAGTTCCCTGATTTATCTGCCATTTTTATTTTTTCCCTTTTTGGTTGTCTGCTGCCATTGGTTCATTCTTTTTAAGTTTGTCCATTTCCTCCTGGGAAACGATTGTAACAGGTTTGCCCGGAGTTACTTTTTGAAGACCGTCTGTTATAATTCTATCTCCAGCCTGAACTCCTTCTGAGATAACCCAGTTATCGCCATGCTGTTCTCTTGTTTTTATATAAACAAGCTGCGGCAGCCCCTGTTCATCAATTTTGTAAACATATTTCCCTGCCTGGTTCTCAAGCACTGCGGTCTGCGGAACAATAGGGGTTTTTACAGGATTATTTGAATATAATTTAACAGTTACAAATTCACCATGAAGGAGTGCGTTGTTAGGGTTTGCAAATGTTGCTCTCATTGTAACCGTACCGGTTGACTGGTCTATTTTGTTATCATGAAAATCCTGCGTACCGTCAAATTCATACTTTACACCGTCAGAAAAATATAATTCCACTTTTCTGTTTTTGTTATTTGATTTGTCTGCATTTGATAATTTTGCGAAATCAACCGAATCAATCGGAAAAGTTACATAAATAGGGTTTGTACTGTTAAGTGTTGTCATAGGTCCTGATGTAGGAGAAACGTAGTTCCCTACAGTTACCGTAATAATACCTACACGTCCGTCAACCGGAGCCTTTACCAGAGTGTAACTGAGGTTTCTGTTGCTGTCGCTGTATCTTGCCTGAGCTGATGCGAGCTGTGCTCTTAATGAGTCCCTCTGGGCGAGCAGATTATCATATTGTGATTTTGCTATATAATCTTTTTTTACAAGTTCTGCTGCACGGGCAAGCTGTTTTTCTGCATAAGCAAGCTGTGCTTTTGTATTTGCAACATCAGCTTTTGCAACATTAGCTGCGTTCTGGTATTCTGTAGGTTCTATCAGGAAAAGGGTTTGACCTGCTTTTACAAAATCCCCTTCTTTAAAGAAACTTCTTTGCAAATATCCTGAAATACGTGCAAGAACATTTACCTGATATTTTGAAACAACTCTGCCGGGTGCCTCAAAGCTTCTTATAATGTCTGCATCTTTGACTGTTTCAACCGTAACGGAAGGAGCCGGTTTGCTTTTAGCAGCCTTGCCCTGCATTATTTTATCAAATATTGTTGCTCCGTAGCGGAAAAGAATTGCACCGAGTATTACGGCTATAATTATTATAATATTTTTTTTCATTTGTGCTCCCCTGTCTTAAATTTAGTCTTATTCTTATCGTAAGCTAAAATTCAACTCTGTCAAAGTTTTTAATATTGTTAAAGATTGCTTTTGTGTTGTAAAAACAACATATATTTTTTACAACATAAAATGCTACTATACTGTTAATAAGATGTCAATAGACTAATGTGTCAAAAATTCAATTACGTTTCTTAGAGCTCTTCCTCTATGGGATATTGCATTTTTTTCTTCTTCTGTCATTTCAGCCATAGTTTTGCCGGCATTTTCCACTATGAAAACCGGATCATAGCCAAAGCCGCCATTGCCTGATTGTTTGAACGCTATTTTGCCATGGCATTCTCCTCTGGTCTGGAAGATTACACTGCCGTTTTCATCAAGTAATGTCATTGCACAAACGAATTTTGCTTTTCTGTTTTTATGAGGCTCAAGTTCTTTCAATAGTTTGTCAATCCTTGACTGAGGATTATCCGCGTATCGTGCTGAATACAATCCCGGTGCTCCGTTTAAGGCTTCAACACACAAGCCGGAATCATCTGCAAGCGACATCATTTTTGACACTCTGTTAGCTTCTTTTGCTTTTATGTAAGAATTTTCTTCAAAGGTTTTGCCGTTTTCATCAGGATTAAAACCTTCTGCCGGTAATACAAATTCTATATCTGTATTGCCTGCTATTTCCTGAATTTCTTTTAATTTATGCGCGTTTCCTGTTGCAAAAACTATTTTCATTTTGTTTCCTTACTGTTTAAATTTTTACGTGAAAACTATGGGACGACACTTAGAAGCTGTTTCTGTCTATTTTCCATAGCGTCGCTGGCGGTGGTTAAATTCAATAATTGCTTCTGAAAGCGCATTTTTATCAAACTCAGGCCAGTATCTTTTTGTCACAAGAAATTCAGAGTATGCAATCTGCCACAAAAGATAATTTGATACTCTCATCT
>ENA-ORSS01003216-ORSS01003216.1-human-gut-metagenome-genome-assembly--contig:-NODE-3216-length-13544-cov-4.072800_pt1 | contig 13544 bp, 10 predicted proteins | sample MGYA00241899_ERZ509162 | MGnify/ENA primary metagenome ERZ509162 (study PRJEB26280, sample SAMEA2338641) | human gut metagenome | biome: human gut; feature: human-associated habitat; material: faeces... | reverse complement strand
TTTCTACAAAGCGTTGATAATCAAATAAGATACTTCAGATTACAACAAATATACGAATTATTCCTTATCTCTCACAATCGGAGTGTATCGCCCCTTTTTCGTTAAAAGATGGCTAAATAGCAGGGCATTTCTGATTGATTTATTACTTTTGCATCCAAAATCATTTTAATGAGTTACAATTGGAACACACGGACGGAACTTTTGTTAGGCGCCGACCGGATGGAGCGGCTGGCACATAGCCATGTGCTGGTAGTGGGACTAGGAGGTGTGGGAGCTTATGCAGCCGAACAGATATGCCGCGCCGGAATCGGCCACATGACGATCGTCGACGCCGATACGGTGAACGAAAGCAATATCAACCGCCAACTGCCAGCGTTACATTCGACGTTGGGGATGCCGAAAGCTGAAGTCGTAGCCCGTCGCCTGTTAGATATCAATCCCCGTCTGAAACTAGGTGTCCTGAACGAATTTTTGCGCGACGAACGGACGGAAGAGGTGCTTTCAGCGACCCGGTACGATTTTGTCGTCGACGCGATCGATTCCCTCAGTCCGAAAGTATTCCTCTTGTATCACGCTTATCAGAGAAATATCCCTGTCGTTTCCTCAATGGGTGCCGGAGCCAAGATGGACCCGTCACAAGTCAGGATCGCGGATATCTCGAAGACCTGCAACTGCGCATTGGCAAAAGCCGTACGCAAACGACTGCGCGGTCTGGGCGTCAACAAAGGGATTCCGGTTGTCTTCTCTACCGAGATAGCCAATCCTGATGCCGTCGTAGAAGTGGAAGGCGAACAATGCAAACGGACAACGACCGGAACCGTTTCCTATATGCCGGCAATATTCGGATGCTACTTAGCCTCATATGTTATTAACCAGTTGAAAGTTGAAAGTTGAAAATGAGAAGTTATTCTTTTCCTTATACAACTTTCAACTTTCAACTTTCAACTTTCAACTGATATGATACAAACAGAAGGAATAACCAAAAGCTTCGGCTCCCTGCAAGTATTGAAAGGAATCGACTTGACGATAGGCGAGGGTGAGATCGTAGCAATTGTCGGTCCGAGCGGGGCGGGAAAAACTACCCTGCTTCAGATCATCGGGACACTCGATGCTCCGGACAGCGGCAAACTATATATAAACGGGACCGAAACCGTCCGCCTTTCGGAAGAAAAACTGGCGGCATTCCGCAACCGGAACATCGGCTTCGTTTTCCAGTTCCATCAGCTTCTCCCGGAGTTCACGGCTTTGGAGAACGTGATGATCCCGGCACTGATCGCCCGTGAAAAACCGGCTGTAGCCGAGAAAAGGGCGAAGGAGATTCTCGACTTCATGAACCTGACCGATCGGATGTCCCACAAACCGAACGAACTGTCAGGCGGAGAGAAACAGCGCGTAGCCGTTGCCCGCGCCCTCATCAACAACCCGTCCGTAATCCTCGCAGACGAACCATCAGGAAGCCTGGATACCAAGAACAAGGAAGAGCTGCACAAGCTCTTCTTCGACTTGCGCAACCAGATGCACCAGACATTCGTCATCGTCACACACGACGAGCAACTGGCAACCGATACAGACCGCGTGATCCATATCAAGGACGGAACGGTTCAACAGTTGAAAGGGGAAAGTTGAAAGTGAAAAGAGGGCAATTATTTCTTAATTTTTAATTCTTAATTATTCATTCAAACATGGTGGACAACAGAGTCACATTCGGTAGTAAACTCGGAGTTATCCTAGCTACCGTAGGATGCGCCGTAGGACTGGGAAGTATTTGGCGTTTTCCTTATATGTTAGGAACGAACGGCGGTGCCGCATTCTTGCTTATCTATATTCTCTTCATGATATTCTTAGGAATTCCGGTAATGGTAACCGAATTCTTTATCGGCCGCTACTCCCGCAGCAATACGGTCGGTTCGTTCAAGAAAATGGCCCCCGGGACGAAATGGTGCTGGATCGGATACAACGGCATCCTAGCCGCTTTCCTGATCCTGGGCTTCTATGCGGTCGTTTCCGGCTGGACACTCGAATACGTCTGGCAGACAGTAAACGGCAGCCTCTACAGTACGCCGGGGGTGGACTTTACCGCCGGCTTCGACAACTTCTCATCCAATGCACTCCGGCCGATCTTCTGGACAGCGGTCTTTATCGGACTGACGCATTTCGTGATTGCCTCAGGTGTGGAGAAAGGCATCGAACGGGCCTCCAAGATCATGATGCCACTCCTGTTCTTTATCCTGGTCGTGATGTGTGTACGCTCCGTCACGCTGCCAAATGCAGAAGCGGGACTGGTGTACCTGTTCAAACCGGATTTCAGCAAGCTGACTTCATCCGTTGTACTGAGTGCCGTCGGGCAGGCGTTCTTTTCGCTGAGTCTCGGCATGGGTTGCCTTATCACCTACTCTTCTTATTTCGGGAAAGACACCAACATGTTGGCAACAGCTTGGCAGGTGACGATCATCAATACTTTTGTGGCAGTCCTGGCAGGGATCATGATCTTCCCGGCAGTCTTCAGCTTCGGGATTGCCCCGTCGGCAGGCGCCCAACTGGTATTCATCACTTTACCCAATGTATTCGAGCAGTTACCGTTCAGCAGCTTATGGTCGCTTATTTTCTATATCTTGCTGGCGATGGCGGCACTGACTTCTACCATTTCCTTGCATGAAGTGGTGACCGCCTATATCCATGAAGAGTTCCGTATGACAAGGAAAAGAGCGGCTTGGCTCGTTTCGATCGGTGTATTCATCTTAGGCATTCTCAGTTCACTCTCGTTCGGATTGTTAAAAGAGTTCACGATAGGCGGACTGATCTTTTTCGATGCACTGGATTACCTGACGGCCAAGATCATGCTGCCGTTAGGAGGAATGCTGACCTGCATCTTCGTCGGGACACGTGTCGACAAGAAAATCCTGAAAGCCGAGCTGACCAACGAAGGGACGATCAAGTTCCGTCTCTTCTCCATTTATGTCTTCTTCATGAAATACGTTTCCCCGATCGCCATCGGCATCGTATTCCTGAACGAACTCGGCCTGCTTGACCAGCTGAAGAAACTATTTTAAAATAAACCCGTAAGTTCCTTGCATATCGGCAGGGAACTTATACCTTTGTAAAATAGTATTCATTTAATAATAACTGTCTTATGGAGACCAAAACCATTCGAAAAAATACTTTCTTACCATGAACTGGCGCGACCTTCTCTACTTCTCCAAAGGCGAACGGAGAGCACTGGCTTTACTCCTTTGCCTCATCACTATTTCCTGGATCTTATTGCTTTGGACGGACACGAAACGGATGCCTATCGAAGCGCAGACAGATGCCCATCGAACAGAAAACCGACAAGCACCGGGCGAAAGACGGATCATCACCGGAAAAAATTTCATCCGGAAAGAATCCGGACCTCATCCGAATAAAACCAAGAATACCCTTAAAGATAAAAGTCCTACCCTTACAGGTAACAACTCCTACCCTACAGGCAAGAAGAGGAAAGGATATACCCTATACACTCGAACGGAAAAGTACGCGCCGGGAACCCTCGTCGAACTCAACACCGCCGACACCACGATCCTGAAAAAAGTCCCTGGTATCGGCAGCACCTTCGCTCGGCGGATCATGAAATACAGAGAACTCTTAGGGGGCTTCTACGATGTCAGCCAGTTGGCGGAAGTGTATGGGATCGATGAAGAACGCTACCAAGCCCTCGCCCCCTGGTTCATTGCCGACACGCTCCATGTACGCCGGTTAGAGGTCAACGCCTTACCCGCCGCCGCTCTCCGCAAACACCCTTACCTCGACTACCGACAGGCAAAAGCGATCGAACAGCTCCGGAAACAAAAAAGCAGGCTCTCCGGATGGGAGAACCTGCAACTGATAGAAGAATTTACAGATACGGACAAGAAACGGCTCACACCGTACCTGTCATTCAAATAAACTTTAAAACGTGACTTGTATCATCACGGGAAAATGATCCGACGGGAAACGACCGTACTGCATATCGTTGAGAACAGCATACTTTTTCACCTTCGTCCCCTTCGTCACCCAGATATAATCGATGCGGTTCATCATCTCGGAATCCGTTTTGAAGCTGTTGTAAGTACCTTCCGTACCATAACGCGGCTGCTCGCTCAGGTCATACGAGTCCAGCAACAGACCGTCGGATGCCAGCGTCACCATCGGTTCATCGGTCGGAACGGCATTGAAGTCTCCCGTCGCAAAGACCGTCGCATCCGTTCCGGCAATCTGCTTAATACGAGCGATCAGCAGTTTGGAGGATTCCCGGCGTGCCACCTTCCCCTGATGGTCGTAATGGGAATTGAAAAAATAGAACACCTTGCCACTCTCCTTATCGCGAAACTTACCCCAGGAACAAATACGGTTGCAGCAAGTAGCATCCCAGCCCTTGCCCGGAACATCCGGTGTTTCGGAAAACCAGAAATTCCCCTTGTCCAACAAATCGAAACGACTGGTCTTATAGAAGATAGCGGAATGTTCGCCCGCATCCTCGCCGTCATCGCGCCCGGCACCGATATAGGCATACCCATCCAACTCGGCAACCCCGTCCAACATGTGCTTGAACCCTTCCTGTGTCCCGAAGATATCGAAATCGTGGAAACGGATCAGTCCTTTCACCATCTCTTTGCGGTTCGGCCAGGCATTCACACCATCTTTTTCCGTATCCATACGGAGGTTGAAAGTCGCCACGTTCAGTTCGCTCCTCCCGCCTGTGGCCGGATGGGATTCTTTCATGGCCCATGACTGGAGCAAAGCTGCCAGCAGGAGGACCGAAACAAATACACTTACCGTCTTTTTCATATCCTTATCATTTATCGATTACACATTTACCAACCCGGATTCTGTTTCAGGTTTCCATTTTTGATGATTGCCGACTGAGGGATCGGGTAGTAATACTGGCGACCATCGTCGTACCAGATACGCGGATCATCGTCCGACCAAGTCAGGTTACCCGAATCCGCCCCGGTCAATCCCTGCTGCGTGCCCTCTCCTACTGAAACAGGCGTACAGGAAGCAGGCAGACCGGTCGGCTTCTCTCCCTTATAGAAGATCACGTCCGGCGTACCGTCTTTGTCGAGGTCCATCTGGACATTCAAGGCGGGAACATATATACCAGTCCAACGCATCGTCATCAGCTCACCGCGTTTCCAACGCTTCAGGTCGGTGAAGCGGAAACCCTCCAGAGCCAGTTCGACGGAACGCTCACGACGCACTTCGAGGATGACCGGATCGGAAATATTCGGGAAATAGTTTTGCTGGAAATAAGCATCCACCTTGGTTGGCTTGGCAGAAAGACCGCCGGTGATACCGGCGCGTGCACGCAGCACACCGACCGTATTCGCCCAATCCACATCCGTCAGCGTCCCCAACTCGGCTTTTGCCTCGGCATAGTTCAGCAGGACTTCGGCATAACGGAACAACGGAATCGCATTCGTATTCAAAGCACCGGCATCGTATTTGGTATCATCCAACGTATATTTGATCGGTTGGTAGCCCGTATAGGAATAACCGTTGAAGTTAGGAGCGGCAGGCACCCCGTCGCGTTCATACCCCGGTGTGCGGATCGTCTGGGCAAGGCGTGCGTCACGGTTCTGGCATTCGTCATAGAACTCCATCGTCTCGTAACCGGCACGATCCGTAAACGGTGTCCCATCCGTATTCAGGAAAGTATTGACAAAGGTACGGATCATACTGAAACGCGCTCCGTACGTGCCTGAAGTCCACCACCAGTTAGCTTCGCCCAACACAGCCAGCCCGGCATCGGCGCAGCTCGCCAGCATCACTTCACTAGTTACCGGCTTATCACTGATGAACAGCGAGCGGAAAGAAGCATCCGTACCCTCACCCGTATAAATAGAATGGCCGCTTTCCTTCATAACCGTTTCGGCAGCACGGACAGCCTCCTGATACCATTCGTCAGCCGAGTCGGTCAATCCCAACTCCGTATGATACTTGCGAAAAGAAGCTTCGAAGAGGCAGATACGGGATTTCAACGCATAAGCCACCCATTTCGTCACCAGAGAACCGGTTTCGTCCTTCGTCCGCGAGATATTCTCACAAGCGAAGTCCAGGTCTTCCAACACATGATCCATGACGATAGTCCGCGAATCGCGGGGAGCATACAGCAACTCGTCGTCCACACCTAACGTACGGTCTATCCAAGGCACATCGCCGAAACGTACTACCATCTCGTAATAGAAGTAAGCGCGGAAAAAGCGGGCCAAGCCGATATAGTTGTTACGGACAGATTCATCGACCGCCTCGTTCGTACAGTTCTCAATAAAGTAGTTGATGTTGCGCAGATCGCTCCACGACCACCCGCTGCTCAACTCGGCCGAGTAAGCCCCTTCGCGGATAAAGTTGTCAAAGCTGGTCACCGCTCCATAATCGCACATGGCATCCTGCCTGAAACCGTCACTGACGGAAGGGAGCATATTATAGAAAGAATAGGAATATGTTTCCAGCCCTTTCTCCGTCCTGAAGACTGTGTCTTTGTCCACCGAAGCCTGCGGTGTCTCGTCCATTGAGCAGGAGGAAAGGAGTAAACAGACTGATACAAAAGAATATATAATCCGTTTCATGTCGTTGATAGTTCTTTAATTAAAATGTTACTGATAAACCTAAACTCACACTCTTCATCTGCGGATAGCTGTTTCCGTCACCGCTACCACGGTTCCCGTTCAGTCCGGACGACATATCGGCATCCGTCAGGTCGGGATCGGAACCGTAGATGTTCGTCACGTCGAGGTCACGCGTATGCTTGTAGAGCGGGGACCAGCACCAGAGATTCTCGGCCGAAATATAAACCCGTACATTCTGCAATTTGGCTTTCGAAACGATCGGCTGTGGCAAGGTGTAGCCGAATTGCAGGTTCTTCAGACGGATATAAGCGACATTCTGCAAGTAGCGGGTCTGCGGTGTAGACTTCAGGGAAGCATTGTAGCCGGCATAACGGGGCAGATAAGCATCCGTATTGTCCTCTGTCCAATAGTTGCCCTGATGCCAAGTAGGCATGTTGTTATACGGGCGGTTATACTGTCCCCAGAAAATACATTCCGAACTGGGATACCAATCCTGTTTTCCCACACCCTGGAAGAAGGCGGAAAGGAAGAAGTTGTTCCAGTCACCGGAAAGGTTGATGCTATACGCATAGCGAGGCAACGCATTTCCGATCACGGTCTTGTCACCGTGGTCGTCCACGGTATTATTGCCGTAGTCGATCACATGGTCACCGTTCAGGTCCTTGATCTTCACATCTCCCGGATAGGTGATGCGCTTGGATGAAGACTGGATCAGTGTCTGGTCGGCATGGCTGTCAATATCAGCCTGATCCTTGAACAGCCCTTCAGTCACATATCCCCAGATTTCACCTACACGCTTGCCAGCATAGTAGTCATCCAGGTTACCCGTCTGGTTGTTATAGCGGTCGATGGTCGAGATATAGTCGGATAGCGTTCCACGGATCTCGTAGTTGAACGGTTTCTCCGCCAATGTGAACTGGTCGCGCCAAGTCAGCGTGATTTCCCATCCCTTGGTCGTCATGTCGGCATAGTTGCCTTTGGGAGAAGAGGCGCCGAACACATCGGGAAGCGTTTCGCCGACCGTGTACATATCCGTTGTCTTACGGATGTAATAGTCACCGTTAAATTGCAAGCGGTTGTTCAACATGCCGAAGTCCAGTCCGACATCGGTCGTCGTTGCCGTTTCCCAGGTCAGTCCGTCAGGCATGACGGCAGGAGCACTCGTATACTTGTTCTTCAAACCGTTCAGGACACGACCGGAAGTGCTGATGCTCAACAACTCGAGGAAGCTATAGGGAGAAACATTACCATTCCCTAACGAACCGTATGAAGCACGTATTTTCAGATTGGAGAACAAATCCGGGTTCACCTTCCAGAACGCCTCTTCCGACACGCGCCATCCACCGGAGACAGAAGGGAAGAACGCCCATTGCTGATCGGTCGGGAATTTGGAAGAACCGTCATAACGTCCATTCACTTCCAACAGATAGCGATCCTTGAACGCATAGTTCAGACGGAAAAAGCCACCTGCCACGCGCCATCTGTTATAACCTCCCGACGTAGTGATCGCATCTCCCAACGCCAAGTTGATGTTTTCCGAATCGTCGAGTAGCAACCCGTTACGCTGCACATATGTGCTCTTATAAGTTGACTGTTCATAATTGTAACCGACCATACCTTTGAAATAATGCGCATCACCGAATGTATCCTCATAATCGGCATACAGGTTGGTCGCAATATACTCGGTCCGCATATTACTCTCCTTCAAGTCATTGTATTTGGTACTCAGTTCGACAATCTGCCCTTCGTGAGTGCTATAAGGAACCGGTACGCGGCGTTGCGTCTGTCCCTCGTCCGTATTGCGGAACGTGAAGTCGCCCCGTACGTGCAATTTGTTTTCCAGAAAAGAAGCAGTAAAGCCGGTCGTATTCTTCAACACCTTGTTATTGGTATCGATACCGTTCTTGCCATAGATAAAGTCACCGACCGAATAAGCGGCCGAGAAAGTCAGGCTGCCGTCGGGGTTGAAGATAGGCGAGGTCGGATGACCTTCATCGGAAATGTTACGCCAGATGGAGCCGCCTTCGCCGACATTGATCGGGTTATGGTAATCCATATTGGAAAAATCCATATTGTTCTCGATCTTCAGCCAGTCGAACACCTGTACGGAACCTTTCGCACGCAGGTTCATCATCTTATAATTGTCGGTATTATAGCGGAACAAACCGTCGTAGCCATAGAAACGCCCGGATACATAGTAGTTCAGTTTCCCATTGTTACCGGTCACCGACAAATTATGGTCCTGCGCGAAAGTCGTTTTCTTGTACAGGGCGTCGTAATAGTCTTCGTTGCCGTAGTAGACATATTTGCCGGTAGCATCCACCGTCACCTCGTCAGTTATGCCCTGCTCCTTCCGTCTTTTGAAGTCTTCCAGCCAGCCGAGGGAGAATTCCTGCGTCTTGTTGATGTTCTTAGGGTCGGCCGAATAGTTGTTCCACGCATGATAGGCTTCATAGAAATGACTGGCATATTCATATCCGTCGGTCACGAAGTCGGGAACCGTCACCGGCTTCTGCATGGCGAAATTTCCTGAATAGGTAATGGAAGTCTTGTCCTTAGTCGGCTCTTTCGTGGTGATCAGTACGACACCGAAAGTACCGCGCGCGCCATAGATGGCAGCCGAAGCGGCATCTTTCAGGACAGACACGCTGGCGATATCGTTCGGGTTCAACATCGAGGGATCACCTTCCACACCGTCGATCAGGACCAACGCGCTACCACCCTGCCCGATCGAAGTCGTACCGCGGACATTATAACTCGCCGAGCGGGTCGGCTTGCCGTCGGTCAACTGAATGTTCAAGTTGGGGATCGAACCTTGCAGGGCTTGTGTCACGTTGGGAACGGAACGATTGTCAAACACTTCGCTGGTCACCTGTTCGACAGCTCCGGTCAGGTTCACTTTCTTCTGCGTGCCGTAACCGACCACGACCACTTCGTCCAGCTTCTGCATATCTTCCACCAAGACCACTTTCAGCTCTTTCTCTCCTTTCAGTGTGATTTCTTTCGGTATATATCCGATAAAAGAGATGGTTAACACAGCGTCAGGGGCTACCTCCAGCGAAAACTTCCCGTCAATATCGGTCACCGCCCCGTTAGTCGTTCCTTTTTCCACTACATTGGCTCCGATAACGGGTTCTCCGTATCCATCCACAATCGTACCTGTCAGATGATACGTTCCCTGCCGGGCCACGCTTATGATTCCGCCTGGATTGGCGGAATAGATTACAGGGAATCCCTGTAATGCACCTGCGATACATAGTAAACCCGCAAATCGGGTCACTCTACTCTTAATCTCCATGTTTGTTCTTTTTGCGTTAAAACAAATATATTTTCACCTATTAAAACCGCTGCAAAGGAACAATCGGAGTATTAAATCGCTGTTTACTATCAATTACAATATCGTTACAGAACCAATTCCCTAAACAGTATCTCCAACGTCTGGTCCAAGTCGTCGGAGAAGCCCGGATGCGGACGTGAAGTCTGGATAGATGCACTCCGCACTGCTGTCAACCAACGAAACCGTTCCGGGACGTCCAGAGCAGCGATAGGACCGCCCTCCTTCGTACCAGAACAGATTTTATCGAAAACATGCAGATTGGCAAACAACGATTCACGATCCAACTCGGAAGAAAACAGATTCAACTTGTTCTCGTCTACCTTATAAAGCGCCTTGATATATTTCGCTCTTTTCGAGAACAGAATAATTCCCACATTAAAGAACTCCTCACGTTCTACTTTGGGGACCAAACGGATAACGGCATATTCATATAAGTGCTTTCCTTGCATCTTGTGCTTCTTTTATAAATGTTTCGGAATGTGCCAGTCTCTCACATAAGAACCGGATATAAATCTCTCTTATTTCTTGCGGCCTACCGGGACTTTCGCTCCAATGCAACCAGTCGTCGGGAATCAGAGCCACGATCTCCCGGATCTTCTCTTCCGTCAGCAGGCGTTTCATCTCGGCATCTGCCTCTTCCAACCCGGAAGCTTCGGGCAACAGCACGTGGTCTTTGACCTGCACGAACGGACTTACGGCATGCTTTTGCCAGTTCACCCATGAATAATGGAAATAAAGCGAAGCGCCATGATCGATCAGCCACAGTTCCTTATGCCACATCAGCATATTGGTATTCCGGAATGTACGGTCTACATTGGTCAGAAACGCATCCAGCCACACGATACGGGACGCCAACTCAGCCCCGACCTTCGTCACTACCGGGTCGTAAGTAAGAGCTCCCGACAGAAAATGCAGGCCGAGGTTTAATCCCCGGCTGCCTTGCAGCAGATCCTGGATTTCCTCATCACCTTCGGTTCGCCCGAAAGCTTCGTCCAGATTCAGAAAGACCAGCTCGGGAACCCGGAAACCAAGTGCACGGGCTATCTCACCGCCAATCAGCTCGGCTATCAACGCTTTCGTCCCATGGCCTGCCCCACGGAACTTCACGACATATTTAAACTCGTCATCAGCTTCCGCCAATGCCGGCAACGATCCGCCTTCCCGAAGAGGCATGATATAACGCGTCACATTCTCTGTTCGTAATTCCATCACATTCCAGTTATTTGAAGATAAAGATACACGTTCTTTTTAAACAAACGAAGGTTGACTACACACTATCTGTTTGTTTTTTCGCCATAATCTGCCAACCGCCTTCACCGAAAAAAGTAAACCGAGTACGGAAAGTGTGTTATAAAGCTACAACTGCCATGCTTCTATCGCCAAACTATAATGCCATAGAGCTTTTGACCTAAGTCGAATACCTTTTCGACCTTGGGCAAAAAGGCTTTCGACAATGGGCAAAAAGGTTTTCGACTTAGGTCGATAAGATAGAAGGATATAAGACAAACATTAAATGACTATATATTAAACCATTATACACATTCATAATCTCTTTATTTTTCACTTAAATAGATTACTTCGGATAAGAGACAGAAGGGGGAGCATAGTCAACCTATTTCAGGACGAGACACTGGGTGAAAGCAAATTTTTAAGGTGAAGGCAGTCCCGATGTTCACCTTCACCCTTGTACACTTTGATAATCAAAGAGTGAAAGGACAAGGTGAAGCCAAAACATAACAAGATCCGTCATATGAAAAATAAAAAAGGGGAAAAGCTCCCCTCTATAAACAATTAAAGGCTGTCTCACGACAACCCCTAACCAACTTTGTTAACCTTAAATCTAATACTATTATGAAAAAACCACAATGCAAAGATACATGCGTCAAGACCGTTTGTCAAGCCTTTTACAGACAATATATGTTAAGTCCGGAAGAGCTTTGCAATAAAAAGTGTTACAAAGGGCAAAACTTTACACAATGGTATCAAATTCTGCTAAAATTAACATTTCAATTCCTCTTTCTTAAAGAGAAAGACGCTCTTTCAGGAGCTTATAACCGGCATTGCTTGCCCGCAAACAAACTCCGTTTTTCAAACGGACCTGATAATTTTCTTTTCCGAATAACTCCACTCGTAAAATCTGTTCGGTATTGACAATGCAAGAACGGTGAATCCGCACAAACAGAGCAGGTGGAAGATGTGTCTCAAAATATTTCATCGTCTGTTCCTTCACATACTGGCCATCCGGAGTAAAAATCGTCACATAATCGCCTCCGGCTTGCAGATATAACAGTTCCTCGAGATGGATGATATGAATGCGGGAACCGTCTTTCACCGTAATGCGATCTATTAATTCTGTCTGTGGTTCTCCTTGTTGTTCGGTCACAGTTAGCTGATGTGCAGCCAATTCTTTATCCAGTTCCTGATTCTGTACTTCTTCTTTAGTTACGATCAGGCGATACCATAAAGTAATGGCAATCAAGGTTGGTAGTCCGAATAATAACCGGAAAGGTATGGTCTGCACAAAAGGAATATAGGATACGCCTACAATCCTCACCATGATATCACAGATCATAAAACTACCCGCCAGCCATAACAGGCTTCCAACGATTATCATGATTATATCCGTCTGGAACAACGAAACAAGACCGACCACAAACCAGGCTAAATAGGCTATGGCTGCCAGCCAACCAATTGTTGCCACTCCATCTACCAGAGCAGGAAGATAGTCGGTTCCGGTATATCCACAGACTAAAGCCACCTGTGTCGCAACCAGAATCAACGCCAGCACCAGCATCGGAATCCAGCGGAATGGATAATCTATTATCGGATGTGGTTTCATACGCTAGTCTTTAACTTCCAAGCCTCCGAAAGAAAGCGTTCCACGAATGACCAATATATTCTCCTTGTTTACATTCCCATTTTGCCAGCGTTTGTCATCACATCCTCCAAAGAAAGCATTGCATTTGAAGACGACTGTCCAATCCGACGGGACATAAATCTCGACTCCTCCCCAACTGCAATCCAAATCAATATAGGTTTCTCCCGGTGCAATATGGGTATGGCGAAGATCAATAGTTGTCCCTCCGAAAGAGGTACGAATCATGGCTCCTTTAAACAACTCATCAAGTACTACGTGACGTGCAGCTCCCCAGACATTCTCCGAACGCAAAAAGCCATCTACTGATTCCGATTGTTGTTGCTCACTCTCAAAGTTCATGCCGGGTCTACCCTGATGCATCTTCATCCATTGCCGACGATGTTCCATTGTATGCTGACGAGCCCATTGCGCCCTCTTATTTCTGCCGGGTTTGAAGATAAATAAAACACCTGCTATTATCAGAGCGAGGGGCCACACCATTGCCTGTGAATTTTCCGGTAACCAGGAAAGTCCTCCTATCAGAAAATAGACACCCGCCAGAAAAAGGATGATTCCACCGATGAAATGGCGGCGAATCATTGCATATATACCTAATAATATAAGGAGTGAATGCCAGGATACGATTATATCAAATACTTCTGATGTAATCCATCCCATATTACGGGCAAACAGTAGAATCCCGGAAAGGATAAAAAGTGAAGCTATCAGTATTTTACCGGAAAAGCCTGTAGCACGGGGAAAATTTTGT
>ENA-ORSS01003209-ORSS01003209.1-human-gut-metagenome-genome-assembly--contig:-NODE-3209-length-13559-cov-8.705791_pt1 | contig 13559 bp, 8 predicted proteins | sample MGYA00241899_ERZ509162 | MGnify/ENA primary metagenome ERZ509162 (study PRJEB26280, sample SAMEA2338641) | human gut metagenome | biome: human gut; feature: human-associated habitat; material: faeces... | reverse complement strand
CGGTGGTGGATAGCAGCGCGTCCGTGGTGACGCAGGTGTGGAGCTATTTGGGCGAGGTCATATTCAACCTGCTGGTGCTGGTAGGATTGGTGAAGTTCGCCGACCATATTGCGAAGGAAATGCTTGGATTATAAAGGAGACGTTTATGGATAATTACCGTGAGAAGATCGTCCGTATCGTGGAGCGAGAGCTGAAACGAACGGAAGAGTATCAGCAAAGACGCGACGAGTACGGCAACGAGGAGTACATTTTGGGCTGTATCATGGTTAAGGGCGATGCTTTTCCGAAAGAGGTGATCGCTCATGCATTTGTTGAGGATATGGGGCTTGAGCTTCAATTTCAGATTTGGAGAGACGAGCCGCGAATCAGGCAGAAGCTGTAAATGTCAATGAAAAAGTGAGCCATGCGCTCATGAGTTTTGAGCCACTGGCGCTAACGAAAAAGTGAGCCGCAACGCTCACGAAAATTTGAGCCACCCAGTCATAGTCTGTCTTGCAAGGTAGATCTCAACCTGTAGGAATCTCCGTTCATGTCCAGAATATGAGAACGGAAGGTCAGTCTGTCAATGAGGGCAGCAACCATGGTTGTATTCTCAAAGAGGTCTGTCCATTTGGAGAAAGGAAGGTTCGTTGTAACAATGGTACTGCTCTTTTCGCTACGGTCTGAAATAACCTTAAACAGCAGTTCAGACTGGTGTCGGTTGAAACTGAGATAGCTCAACTCATCCAGGATCAGCAGATCGGCCTTTGCTAAGGTGCGCTCCAGCTTACCAAGACGGTAGTTATCTTTTGTCCCGCATAATTCCGTGGACAAGGTCGCTGCATTCTTAAACAGCACGTTGTAGCCCTGAGTACAGGCTTTTAGTCCAAGGGCTATGGAAAGATGTGTTTTGCCTCGCCCTGGATTTCCAATCATAACCACATTCTGTCTGCCAGAGATGAACTGGCAGCTGGCCAGTTCATTCAGAAACACAGGAGAAACAGCATCATTCAACTGACTGCAGTCAAATTCTTCCATAGTCTTGAGATAAGGGAAACCTGCTGCCTTAAGCCTTCTCCTGTTCTGGTTCTCCTGACGGGATTGAAGTCGGTTCATAGGTTTCATTTTTGTCTCCTTTCTGTGTAATAGTCATTGAGTTATGATGAGGCATAGATCATTTGTGCGTCGAGCTTTGTTAAAATATCCTCCCCTTTTGGCTAATTTGATTTATGCCTTTTGCTAATATAAGACAACGAAACAGTAAAGGTGCAACACTTTTTCACGGTGTAGCGCTATAATGCAAAATAAATAGAGACCCCGTACTGCAAGATGGCAGCGCGAGGCCTCCGTTTATTTGCAAAAATGGGGGGCGTGATAAGAAATCCTATGTAAATTCTGTTAGTTAATTATAGCGCTATCTTCTGCATTGGAGCTTGAGTTCAAAAAGATGAAAATCTAATCAGGAATCATCTTCGCCATTTTTCCATTGTTTATACCATTTCAATGCAGTACTTCCATATGATGAAGATGGCAATTCGTATTTCTATTTAGATGAAGAAAAGATATGTAGAATGCGAACAAAGCTAATTACGAAGATACTCGATTTTAAGGTGGAGAAAATAGCGTAGCGCTTTGAGCTTTATTTACTCTGCCTTGTGTATCGTCTAGGAAAGGCTCTTATCACTTGGGGATAGGGGCCTTTCCTGGCTGATTCACAGCCCAGTACTGCTCGCGCTGCGAGTATGTTGTACCTTGAAAACAGCATAGAACCGGATAACAAAACTGAACGGAGCAAAGCCCAGCAAATGGCGCGCCGTGATCCGCGTAGAGAGGAGGACTTGGGCGAGCGATTCAGCCAGTTTGCATCTGCGCATGGCACCGTAGTCGGCAACGACCTTCGTTCAGATAATGATACTCCCGCGTTGAACGCCCTCAAAGCATTGCGCGGCGCACCCATCAGCATGGGCCGGGGTGAGATACCCGTGGGCTGTGACCAAGGGGAATACCTTTAGGTACTGCCAACAGCCGTCCGGTTTTCAATTTGCGTAAAACTCATTTTTTGCGTCGATTACAGTGCTATGCTACAATACTGTCCGAAGCATCATGGTGCTGTGGTCATAGAGAGGAGGTCATTATGAGTATTGACCATAGCGGCCCTTGTAACGCCCTCGCTGGAAAGCGGACATATACCGTTGAGGAAATTGCGAAAATTTTGGGAATAGGGAGAACCGCTGCGTATAGTCTTGTTCACTCGGGAGTGTTCAAGATGGTACGGATTGGCTCGTCGATTAGAGTTTCCAAAGCGTCTTTTGATGATTGGCTGGATAAACAAGATTTATAGGAGGCTTATAATGGCATCAATCAAAAAGCGCAGGGGAAAATACAGCGTTGTCTATTATTACATTGATGAGAACGGACAGAAAAGACAGAAATGGGAAACGTATCTTACAGAAAAAGAAGCGAAACAGCGTAAGGCGGAAATCGAATATAAGCAGGGGCGCAGGACATTTATCGCTCCCAATAAAGTGACGGTTGCGGCATTTCTTGAAGACTTTGTAAGCCTATACGGCACGAAGAAATGGGGACCGAATACTTATGATGCGAATCTTGGACTGATTCAAAATTACATTAACCCAAACATTAGCGATATTCTGATGCAGGATGTAACTTCTATGGTTGCCGACCGCTTTATTACCACGTTACAGAAGACAAAGTGTGCGACCCCGATAAATCGCTACTGTCAAACGGAATATATGACACCGGGAAATATCGAACGTATCGACAAACTGTTGAAATGTGCATTTGGACAAGCGATTCGATGGGATATTGTATCTAAAAATCCGTTTGAGAATACAACGCTTCCAAAGGTGAAGCGCAGAACTCGAGAAATATGGGATGCGGCCACGATCCGAAAAGCGCTGGATGAGTGTACTGATGCACGACTCTATGTGGCGATAAATCTTTCGTTTGCCTGTTCACTGCGAATTGGCGAGATCGGAGGACTGACTTGGGATAATGTCCATATTTCTGATGCAGACATTGCAGGTGATGATGCACACTTGATCATTGATAAACAACTGGAGCGTGTAAGCGAGAAAGCCTTAGAAGCTGTCGGAGAGGGAGAGGTCATCCTAAAGTTCCCACGAGTGATGAACTTGGCAGATGCCAGAACGGTTCTTGTGCTAAAAACACCTAAGACTGAAAGCAGTGTTCGTAGAGTGTGGATGCCCAAAACGGTCGCCTATATTCTGCGTGAGTGGAAAAAATCGCAGGATAAACAAAAGAAATTTCTTGGCGATGAGTACCGCGATTATGGACTTGTGGTGGCGCTGGAGGATGGCAGACCGTGTGAAGAATCTGTTATCAATAATGCGTTTCATAAGCTGAAAAAGCACGCAGAACTTCCCGAGGTGGAGTTCCATTCGCTGCGGCATTCCAGTACGACTTATAAGCTGAAATTAAACCATGGTGATATTAAAGCGACGCAGGGGGATACTGGACATTCGCAGGCTGATATGGTGACGAAGGTCTATGCACACATTCTGGACGAGGATCGGAAGATCAACGCCCAGAAGTTTGAGAGCGCCTTCTATGCCAATCCTGATCTGCGTTCGGTTCGCCCCCCGGAAGAACCAAAGGAATCGGCTCCCGCCACATTGGATTTGGAGGCCCTGGTGGAACAGCTTCGCAAGTCGCCAGAACTGGCCAACACACTGGCTGCATTGCTGGTGTCGGCCCCATCCGAAAAATAGGGCGGGAAAATCGTATTAGCAAATCGGCGTTTTTTATTAGCAAGGCCGGAAAAATAGTTCGAAGCCAATTAGCAGGCATACAGCGGAAAATGTATAAAATCGTTCCGGCGAAGCGGCAAAAACGCCACAATGAAACGATAACAAAAAACCGCTGTAAACCATCGAAAAACGGCTTACAGCGGGAATTTTTGGCACCCCCGGCTGGGTTCGAACCAGTGGCCTGTCGCTTAGGAGGCGACCGCTCTATCCAACTGAGCTACGGGGGCTTATACAGAAAATATTCACTTTTACAGGGCTCCAGGATTCGAACGATTCGATTTTTAGGAGGCGGTCGCTCTATACAACTGAGCTACGGGGGCGGATGACGAGAAATATTTTACCCTTTTGACGGTGGATTTGTCAATGCCTGATTTGTCGAGAGCGGGGTGGAGAAAAGCGCTTGTATTCACTGCCGCCGTCCGTTATAATGGGACGCAAGAGCGGCTCTGACCGCAGACGGCGGACAGGGCCAGTGAGAAATATTGAGAAAAGGACGGTAAACCTATGGACGGAAAGACGATCCTCCCGCGCAGCGAAGTGCCCGAGGAGTTCACCTGGGATTTGAGTCACGTATTTGCGAGCGACGATAAGTGGAACGAAGAGCTCGAAGCGCTCAAGGCCTACCCCGAGCGCATGGCCGCCTACGCCGGCAAGCTCGGCGAGAGCGCGAAGACGCTGCTCGACTGGTTCACGCTCAGCGATGAGATCAACGTGCGCGTTTCGAAGTTCGTGCAGTACGCGAGCTGCCGCAGCGACCAGGACGTGGGCAATTCCTTCTATCAGGGCATGCGCAGCAAGGCGTTTTCCACGGCGGTCGCGCTGAACAGCGCGGGCTCTTTTGAAGCGAGCGAGATCATGGCCATCCCCGACGAGACGCTTGCGCGCTTCTACGCCGAGGAGCCGAAGCTCGAGACCTATCGCCGCAGCATCGACAAGCTGCGCCGCCGCAAGGCACACATCCTTTCGCCCGAGTGCGAAAAGATCCTCGCCGCCGCGGGCGAGATCAGCGAAAGCCCTGACCGCACGTTCAGCATGTTCCACAATGCTGACATGCGCTATCCCGACGTGACCGACGCAAAGGGCGAGGTCCACACGCTGACGGACGGCACGTTCGTCCCCATGCTGATGAGCGCCGATCGCACGCTGCGCGAAAACGCCTTCAAGGCCTACTACAAGCGCGCGGGCGAGTTCCGCAACACCTACGCCTCCACGCTGGACGCGCAGTTCAAGCAGCTCAAGTTCTTCGCCGACGCGCGCCGCTACAATTCGACGCTCGAAGCGTCCCTTGACGTGACCGAGGTGCCGGTCGAGGTCTACACGAATCTCATCGACGCGGTGCACGGCAATCTCGACAAGATGTACCGCTATGTCGAGCTGCGCAAGAAGATCTTAGGCGTTGACGAGCTGCACATGTACGATGTCTACACCCCGATCGTCGCGGACGCGGACGTTGAAATCTCCTTTGAAGAGGCCAAGAAGACCGCGCTCGAAGCACTCGCGGTGCTCGGCAAGGACTATACGGACGTGCTCGAAGAAGCCTTTAGCAACCGCTGGCTCGACGTGTATGAGAACACCGGCAAGCGCGGCGGCGCCTACTGCACCGGCAACGGCTGGCCCCACCCCTATGTGCTGCTCAACCACAAGGATAACCTCGACAGCATGTTTACCCTCGTCCACGAGATGGGCCACGCCATGCATACGTGGCACTCCTGCAAATACCAGCCGGTGAACACGGCGGAGTATGTCATCTTCGTCGCCGAGGTCGCCTCGACCTGCAACGAGATCCTCCTGATGCGCCACCTGCTCGGCAAGACCGACGACCGCAAGCAGCGCGCGTATCTCATCAACCACTTCCTCGACCAGTTCAAGGGTACACTGTACCGCCAGACGATGTTCGCCGAGTTCGAGCTCCAAATGGGCAAGATGGCCGAGAGCGGCGAGGCGCTGACCGCCGACGCGCTGAGCGCGAAGTATTTAGCGCTCAACAAGCTCTACTTCGGCGATACGATGATCTCCGACGACGAGATCGCGCTTGAGTGGACACGCATCCCGCACTTCTACTACAATTACTATGTCTTCCAGTACGCGACGAGTTTCTCCGCCGCCGTCGCCATCGCCAACCGCATTCTGCGCGAGGGCGAGAGCGCCGTCAAGGACTACAAGAAGTTCCTCTCTGGCGGCTGCTCGAAAGAGCCGGTCGAGCTGCTGCGCGACATGGGCGTCGACATGCGCACGCCCGCGCCCGTCAACGACGCGCTGTCGCTGTTCGGCGAGCTGATCGACGAGCTGAGTGCATTGCTGGGCTGACGCCTTCAAATCAGTGGTGAACCACTGATTTGAGCAGGTTTCGCGTCGCTTTGCGCCTCGGTTGCCCGTTAAAACGGGCGATTCGACTTTGCACCGTTGCGGCACTACGATTGGCGCGCCCTTGCAGGCGTGCCAATCGTGCCGCTTCCTCGAACCCAGCTCGCTGTTTCCGCCACTGGCGGCGCTTCGCTGGTTTCCACTATGCGCAAGGTGTTTTCCGCCACGCACCGGTTGCGGCGGAAAACGATCAAGAACATTTGTGCCTGCGGGCACTTGGGCAACCGTTAGCAGCTTTGCTGCTTTACGGATGCCCATACCCCTTGCGGGTAAAAACTGTGCGAGGTTGCCTGCCCGAGAGGACAGGCAGCCTCTTTTCCTAATTTTTCTGCAAAAGAGACAAAAAAAGTTGAAAAGTCAATAGAGAAATGCAGAAAAGCCTAAAATTTTTTTCAAGCCAGTTTTTTGAGGTTCTCGTCGAATAGACTGCCGGCGCTCCTCCGGCCGAGGATCTCGCGCGGATAGCTGTTCATCCACGTCTCTATGACGCGGACCTTTGTGTCTGTCAGCTTCTCGAAGCAGGTCCCCTTCGGAAGCCAGCGGCGAATCAGCCTGTTCGCGTTCTCGTTGGAGCCGCGCTCGCAAGCTGTGTATGGATGGCAGTAATAAACATGCGTTCGTCTGTGCTTCCCGTATCTGGAACGCTCCATGCTTTCGCAGTCTGCGAACTCCGATCCGTTGTCCACGGTGATCGTCCGGAAGAGCTTGCGGAACCTCTGCGAGCCGCACTTCCGCTCCAGCTTATCCAGGGCGCGCACGACGCTCGCGGTACTGCCGTCTCGCATGAGCATGATGATCTCGCGCCGCGTGAGGCGCTCCGTCAGCACCAGCAGGCGCTTGAGGGACCCGCGTGCCGAGACGACGCAATCCATCTCCCAATGCCCGAAAGTGGTGCGCTCGTCGATCTCTTCCGGCCGATCCTCGATGCTGTCGCCCGCCGACGGCCTGCTGGCGTGTACTTTCTTGTAGTTTTTCTTGTGCTCGCCGTGCATCGGAAGGTCCTTATTCGTGATATTCAGGAATACGCCCTTGTCGATGTATCGGTATAGCGTCCACTCGCTGATGGTAACGGAGAAGATTTTGCCTTCCTCGTTGATTTTCGCAAGCGCCGCCGCGGGCGAAAAATGCCCGTTGAGGATCTTGTCCTCGATGTACGCGGCAAGCTCGTGGTCGTTTCCGATTTTCAGGTCCGGCCCGTGTACGCTCTTGCTCTCTTCGTATTTCCGCTGCGCCGTGTCGGGGCAGTATACCTCGCGGTCAACCAGTTCAGTTGTCCGCTGGACAGTCAGGCCGCGCTTGATCTCTCGATAGATTGTGGAATTGTGGACATGAAGCGCGTCCGCGATCTCCTGCGCTTTGTAGCCCTCCTTCAGCATCTTCTCAATCTTCAAGCGATTGTGCCATGACAGGTGTGAAAATCTGCGTCCTCTCTCGTTCATGTTCACGCCTCCTTCTCTTTGTTTGGGCTTTTAGTATTACAGCACAAAGAGAAGAATGTCAAGCCTGAATTTTATATGCAAAATGCCGCAGGTTATCCTGCGGCATTGTTTTTATTCCTTTCCAGCCAGCCAATCCATGCTCGCGCCCAGCACTTCGGCAAGGGCGCGCAGCTCATAGTCCTGCACCATCCTCTGTCCCGACTCGATTCGGCTGATTGCGTCCTATTCCAGCGCGACGCCCTCGCATTGGACCCGTGCGGCAAGCTCTGCTTGCGTGATCTTCCGCTCTGTGCGCTTCTGCCGCACGCGCTCGCCCGACACGTTTCTCCTGCCCTCATAATCCAACGCCTTCATGCACCGCCGCCCTCCTCCGTTTTATGGGATATTGCCATATTCTTGATTGACTTTATCACCGCTCTCATGTAATCTTATGATAATATCCCATAAAAACGAAGAAAAGGGGGAGTATTGCGTGAAAGTGAAGCGTTTTCATGAGTGCCCGGACTGCCACCGCATCGTGCCGTATCTTCAGCGCAAGTGTGACTGCGGTTATGTGTTCTCCGGAGGGGAGAGAGAGTATAAGACCTGCGTTGCCTGCGGCTCACTTGTTCCGGCATCCCGCCTGTTCTGCGATTGCGGCAAATTTCTCCCGATGCAGCGCGACACGCTGACGGAGGGAGATGTTGAAACAGCTTACCAGGAGGGGCGCTTCGCCGGTGTTGCAGAGGAGCGCACGAGGCAGGAGGGAGAATGGTCCCGCTTTTTCCACGCCGCCGGCCTGAAGAACACCTTCACCGGCGAGCCGATCTCCTCCGCTGCCGACTTCTACAGCTGGAAGGAAGCCTGCGATGCAGCTTACCGGCAACAGAAAAAGGAGTCGTTGAAGAATACTTACTACTTCATGGACGGTCCAGACGATGCTCCCGCGAGCGTCCGCGGGGATTTTATGGAATCGTGGGCAAAGCACTATGGTTCCTCCTCAGACCAACCGGGTCGCTCTGAAGCTCCGCCGAACACCGAGAAGCCAAGCTCCCGCCGAGTCATGAATACGGTCGTTATAATAGCCGCTTCTGTGCTGATTTGCGCGTTGTCCGTCGCATCACTTCTTCAAAAGCCGTCGGTTCCCGCCGAGGATGTTTCTGAAGCTCCTCCTGTGACGGATACGGCTCCTGCACCCTCGACGACCGGCGTGACGATTCGGAAGATCGAGCCAGGGGATGCCGTATCTTTCTCGAATGGCGAGATCGTGAAGTACCCCGTCGGCGAGCGTCTTGCTCCTTTGACCGTGGAAACGACCGACTCGTCAAACTACTGCATCGTTCTTGAGCCGCTCGATGCCGTTGCTCGCGCAAACGGGCAAATGGCCTTTATGATCTCGGCCGGCGAGGAGGTCGATATATCCGTTCCTCTCGGCGAGTACGAGATTTTCTACACCACCGGTACGACGTGGTACGGCAACGAAGATTATTTCGGTAAGGAATCCGGCTTCTACAAATGCGACGGCACCTTCGATTTTGACGCCGACGACCAGAGCGTGAACGGCTGGACGCTGACGCTGTATGCCGTTCCCAACGGAAACCTCGAAACCGACAAGATCCCCAAAAAAGATTTTCCCGTTCTGTAAAGAAAAGACCTGCGGAATCCCGCAGGTCTTTTATCATTGCCAGGGTGTTTCGTCCAGCTTACTCTCGGCATAGCCTTCGTTGAGGTAGAGCCAGTCTTTCTGCGCCTTGTTCAGCGGCAGGGAGTCGATCAGCTTCAGGACCTTCTCCTTTTTGCTGTTTCGGATCACGTTGCCGTCCTTGTCTCGGTCCGACTCCAGCGCGGCGGCGTCCGCCTGGAACTTCTGATAGGTCCCGACGGGGATGCCCTGCGCCTTTGCCTCGTCCGCCGCGGAATACTTCGTATCCGATCCGGAGAGCGTGTTGTGCAGCAGCTCTCGCTCTTCGCTCGTGAGCGGAAGGGACTGCACCAGCTCGAAGCGTGCCGTCTCACGCTCCGCTTTGCTCAGGGCCTCGTTGCCGTCGATCTTCTTCCATGCCAGAATGGCGTCGTATACGGTCTCGTTGTCCGCGCCCATATCCACAAGCTGTTTGTAGAGCCGTGTCTGTGCCGCGCTCAGCCCCTTGCCGCCGGCCGCGTAGAAGTCTCTGGTCTCGCTCAGCGCGTTCCGGCCGAACATTGTGGCCTGTACCACGTTCCAAAAGTCTTCGCTCACGGGATATTGCAGCCTTTCGTCCTCGGCGCTTCCCTTGTAGTAGCCGCCCTTCAGAAGCGTCTCGACGCCTTGGTAGGTCTTTTCCGCCTGTCGGCCTCCTGGCAGCGTGTCGCCTGCGAGACCCATTAGCTGACGCATGACTTCTTTCGAGAACGGTCCGTTGTCTTTCACGGCCTTTGCCGTTCCCGTCACCGTGCCGTAGATGTCCGGCATCGGGAGTGTCTGGTCGCCAAGGCCAAGGAGGCCCGCCGCGTTCCGCAGATACGGGATGTCGTTGCTGACATTGTAAAGCGTGTCCTCGGTCGCGGTGCCCGCATCGAACTCGTCGTTACCGGCGTTGGCGTCCGTTCCGAAGAGCCGCTCACCGGTCCCACTCTCCCATGCGTCGTCGATCCAGGTCGCGATCTGCTCATTGGTGCTCAGTCCGTTGCCGGAAGCGAGGAAGCCGACCAGAAGGCCGATCACATCAAACTGCGCCGGTGTTCCGCCGTAGCCCTCCTCGGCGACGCGGTTGAGCAGGAAGGCGCCGAGCAGCGTCGCGACGATGATCCCCGCGAGCCGCTTTGCCGCTTCCTCCTTGCCGAGCTTCGCTTCCGCCTCCTTCAGCCCTGGGCCGAAGAGATCCTGCGTGACGTGCTCCCAACTGTTGAGAGCCTCGACCTGGAACATATTCACCATCTGCGCGATTAAGTTTTTCGACTGGAAGGTGAGCGGTGCCGCGCCCTTCGACCTGGTTCCCATGATGTCGCGCGCCCAGCGGTCCGCCGCCTTCATGGCCTCCTTCGGACTTCTCCCCGCGTCAAGCTCCTTGCGGTACTTTCCGCGCACCGCGATAGAGCTGATAAGATAATCCATGCGCTCAAGCGGCCAGAAGAGAGCCGAGGTGATCTTGCTGCCCTTGTCATTGGTGAGATAGTCGATGCCGTTTTTCTCCGTCAGGAAGTCGCTCTGGTCGGCGAAGTCGCCCTTCGTCTTTCCGGCGATGATGTCGTTGACGGCTTTAATGACGTATTTCGGCCCGATCTCGCCCGCGATCATCGGCAGCTGCGCGGTCTGGTTCAGCGAAGAGGAGAGGTTTCCTGCCACGTTGGCCCGCGCAAACAACTTGTTCAGCTTCCGTCCGACGTTCAGAGAGGTGCGGCCGACCTCGCGCTCCATGTCGCGGTCGGAGAAGAGCTGCTTTCCGGCCAGCTTATTCGCATAGTCGTCCAGCCACACAGTCAAATCGCTGTACTTGCTCGTTTTCTTGATGCTGTCGAACAGGCCCTCGACGTATTCCTCCATCTTTGCGCTCAGATCCGCATAGCTCAGGTCCGACGTGTTCGTCAGCAGCCCCGCCGACTTCAGGAAGGACTCCTTCGCCTCCTTCGGCGCAAAGCGCAGGCTCTCTGCGCGGGAGATCTCCGCGCTGATCTCGTCCGGCCCGTATTCCTCTCGGAAATACTTCACCGCCGCGCGCACGCGCATGATGTCGTCCGTGTGGTAGAGCACGTCGCTGAGATAATCGACGTACTTCTCAAAGCCTTTCTCCACATCGTATTCCGTGCTCTTTCCCGCACGGTGCTGGAAGAAGGGATTGTACCGTTTGTTCGGCTTGAAGGCTTTCGTGAGACCCGCGATGCTCGCCGGAAGGCTTCCAGCCTCTGCGCCCAGGTCCACGCCGATGCTCTTCAGCGCCTTCTCCAGCTTCCCGCTCTCAGCCTCCGGCTGGAAGTGCGGCGCGTACCCCTTGATAAAGCCGATAGGCTCGTATCCGTGCGCGACGAGGAAGTGGTTGATGGCCTTGTAGAACTTGTCGTACAGCGTCCGATACGCTTCGACTGCGTGCTCGACCTTGGTCTGGTCCACGTCGGTTCCTGCCAGGTCCTCCTGTGTTTGCAGCCAGTCGGCATACCGCCGCGCAAGGTCTCGCGCTTCCTTGTCGTGCAGACCGAACTCCTGCGACACGTCGGCCATTTCGCCGCCGGCCTTCAGGTTCTCCGCCGCGTGAATGAGCTGTTCTTTCATGTCCGAAGCCGCGACCAGCTCTGCGACGGCTTTGCCCTCGATCACAAGCTGCGTCAATGCGCGCTCTTTCTCCGTCAGCGCGGTCTGCTTGCCGTTCTTATCCTCGAACCGCCTCACCTCGTCGTGCATACGATTGACGAAACGCTTGCGTTCCTGCTCGTTGACGTAGACCGGCTCGAAGATCGCCTCGTTGATCTTCTGGCCCTGTTCCCAGCCGAAGATGGCTCTCATGCTGCGCTGCGGCGTGCGGTGGTACAATGCGAGGCCGCCCTTCGGGCTGAACAGGGCTTTTTCATACTTCTTCTCGAAGGTGTCGTTCCCCGTATCCTTGAACAGCTCCGCCGCCTGCGCACGCAGGTTTTGACTGATGTCCTGCCGCTGCATGGGGATCGTGTCGGACTTCATGGCCTGCTCGGCCGTGTAGTAGTCCGCAAGCTCTATCACCTTTGAGGCGTTCATCCGGCTCGGGATGTCGTCGGCGTCGTAGATGCCGGCAGCGATGCCCGCCGCGTAGCTCTTCTCCTTCGGGGTAACGCTCAGCCGCTTTTCAGCCCGCCGGATCTCCCTCTGGATCTTCTTTGCAGCCTTGTCGTTTTCGATCATCTGCTCGACGTTCTGGTAGAGGCCTGCGCTGTTCTCGATTTTGATGCCGAGATCCTGCAAGGTTTCCGTCCCCTCAAACTCTTCCTTCGGGACATTGCGCATCCGCTTCTTTCGTTCCGCTTCGGCCCTCTGCCGCATCGCGGCAAAGTAATCGTCCACATTGTCGAAGTCCTGCATCCGCGGTGCGTCGCCGCGTGCCCTTGCGCGGGCGTGCTCCAGCTGCTCTTTCTGTTCCGGAGTGAGCCGCGTGTTCTCCCACTTGTCCTGCTCGTCGTCCACGCTGAAGCGCGCCTTCTCGATGCTGTTCACCTTCGCCAGCCGGTCCGCTTCGTCTCCGGCCTTGTACTCCACGACGTTCATGCCCGCATTGCGCATCTCGCCCAGCAGGTCCGCCGGCGCATTGTCCGGCGCGACAACGGCAAGTGCCTCATCGAAGCCGACGACGCGCTGGGGCTTCGCCTCGTAGTACCCCGTCGGGATATTGGCTGCGCGGTCAATGAGCGCAAGGATGCTCTTGGCGTGCCCGTCGGATATGGCATAACCTTCCTTGCGGAACGCCGCCTTCACCGCCGCCGCAGTCTTCTTGCCTTTGGCCGCCTCTGCAATGATGCGGCTCAGGTTCTGCTCTTCCTCGAAGGTGTTGTCGAACCGGTGTTTTGTGGTACGCAGCAGATCGTCCGTCACCCGGTCAAGGTAGATGCCGAGGTCTCGCATCGCCTTTGCGTGCTCCTCCTCGCTTACCGTGCGTAGTCTTGCCTCGTCCGCGTGCATCTCGTCCACGGTTTTGTATTCCTGCGTGGCCGTCGCCGCCAGCGTCTCCGGCGTGATGCCGTATACATTTGCGCCCTTGGCCGCGGCCATATTCATTGCCTTCACGATGTTCTCGGCCGTGTAGTCCCAATGCGTCTCCGCAAAGCTGCGCCTGCCGCGGTCCGTCACGGCGTCCTTGCCGTTGTAGATGCCGCGCTCACCCAGCAGCCCTTCCAGCTGCGGCTTCACCCAGTCCTTCACCGTGCGCAGCGCATCGCTCCGGCTTCCGCTCGGCGCGATCAATTCAAACATCTTGGCCGCTGTGGCTTCCTTGTCGATCTCGCTCGCGCTTGCGCCGCTCTCATAGAACTCCTGCGTGCTCCGGATGAAGTCCTCCACCCGGTTAGG
>ENA-ORSS01003204-ORSS01003204.1-human-gut-metagenome-genome-assembly--contig:-NODE-3204-length-13569-cov-2.902324_pt1 | contig 13569 bp, 15 predicted proteins | sample MGYA00241899_ERZ509162 | MGnify/ENA primary metagenome ERZ509162 (study PRJEB26280, sample SAMEA2338641) | human gut metagenome | biome: human gut; feature: human-associated habitat; material: faeces... | reverse complement strand
GACGGCAAGCCCTTGACCAAGAGCGTTGAGATCCGCTTTCCCGGTCAGGTGGAAACGCCCCTCAAGGCAAAGGTCAGCGAGGTGAACATCGATGCGGAGAACGACATTGCCCGCTTCGTCCTCTCCTGCGAGATCATCAACGGCGATGTGCTCCGGCTGAACTGTGCCGATGCCCAGATCATCGTGGGACGCAACACCGGCCTGCGGGTGCCTGCTGCCGCGGTGCACTACCTCAAGGAGGACGGCTCCGAGGCAGAGGGTCAGGGCGAGAACTACATCCCCGGCGTGTATGTGAAGTACGGCAACCTGGCCCGCTTCTGCCGCATCGACCCTGTGGACGATGCCCACCCGCAGATCACAGACGGCGATGACCTCATCGTTTTGCCCAGCGGAACGGCTGGTTCTGTCAGTCAGGTTCGGCTTTATGACGAGATTATTGTCGCTGGACAAAATTTGTATGATGGAAAACTTTTGTAGTTATTGACATCTGCGGCAAAAAATCCGATAATAGTAAAAGCTATTTGCATTCTTTTGCAAAGTATGCCGGGCAGCCCGGCGCTGCCTGAATGAAAGGAGCAGATCATTATGTCTTTGGTAGATAGCCTCAAGAAGGGCCTGTTTGGTTCAGAGGACGAGTACGAGGATCAGTACATTGACGACGGCCCCCAGATGGTGAACAACAACAACGGTGTCGGCCTGGGCGCAGATGACGAGACCGAAGAGCCGGCCGAGGGTGCCAAGAAGAACAAGGTGGTCAACATCCACGCCACCACCCAGCTCAAGGTGGTCCTGGTCAAGCCGGAGCGCTTTGAGGATGCCAGCACCATTGCCGACCATCTGAACAACAAGCGCACCGTCGTGCTGAACCTGGAGTCCACCAACAAGGAAGTGTCCCGCCGTCTGGTGGACTTCCTGTCCGGTGTGGCCTATGCCAACAACGGCCAGATCAAGCGTGTGGCCAACAGCACCTTCATCATCACCCCGTACAACGTAGACATCATGGGTGACCTGCTGGACGAGCTGGAGAACAATGGCGCGTTCTATTGATCCGGTTGTTCATGCAGTCCGGGGCTTTGTCCCGGCCCGCACCGATGAAGAGCGCTTTCTCATGCGGCATATCGAGGACCTTGCCCGCACGGCCCAGTCCCGCGGCATTGCCCGGTATTCCGGTTTCCTGAGCGACCGCGAGCAGGAGCTTGCCCGCGCTGCTCTGGGCCGCGCCGGGCTGGAAGAAGGCTTCCGCTTTGACGGCGGCTGGCCGGAGGCGGAACGCCGGATCCTCTGCCTGGAACCGGAGTACAGCTACCCGGAAAACCCCATCTGCTGTGTGCAGCTGCAGTGCCGTGCACAGGCCGGTGCTGTGCTGCCCGCCCACAAGGACTACCTTGGCAGCCTGATGGGGCTGGAGATCCGGCGCGAGGCGCTGGGCGACATCATTCTGCCGCCGGATGCGCCCGGCACGGCCTCCACGCGCACGATGTTGTCGGTTATAACGCTTAGTCTGACCATTCCGGCCGCCGCGGGCGAAGCGTCGGCCACGTAGATTTCAACGCCACGTTCGGTGGTCTTAACGTTGTCGGCCATTGCATGCGATGCCCCGGTGAGCATTATGCAGGCCAGTAAGATTTTTCCTGTTTTCATTCGTTTTAGTCTTCTGTGAGCATAGTCATGGCTGATTATGCTTCTTGTTGTTTCTGGTAGATAACTGTGCCGGCTGCCTGTCGGCCACTCCTGTGCGGGCCTTGCGGCTTAGGCTTCGGGCTCCTCTGCCGGGCGCTCCGGCAGGCGCCGAAGCCCAGTCATGGCTGTAGGGCGGATGTGCGGCAGCGGCTTATGCAGTTGCAAAGATAGCAATTTTTCTGCAATGTGACCTCGTTGGCGTGGCTTTTTGTGGTGTTTTGCCGTGCCGTGCAGCCCACCGCTAAGCCGGTTGCCGTGCGTTTGTCTGCCCGAACTTGGCCATACAATTAGATGTTGTTGTAAAAAACGACGCGCTCACCGTCGTCTGTTATCGTTAAACAAAATTAAAAGCATCGCCTTTTTCCGATGTTTGCAGGATTAAAGTAGTATTTTTGCAGAAAGAGCGGCCGGGCTGATGATGGTGCCATGTGGGGCATCCGGCGTCTGTGACGGGGCTCGGATGTAATGCAAATCAAAAAATGCCGGCTGCACACAGCTTAAGTGCGAGTCCGCCACATTATTATAATTATTAATCGGAAACTATAGAACAATAATATTATAAATGTTAATTCAATCGTTATGAAGCTGAAGAAAATCATCACTCCGGTGCTTTGTGCGACTCTGTTTGCCACGGCGTTGCCCGCCGCGGAGACCAATGAGGCAAAGCCGTCGAAAAAGAGCGTGATTACGGCCATGCGTGTGGCCAACGACTATTTCATGAATAAATGGAGCGATCCGGGGCAGGTTATACCTTATCCCTCGCGCAAAAAGAACTATGAGGCCAACCTCTGGACGCGCGGATATTATTTCGAGGGGCTCATGGACTTGTATGAAGTAGACCCGCAGCAGCGTTACCTCGACTACGCCATTGAGTGGGGCAACAAGCACAACTGGGGCTTGAGGGGCACTAAGAACGGGGTGCTGCCACGCAATGCCGACAACTTGTGCGCCGGGCAGACGTACATTTACCTGTATCAGCTCGACCCTAAGAAGCCCGAAAAGTATATCACCGCCATACGCTCGGCCATCGATTCGATGATGGCTACCGACAAGATTGACGACTGGTCGTGGATAGACGCGGTGCAGATGGCTATGCCGATATTCGCCCAGATGGGCAACCTCACGGGCAACAAGGCTTATTACGACCGTGCGTACGACATGTATATGTTTACCAAGACAAAGCACGGCGACAACGGTCTGTACAATCCGAAGGACTCGCTGTGGTGGCGCGACGCTGACTTCGACCCACCATACAAGGAGCCTAACGGCGAAGACTGCTACTGGTCGCGCGGCAACGGATGGATTGTGGTGGCCATGGCGCGCATGCTCGACCTGCTGCCCGAAGACGAAAAACACCGCAAGGAATACGAGACTATGCTCGTGTCGATGTGCAAGGCTTTGAAGCCGTTGCAGCGTGAAGACGGTTTCTGGAACGTGAGTCTGCACGACCCGTCGAACTATGGCGGCAAGGAGCTAAGCGGAACGGCCATGTTTATATATGGCATGGCTTACGGAGTGAACCACGGTCTGCTTGATGCCGCAGAGTTCTCGCCTGTGATTTACAAGGCATGGAACGCCATGGTGAAGGACTGCCTGCACCCCAACGGTTTCCTGGGATATGTTCAGGGCACGGGCAAGGAGCCCAAGGAAGCCCAGCCTGTGACTTACGACCGCGAGCCGGATTTCGATGATTTCGGGCTCGGGGCGTTCCTCATGGCCGGTTCGGAGATAACTAAGATGAAGTGACAATCACTGCATAAATGCCTTACAAGACAGCGGCAAGGGTCGTAAAGCTGTTTGGTGGGCAGGATATAAATGTAGAGTAAAAGCCCGGTGGCCTTATGGCCGATTCGTGGTAATTGCAAAATGGCTGCGCCATCTTGCGTGAAATGAGCGGCGACGTGCACAGTCCTGCTCGGTGTTCACGGCAGGTGGCGCAGCTTCGTTTTGTCGTGGCGCTGGTCGGCTTTGCTTTGGCAGGCCTTTGGCGTTTACCGTTTTTTGCAGCTGCTTTCGCGTACTCTCTGTATGGTCGGGATGATTTTCTTTACCGGGGCAGGCGACCCGTTGATGTGGTTGAGCAGAATCCTGCATGCCGTTTCGCCCATCAGGCGGCTTTGGTCTTCTATGGTTGATAGTGAAGGCGAGACGTATTCGGCATACTCGACATCGCTGAAGCCAATCAGTGCTACGTCGTCGGGCATGTCCAATCCCTTGTTCTTGATGGCTTTCATGGCCGCGAAGAGCAGCGTGTCGTTGAGTGCAATGATGGCGTCGGGCCTTTCTGGCATCGACAGCAGCCTCTCGGTGGCCTGCATGGCGGCCTGGGTGTTGATGTCGCTGTATGCCACGTATTCCGGCCTTACGAGCAGTCGGTTGTCGTGCAGCGCCTCGATGTAGCCGTGCTTTCGTTCGGTTACCATCTTCAGGCGGTTTGGGCCGCACAGTATGGCTATGCGCCTGCAGCCCTGTTCGATGAGGTGGCGCGTGGCCCTGTGGGCTGCCTCGACGCTGTCGGCCGTCACCGACGAGTAGTTGCGGGTAGGGATGTCGCGGGCAACGAAGACGACAGGAAGGTGCTCTTTGGTAAGCGCGTCGAAGTGGCTGAAGTCTTCCGTCTCCTGCGTCACGCTGGCTATGATGCCCGCAACATGCAGGTTCTGCAAGCTTCTCACGTTGCATCGCTCTTCCTCGTAGCTCTCGTGGGAGTTCATGTTGATGACCGCGTAACCGTCTTGTGCCGCGACTTGCTCTATGCCGTCGAGCACAGAAGAGTAGAACAACGTGACGGCGTGGGGCACGATGACGCCTATCACCGGCAGCTGACCGCTTCTAAGGCTGTCTGCAATGAAGTTTTTCGAGTAGTTCATCTCCCTTGCCGCCTGTGCCACCCTTTTCCTCGTGGCCTTGCTTATGGCCGGGTTGTCTTGTAGGGCACGGCTCACCGTGGCTATGCTTATGCCCAGCTTAGCCGCTATGTCTTTGAGTGAAGAACTGTTTTTTGCCGCCATTGTCACTGTAGCTTTTACATTGGGGTAGGGTGGTCAGGGGGATATTGAAGCAGTCCATTGGCGTGAAGCGGCGCCCGGATGAATGGCACGGCCATCGCCAATGGACTGCATGCTTTATGTGAATGAAGCGTGGCAGTGGGCATTATGCCTCTTCCTGCTCTTCTTTTTTCTCAAGGCGGTTGTCTATGTTGTCGCCTTCGGTGGGCTTCATTTCCTCGTCAAAGTTGGTGATACCGTTGTTTACAAGTATGTTGTACCATTGCAGCAGCTTCTTGATGTCGCTGTTGTGGACGCGGTCCCTGTCGAAATTGGGCAGCACCTTGGCAAAGTACTCACGCAGTTCGTCGTTGTTTGCCTTCTTGTAGTTTATCGAGGCGGGCTTCCCTTCTTCCAGGTTTTTGATGCTGGTAAGCACTTTGTGCAATGGCACGTCGTCGGTATCGGTGTACATGGCTATGTCGGCGAGCGACGTAATCCTGTCTGCCGCGAATGCAGGCATGCGGCGGTGGGTTTCGTCGATAGCCTCGACGATGAGGCTGTTTTTGGCTCTTGACACGAGTTTATAGAGCCCGGGTTTGCCTGAAATGGCTAAGATTGTCTGTAACATGATCTATTCTTATTTCAGTTTATTGATTAGTTGGTCTATTTGCTTGTCTATGTCAGACTGTCCGTCGTTGACGATGACGAAGTCCGCCAGCCTTTCCACCTCGTCTTGCGGCATCTGCCGTGAGAGCCATTCGCGCGCCTTGGCCTCGGTGATGTTGTCGCGTGCCATCACGCGCTGCAGGCGGACGTGCTCAGGGGCGGTCACCGCCACCACGAAGTCTACAAGGTTGTTGAATCCCGATTCGTAGAGTATGGCGCATTCCATCCACTCTGCCCCGCTCCTGTTGAAGTCGTCGGCCACTGCCGGGTGCACAATGCCGTCTATTGCCTTGGCATTGGTCTCGGAGGCAAGCAGGAACTCGGCCACCCTGGCCTTGTTCAGCCTGCCGTCTGTGTAGGTGTCGGGGCCGATGAGGCGCGACAGTGCTTCCATTATGGCGGGCGAGGTGCGCATGAGCCGCTTGGCTGCGCTGTCACAGTCGTACACGCTTATGCCCCGTGCCGCCAGGCGTGCGCAGACGTAGCTTTTGCCGCTGCCTATGCCGCCGGTGATGCCCGTTTTCATTCTTCTTCTATAAGGTAGTCAACTTGTTTTATGTTTAGCGACGGTCGCGAAATGCCGTTGGGCACCGACTTCAGGTATATGTTGCACTTGTCGGATGGGTTTTTCATTATCTCGGCATAGTCGGCAACTACCACGAAGTCTTGCGCCTTGATGTTTCTGAATTGGCTTACTCCGGTGACAAACCTCACCGTCACTTTCGACGGGAACGTGCGCAGCACCTTGCCTTCTGGCATGTTGATGCCCTTGACGGGTATGTCGCTGATGCTTTCTTCGGTGAGAACGTCGGTATGGAACGCCACTTTCACCCTGTCGGGAACGGCCTTCACGCCGCGTATTTTCTGTAGCTTGCAGGTGACGGACAGTGTGTCGCGGAAGTTGGCATAGTTGAGTTGCTCGGTGTATATCACCTTGATGCTGTCGAGTTTTTCCTGCGAGGCGTAAATGCTGACGCTGTCGGGGAAGTACTCGACGTGCGAGATGAAGTACAGGTGTTCGGGGATTACCCTTCCGGTCCATTTCACCGGCACCCTCTTGCTTAGTCCGTAGTTGAAGAAAATCTCCAGTTTGTCGGGCTTGGACCCCACAATCTTGGTTGATGCCGACAGCTGCTGGTAGATGAGCCGCTGCAGTTCGGATGCCGGTATGGCACTGTATCCGTTGCCCTTGGCGTAGGTCTTGAAGTTTATTGTAAGCGGGCGCATGCCTTCGCCGTAGAGATAGCTTATGAGCATCAGGCCCTTGTCGCGCAGTGTAACCTTGACGGTGTCGAGCTCGTCGGAGGTGAGCACCACGTTCTTGGGCACGTTGACGATGCGCACAGGTATCTCCACTTCTTTCTCGTATGTCTCGTTGAGGGTCATCATCAGCCAGAAGACGCCCGACAATGCAAGGAAGAACAAAAAGGTCAGAAACTCCTTATTCACTGAGCTGAATAGGAAGTTCCTGACCAGTTGCTTTATGTCGCGCCGGCTATCCATTTACTTTGTTATCTGCGAGCTGGTCGGGTCTTTGAATATGTAGCCCTTGTCGACCTTGATGACCACGCCGCGTGCTATTTCCACCTCGACGATGTTGGCAGCCAGGTCAATTCGCTTTACGGTGCCGTAGATGCCGCCGCCGGTAACCACAGAAGTTCCCTCGGCTATAGAGTTCTGGAATTTCTGTATCTCCTTTTGCTTCTTCTGCTGCGGCCTTATCATAAAGAAGTACATGATGGCGAACATTGCTATCATCAGGATGATGAAGCTCATGCTGCTTCCGCCTTGTGCGGCCTGTGCGGCCAAGATAGTCGTTGTCATTGTCGTTACTCTTTTTTATTGTTTGTTTTGTTCGTTGTTTTCGCTCTCGTCGGCCGTTTCGTAGCTGTTGGCTTCGTTGCCGTTGTCTTCTTTGGCCTTGTCGCGCTTGTTGCGTGGCTCGTCCATGTGCTTCATCAGCCGTCCGGTCTGTATCAGGTGGCGGGCTATGGCGTCGAGCATCCCGTTGATGTATCCGCCGCTGCGTGGCGTGCTGTAAAGCTTTGCTATGTCTACGAACTCGTTGATGGTGACGCTTATGGGTATGGTGGGGAACGTCATGATTTCTGCGAGTGCTATCTGCATGATCACGATGTCCATGTATGCCAGTCGGTTGAAGTCCCAGTTGTGTGACGCCTCGCTCATGTACCGCTGGTATTCGTCGGCATTCATGATGGTGGCGCGGAACAGTTTGCGAGCGTAGTCGCGGTCTTCCTCGCTGTCGTATTCGGGCAGCAGTTCCTGCTTGGCGGCGTTTTTCTCGTCGAACCGCTTTATGGTCTTGAGCACAAACGTGTCGACAATCTCCTTGTCGTCGTTCCAATAGAGGCTCTGTTCCTCGAGCAAGGCGTCGAGCTCCTCGTTTTCCTGTATCAGCGTGCGGTATATCTTGCGCCACAGCTCCCTGTCGGCTGCATACGAGTCGTCGGTGTCGGCCATGTAGTCTTTGTATATCTGGCTTTCCGTTATTTGCTTGTACAGCTTCCTTACAAACTCGATTTCGTTGTCCCAAGTCTTCTTTTGCGTTTCGATGAAGTCGTTGAGCATCTTGTTTTCCTCGAGTTGCAGCGCGAACCTGTTGTATGCGAATTTCTGCGAAGGCATGTCTGTGCCTTCCCTCCTGGCCCTGCTCTGCACTATTTCAATCTGTCGGCGTGCTTCCTTGGTTATGCTTACGATGAGCGCCAGCATGTAGTTATACAGGTCGTAGGCTTTTGAGAGGCTGAAGAACAGCTCCTTTTCTGCCGAGTCAATATTCTTGTTGCCGTTTTGATAGTAGGCGTAGGTTAACTGGACTATCTTTATCCTTATTATTTCTCGATTGATCATACTTTTCTAAATGTAGACTCTCTAATCCTTACGTGCCGCAGGCAGGCTTCTGCCCACTAACGAGTGCAAATTTAGATAAAAATCTTTTATGTTGCAAGAATTATGTCGTTTAATTGAGTTTTTTTATGAAAGTGGATTGTTGGGGGCTGCCGCGGGGCTTGTCCTTGCGGCCGCTGGCAGGCCATGTCGCCGCCGGCACGCGATGCTGCGGCGGGCTGGCGGTGGCTGGCGGGGTGGGGTGGGCTGCCGTATGTTTTGAATCTTTTACAAACAAAAGTCGCAAGGCAGGTGCCCGCGGCTGGTTTCGGCCCATGGCTATGGCGCCGCATGGGTCGGTGGCCGGGCCCGTTGCGCCGCCGTCGGGGCCGTTTTGGCTTGCCGCATCATGGTTTTTGACGGCCGAAACGGCCTCCGCCAGATGCCGATACGGGCCGTCTTGGCTTGCCGAACGGGCCGTTTCACGCCGGCACGGCGTTGCCTTGGCTGGCTGTTCGGGCCGTGCCCGGCGCGAAACGGCTGTGAGCCAGCGAGTTGGCTCGTTAGCCCGCATTTGGCCATCCTGGCTGGTTGGGCCGCCGGCCGGGGCAAATGCCGCACTGTCGGGCCAGATAATCCTTGCCCTGATCAGGCATGCAAAGTCTCGTTGCGTGGCCGTCGGTATGTTATTTTGAGTGAAATGCTTGCGTGATTGAATAAAAACATGTAACTTTGCACCGCTTTTTCAGACACATCGAAATTAGCATTCGTGTGATGGTGAATTAAGCACAACAATGTAAAAACTTAATTTAGAGTAACACTTACAAGATGAAAGAAATCGAACTTAAAGGCACAAAGCGCACCGAGACAGGCAAGAAGGCCACAAAGTTGCTGCGCAAGGAAGGACTTGTTCCGTGTAATGTTTATGGCGAGAAGAAGGGTGAGAACGGGCTTCCCGAAGCTCTGTCGTTCGCCGTTTCAATGCGCGACCTCCGCAAGATTGTCTACACGCCCCACATCTATGTGGTCAACCTCGTCATCGACGGCGAGAGCCACACGGCTGTGATGAAGGAACTGCAGTTCCATCCGGTTACCGACCAGGTGCTGCACGTAGACTTCTACGAGGTTAACGACCAGAAGCCAATCACCATCGGCATCCCCGTCAAGCTCAACGGACTGGCTCAGGGTGTGCGCGACGGTGGCCGCATAAACCTCTCTATACGCAAGATCAACGTTACTGCTCCCTACCAGGTTATCCCAGAGCATCTTGACATCGACGTCACTTCGCTCCAGTTGGGCAAGAGCATCAAGGTGGGCGACCTGAGCTTCGAGGGCCTCGAGCTGGCTACTCCGGCAGATGTGATCGTATGTTCGGTTAAGGCCACACGTGCGTCTCGTTCGGCCGCCGCAGCAGCTGAAGCAGGTAATTGATGGATAAGTACTTGATTGTTGGGCTGGGCAATGTCGGACAGGAGTACGACATGACCCGCCACAACACAGGATTCATGGTATTGGACGCTTTTGCAAAGGCGTCCAATATTGTTTTTGACGACCGCCGTTACGGCTTTGTGGCCGAGACCAGCCTGAAAGGGCGCAAGATATTCCTGCTCAAGCCGACCACGTTCATGAATCTCAGCGGCAATGCCGTGCGCTATTGGCTGGCCAAGGAGAAGATAGACGTCGAGCGGATGCTCGTCGTTGTCGACGACCTGGCCCTGCCGTTGGGCTCGCTCAGGCTCAAGGCATCGGGCAGCAATGCCGGCCACAACGGCTTGGGCAACATACAGTCGGTGCTCGGCACCGAGCGCTACTGCCGCCTGAGGGTGGGCATAGGCAACGACTTTCCCCGCGGTATGCAGGTGGAGTGGGTGCTCGGGCGCTACAGCGACGAGGAGATGAAGGCCCTCGCCCCGGCCATCGACACGGCATGCGAGATGATAAGGAGCTTTGTGCTGGCCGGCGTCGACATCACTATGAACCAATACAACAAGAAAAGATAGATGGCAGAAGAGGCAAGGATAGACAAATGGCTGTGGGCGGCGCGGATATTCAAGACGCGCTCCATCGCTGCCGACGCATGCAAGAACGGCCGCGTCACGGTGGGCGGCACCAACGTGAAGCCCTCGCGCATGGTGAAGGTGGGCGAGACGGTGAGCGTGCGCAAGCCTCCCATCACCTACTCGTTCAAGATATTGCAGGCCATAGAGCAGCGCGTGGGGGCAAAGCTAATACCCCAGGTATACGAGAATGTGACCACGCCCGACCAATACGAACTGCTGGAGATGACTCGCATAAGCGGGTTTGTCGACCGGGCCCGCGGCACTGGCCGCCCCACGAAGAAAGAGCGCCGCTCGCTCGATGCGTTCATCGGTCCGTCGCTCGAAGGCTTCGACGACTGGGACGACGATGGTGACTATTGATTTGAGACAGTCGTAACAATTAAAAACTTTCTTACTAATATGAAAAAAATCAAGGATCTTGTGTTGGCCCTGTTGGCCGTTGCCATGCTCTCGTCGTGCATGTCTGACGGCAATTCCTATGCCGGATTCTTCGGGGTCAACGCCAATGGCGGCAGGCCCGTCTATGCCAACACGGCGTATGCCTTTCTTACTTTCGGCTCTTACGGCGCATGGCACATCGACCAGGAGTCGGGGGCCGATTGGTGCAAACTAGACCTCATGCAGGGCAATGGCGGGGCGTTCTATTCCATACCGGCTCGGTTTACGCTCAACACGACGGGCGAGTCGAGGGTGGCCCGCTTCGTTGTCAGGGACAACAGCAACGGCGACGACGCCTACGGCACGTTCTATTTCTCGCAGTATGCCACCCGCGGCGACGGCAGCCTGGGCAACGCCTCGCTCGTGACTGGCATCAGCGGCGACGACGGCAGCGCCATAACGATTGAGTATGACACGCTTTGCCGCCCGACGTTGCTCGTGATGGAGAAGAACGGCGAGCAGCTTCGCAGGCTGACCATCGGCTATCATACCAGCGACTCAACGGTGTCGGTGAGCGACGGTTCGTCGACCCTCACCGGCGTCTATGACCTTGGATACCAGACCGACCGCCTGCAGTCTGACCGCGACACCGTGGGATACTATGAGCAAAGCATATTTGCCGGCGACGCCGATGCCTTCAACGTGGAGGAGCACAAGTGGGGCGGCGAGTACACGGTGCAGGCATTGCTCTATACCAACGGAAGCCTGCGCGACGGCAACCCCGACGGCGAGTATGTGGCCGACAGCCTGCGTTACCAGCGTGGCAACGCCGAGGGAATTGTCTATCGCGAGATGCTCAAGCTGAGTTACAGCGACAACAGCAACCGCTGCCAGTCGGTAGACGTCAACCAACTGCTGCTCGGCATAGAGGAGTGCAACCCCTACCAGCTCGTAGCCATGTTCCGCGACGCCCGCAACAGCAAGATAATCTCTGAGGCATCTGCCGCCGACGGCAAGTTTGTTGTTGAGACAACGCTCAACTCCGACAAGAGTGTCAGCACCATGACCGTCACCAACAAGCAGGGCGCCAAGGTGAAATACACGTTCACTTACTCCAGCACTCTGCCCTGATGGTCAACGTAGCGATATTCGTCTCGGGCAGTGGCACCAACTGTGAGAACATAATCCGCCACTTCAGCGGCAGCGGGTCGGTTCGCGTTGCCCTCGTGCTGAGCAACCGCGCCGATGCCTATGCCCTTGTGCGCGCGTCGAACCTGGGCGTGCCCACCGCGGTCATGGCCAAGGCAGATTTCGCCGACGAGGCCAAGCTCATGGGACTGATGGACAGTCATCACATCGACTTCATCGTTCTGGCCGGCTTCCTGCTCATGGTGCCGCCTTTCCTCACGGAGCGCTATCCGCGCCGCATTGTCAACATACACCCGGCGTTGCTGCCCAAGTATGGAGGCAAGGGGATGTATGGCCACCATGTCCACGAGGCGGTGAGGGCGTCGGGCGACACCGAGACGGGCATCACCATACACTACGTAAGCAACGTGTGCGACGGCGGTGAGATAATATTCCAGGCCAAGACCCCGGTCTTGCCTACTGACACCCCCGACGACATAGCTGCCTCGGTTCACAAGCTCGAGCAGATGTATTTCCCCGAAGTGATTGAAAGGGTGATAGGCGAGGTGTTCTGACTTTATTCTCAGGCGTACGACATTCAAGCAATGCAAGGGCGTGAAATATGCTTTCACGCCCTTGCTGCGTTGTGTTTCCGGCCTTTGTCTTGTCCGTTGTGACTTCGCTGACGCAATGTGGCGTTCATGTCGTCACGCCGTTTCTTTGCCCTTGTCCGGCCCTTTGTTTCTGTTGTTGATGGCATTGCCATGCAACCGGGGGGCCATGTTGTTGGGCTCCAGTGGCTCTGCCCTGCAAGCGTTTTCCACATTATATTATAAGCGTTTGTGGGATATCAGCCAGTTTTAGGCGTGGTAAAAGAACATGGCAGGGGACATTCCGCCTTTCATTGGCAAGTTGTTGGTAGTTCACCTTCAGGCAAAGGCAGAGGCGTTGTCGTCCATATTGTGGAAAGAGCAGGCAATATCCTATGCAGCTTTTGCCTGTGCATCTCAATGCAATATGGCATGGCTGGTTGGCAAACCGCGGCACAAGAAGCATGGAAAAACATTTAAAACAGGCGTTCATTTGTGGCTTGTGGAAAAGTATTTGGCTAAAGGTTGCAAGATGCTGGAAGTTTTTTCGTAACTTTGTGCGCTTAAAATAGTGTGATCATCCCGCCACGGTGGCGGGTGGAGTGCTTGTCTAACCTCCATCAATAAAACAAGGAATGAACAAGAAAAGAGAACAAGTGAGTGTGCTGTTCATGCTGTTCGGCATACTGTTTTGCGTTTGCCTGATAACGGCAAACGTGCTTGAGACAAAGCAGATGGCCTTCGGGCCGGTGACGATTACCGGCGGTTTGCTGGTGTTCCCGGTGTCATACATCATCAACGACTGCGTTTGCGAGGTGTGGGGATTCCGCCGGGCGCGGCTGCTAATATGGGTTGGCTTCGCCATGAACTTCCTTTTCGTGATGTTCGGGGCCTTGGCCGACGCCATTCCCGGTGCCCCCTATTGGGATAACGACGAAGGGTTCCATGCCGTGTTCGGGCTCGCGCCGCGTGTGGCGGCAGCCTCGTTTGTGGCTTTCCTGGTGGGTTCGTTCATCAATGCCTACGTGATGAGCCGCATGCGTTTCCACGGCCGTAGGTTCTTCATGAACTTCGTGCTCATCCTGGGCATGTTCCCGGGCATCATGTCGGTGGTCGCCATCTACTTCATTCTCAAGGCGATGGGCCTGACCAGCAGCGGCACGACGATCCTCGCGCTCATCCTGGTCTATTCGGCCGGCACCGGTGCGGGCTTCTACGTGATGAAGGGCT
>ENA-ORSS01003182-ORSS01003182.1-human-gut-metagenome-genome-assembly--contig:-NODE-3182-length-13635-cov-6.436082_pt1 | contig 13635 bp, 10 predicted proteins | sample MGYA00241899_ERZ509162 | MGnify/ENA primary metagenome ERZ509162 (study PRJEB26280, sample SAMEA2338641) | human gut metagenome | biome: human gut; feature: human-associated habitat; material: faeces... | reverse complement strand
CAGCTCGTCCAGTGCAGCGGTGACCACGCCCTTGGTGCCGTAGCTGCCGTCATCGGTCATGATGCGCAGCTCGTCGCTGCAGGCCTTGAACTCGTCCTCGAGGATGAGCAGGTCCTTGCTGCGGAAGCCGACCACGCTGTGGACGACGCAGCCCTGCTCGTGGAGTTCACGGGCGATGGGCAGCGCAATGGCGCAGCCCACGCCGCCGCCGACGACGCAGACCTTCTTCAGGCCTTCCACCTCGGTGGCGCGGCCCAGCGGGCCGACAAAGTCGTGGACGCTCTGACCCACTTCGAGGCTGTTCAGCTCCATGGTGGTGCCGCCGACGATCTGGAAGATGATCTCCACGGTACCGGCCTCGCGGTCGTAACCGGCGACCGTCAGGGGGATGCGCTCGCTGTCCTCAAACGGGCGCACAATGATAAACTGGCCCGGCTTTGCCTTTTTGGCAATGAGCGGGGCTTCAATGACCATCTTTGTAACGGTGGGGTTCAGCGCCACCTTTTCCGTGATCTTGTACATTGCGTTTGCTCCTTATTCCTATATTCTCCCCTGCATGAAAACACGCCTGTTCCTCGGTGCAGCAGCCCGAAGCGGCAGGCGCGAAAGTTCAGCAACGATTTGACAATCTTAATTATAACGATATTAAAAAAGGAAAGCAATTAAATTTTCTTCGCGTCAGCTGCGGCAAACTTGAACGGCGGTGCAGCTTTGTACGCAGCAGGGGGACGGAAACGTCCCTTTTTTCAAAAAATGCAAATTTGCAGTTGACAAGAGGCGAAAGCTGCGGTATAATAATCGACGTCGCCGGGAGAGCCCGGCGCGCCACAATGGATATGCGGCCGTAGCTCATCTGGTAGAGCGCCACCTTGCCAAGGTGGAGGTAGCGAGTTCGAGCCTCGTCGGCCGCTCCAATACGAAGCCATCGTTGATGCAGAGATGCAAAAACGATGGCTTTTTTGTTTCGTGCGGCAATGGTCGGGAATGTCCGCAGCGTCGCGCTTCCGTAGGAAGCGGCGCTGCATCTGCCGTTTTCCATCACGACCCCACCTGTGAAAAAGGAGTAGCGGAACGCCCGCAGGCGTTCCGCTACTCCGAAATCTAAAATACTATTTCTGCTGACTATGCCCAGAGCGTAAGCGGAAGGCATTTTAAATCGTCCTTCTTACAATATAAATATACCGCTACTGGGCGGCGGCTCTGCTTACATCACCATGGTGATGATCAGCGCACACAGCGGCAGGGTGACGATGCTGAGCAGGGTAGTCAGCACCACGCTTCCGGCGGCAAAGTGCTCATCGTGGCCGAACTGCACCGCAAATACCGAGGTGATGGCGGCCGCCGGGCAGCATTCCAGCAGCGTTACTACCTGTGCGGCAGTGCCGTGGAAGCCCAGTACCCCGAACAGTGCCAGCGTAGCCGCCGGGATCAGCAGCATACGCACGGACGCAAGCTTCCAGATGTGCTTGTCAGTCACGATGCTGCGCACGTCACCGGCGGCGATCAGCATCCCGGTGATGAGCATGGACAGCGGGGTGTTCACACCGGCCAGCAGTTCCAGCGGCTGGGTGATCAGGGCAGGCAGCGGGATCTGCAGCAGATAGATGCCCAGACCCACCACAATGGCGTACAGCACCGGGGTGCGCACCAGACTGCGGGCAACCTCTTTTACACTGGAACCGCCGCTGACAAGGCCATAACCCAGCGTCCACAGCAGAATGTTGAACACGGTAACGTAGGCGCTGGCGTACAAAAGCCCCTCAGCGCCGAACAGCGCCGAAATAAGCGGGAAGCCCATGTACGCTGCGTTGGAAAAAATGCAGGCAAACCGGAAAATGGGCATCCGGCTGCCGGTCTTGCGTGCCGTGAGCAGCAGGGTAATCACGGTGCCCAGCAGCACGGACAGGACGCTCATGCCGAAAGCCGCCAGCAGATTACGCAGGATCTGGGTGCTGAACTCCATGCGGTAAGAGTTTACCACCATGGCCGGTACGATGATGTACACCAGCAGATTGGAAAGCGCCTGCTTGTTTTCCAGCTTGAGCACGCCGGTCTTGACCGCCACCATGCCTGTGCCGATCAGCAGGAACAAGACCACGACCTGCTGCGCGGTGATGAGAGCCAGTTCCATAAAATTTCCTCCTCTAAGGTCGTAACGGGTATACTACGAAAGATACAACACTGATATAGCACAAAACCCTGCGGATAGCAAGGCTAAACGCAGGGTTTTGCAAGATTTTGCTGTTACAGCTTACAAAATGACATTTTTGATCAGCAGGGAGATGCTGCCGTCATCGGCGTGCAGGAACTCTACCTCCGATTCGGCGTTCAATAACTCCGTGGGGATCTTTACCTCAATGCCGTTGGCGGTGCGCAGGCTGCGGCTCTCCATCCGGCGGATGCGGGCGGGGGTCACGGTCACCGGCTGGGCGGCGCTGTCAATGACATCGCTCTTTTCCACATAGTCGTCAAAGGGCACGGCGGCGAGAGGATATTCCTCTTCCAGCTGCTGGCGCACCTGCTGGATGGACACCTGATTGTCGTTGTCGGCGGCCTGATTGGCGATCATCATGGCCACCTGTGCCTCCACATGGGGCGTCTCGGCGTAGTTCTCCTGCACAGCCTGCACGGCGGCTTCCTGAATGGCCTGCAGCTTTTTCTTTTCCGGCTGGGCGGTGGTGTACTGGAACACCACGGTGGAGAGATAAAACTCCTTGTGGCCGTCAATATCATACTTCTTTTCCAGCAGACGCATGGAGTAATCGGTCAGGTCTACCAGCGCGCCCTCCTCCACCTTGCCGCTCTGGGTAGGCAGGCAGGCGCGCTGCTGGATGATGGAGTTCACCGGGGCACCCTCTACGGTTTCCGTATAGTGGGTGTAGCCGTTTTTGTAGTTCAGCTTCAGGATGCCCAGCCAAGGCGCGCCGTCCCGGGTAAAATCCACCACGGCAAGGTCTGCCCCGGGGATGGTGGTGTGGGCGTGCATATAGTCGAACAGCACCCCGGCAATGCGGCAGGAAAGATCCACGAAGTCCTGATTGTGCTCCAGCTCATTTTTAAAGGCCGAGTCCGGCAGCGGGCGGCACTGGCGGATATCGTCGCTGGCCAGCAGCTTCTCAATATGATTTTGCAGGTAGGCGTTCTTTTCGGCAGTCAGCTCCATGGGCCCGCCGCTGAGCACCGGCGCATCCATGGTGGTATCCAGAACGTGCAGAATGGCCTGATGAATGATGATCTCCATTGTTGCTCCTCATTTCGTGACGTAGTGTTTGCGCCCAGTATAGCACAACCGCCGGAAAAAGGCGAGAGCCGCCCGGGGATTTTGCGGATTCTACAATTTACAAATCCCGCCAAAAGGGCTATACTTATAATATCTGTGCAAAGGAGGTGGAGCTGGTGGACGAGCAGCTGGAACAGCTCGAAGGCGTTGTGGAGGATATCATCTATGAGAACGAGGATACCGGTTATACGGTGTTCGAAATCTCCGGCGGCGGGGTGCTCACGGTGGTCTGCGGCATCGTAGGCGAGCTGCACGCAGGCGAAAGCGTCGTCTGCCGCGGCCGGTACGAAAACCACGCCACCTATGGCCGCCAGTTCCACGCGCAGGAATGCGAGACCGATATGCCCAAGGATCTGGAAGCGGTGTATGCCTTTCTGGCCAGCCGCTCCCTGCCGTATATCGGCGCAAAAACTGCGGATAAGATCATTGATATGTTTGGTGCCGAGGCGCTGGAGGTCATCGCCAACGACCCCGCCCGGCTGACCAAGATCCCCGGCATCTCGCCGGATAAAGCCGATCGCATCCAGCAGGAGTTCAAGCGGATGTTCGGCATGCGGGAGCTCATCGCCTATCTGGCGCAGTTCGAGATCAGCCCCCGCAAGGCTATGGAGGTGTTCAAGGCCTTTGGCGTGGGGGCAATGCAGGCCATCGCGTCAAACCCCTATCTGCTGTGCGGCGAGCCGCTGCAGCTGGACTTCCGCCACGCGGACAGCATCGCCCAGTATTACCACATGGAAGGGGACTGTGCCCAGCGGCTGGAAGCTGCCCTGCTGCGCACTTTGCGCCATAATGCAGGCAACGGCCACACCTGTCTGCCCCGGGCACAGCTGCTGGCCACTGCCTCCAACTTCATCCATCAGCCGCCGGAAAAGCTGGCCCGTGCACTGGATCATTGCATCGAGACGGAAGAACTGTGCGTGAAAATGTTCGATGCGGTACCTTATATTTACCTGCCGGATCTGTTGGCTGCGGAGCAGGACATTGCCGACCGGCTGAATCTGCTGGCAAAGCGCGGCAAGAATACCGTGCGGGAGCTGGATAAAAACATCCAGATCTTAGAGTTGACGCAGGGCTTTGCCTACGCCCCCCTGCAAAGGGAAGCCATCCGCAAGGCTATGACCGAGAACTGCCTTGTGCTCACCGGCGGCCCCGGCACCGGCAAGACCACCACGGTCAACGCCATTTTGCAGCTGCTGGAAAATCAGGCCGAGCGGGTAGCCCTGTGCGCCCCCACCGGCCGCGCCGCCAAGCGGCTCAGCGAGCTGACCGGGCGCAAGGCCAGCACCATCCACCGCCTGTTGGAGGTGGACTACACCGGCGGCGTGGTCAGCTTTATCCACAACGACAAAAACCTGCTCAAGTGTGACGTGGTCATTCTGGACGAGATGAGCATGGTGGATGTCAAGCTGTTTCAGGCGCTCATTGCGGCGCTGCGCTACACCTGCCGTATTATTATGGTAGGCGATGCCGACCAGCTGCCCAGCGTAGGTGCGGGCAACATCCTCAGCGAGGTCATCCGCTCCGGCTGCGTGCCAACTGTCTGCCTGAACGAGATCTTCCGGCAGGCAAAACGCAGTCTCATCGTGGAAAACGCGCACCATATCATCTCCGGCGAGCCGCTGCAAAAGGGCAGCAAGACCGACGACTTCTTCTTTCTGGAAACGGACGGCGAGGCTGCGCAGCGTCTGGTGTGTGACCTTGTCACAACCCGGCTGCCCCGGAGCTACGGCTTTGACCCCATCCGGGATATTCAGGTGCTGTGTCCCACAAAGCTTGGCCCCACCGGCACGCAGGCGCTGAACGTGGAACTGCAAAATCTGCTCAATCCGCCCCAGAAGGGCAAGCCCCAGCTGCAAAGCGCCGCCCGGGTGTTCCGGGTGGGGGACAAGGTGATGCAGGTGCGCAACAACTACGAGATCGTCTGGAACCGCATCGGCGGCGAGCAGGGCGTGGGCGCTTACAACGGCGATATCGGCATCGTGGAAAGCATCAACGTGCGGGAGCGCTCCATGGTGGTGCGTATGGATGACCGGCGGCTGCTCTACCCGGCGGAAAACCTGAACGAACTGGAGATCGCCTACGCCATCACGGTGCACAAAAGTCAGGGCAGCGAGTTCCCGGCGGTGATCCTGCCGGTGGCGCAGGTGCCGCCAAGGCTGTGCTACCGCAACCTGTTCTACACCGGTGTCACCCGCGCCCGCAGGCTGTGCGTTGTGGCGGGCCGCAGGGACGTGGTGAACAGCATGATGAGCAACATCCGGCAGAACCTGCGCTACAGCGGCCTGTGCGCCCTGCTGCAGGCCGGACAGCCGCCACAGCAGCTCAGCACAGAAGGGGAAAGCCCCTGATAAAACCGCGCAGAACAGCGGCAAAGCTTGTATACTTTTTGCCGCAACTATGTTATACTAAACCAGTCTTTGTTTTTTGCCCGCCGCTGCGGGCGTTACATACATGATAGAGGAACGCAGAGAAAGGATTCAGGCAATTATGGCACAGAATGATATCGGCATCGACCTTGGTACTACTACCATCATCATTGCGCAGGAGGGCAAGGGCGTGGTGCTCAATCAGCCCAGCGTTGTGGCAATGGATACCCGCAAGAACACCGTGCTGGAAGCCGGCGATAAAGCACTGGCTATGGTGGGACGCACGCCCAACTATATCTCCGCCATCTTCCCGCTGAAGGATGGCGTCATCAGTGACCACACCATGACCCGGGAGCTGATCTGCCGCTTTGTTAAGCAGGTGTACAGCTCCCACATGGTCAAGCCCCGGGTGGCAGTGTGCGTGCCCGCCGCCATTACCGGCATTGAGAGCGATGCCGTGGTGGAGGCTGTGGTGGCAGCCGGTGCCCGTCAGGTGTACCTGATCGATGAGCCCATTGCCGCTGCTCTCGGCTCCGGCATCGACATCACCCTGCCGGACGGCCGCATGATCATTGATATCGGCGGCGGCACCACGGATATCGCCGTGCTGAGCCTTGGCGGCAAGGTCAAGGCCACCAGTGTGCGCGTGGCCGGTAACCACTATGATGAGGAGATTCTCAAGCACGTCCGCAACAAATACAGCATCGCCATCGGCCAGCGCACCGCCGAGGAACTGAAAAAGCACGTTGCCTGCTGCCCCCAAAAGACCGATTTCCACGAGAGCATGGAGATCAAGGGTCGCAGCCTGCTTACCGGTCTGCCGGTGCGCGTGACCGTTTCCACCGACGACCTGTACGAGCCGGTGATGATGCTCAGCGAGCAGATCGGCACCGCAGCCCATCAGGTGCTGGAAAAGACTCCGCCGGAGCTGGCAGGCGATATCTACCGCAACGGCGTTATGCTGACCGGCGGCGGTGCCCAGCTGCACGGCCTGACCGAATATCTGAGCCAGGAACTGAAGGTGGAGGTCACCGTCTCGCCGGACCCTGTAAACTGCGTTGCACTGGGCACGGCACAGAGCCTTTCCATCGGTGATAAGCTGGAAACCGGCTTTACGGATGCCACTCCGCGCATCGGCCGCCGCTAAGATTGGTTCGTTTTGTCCATGTCATATCACAAAGCAGCAAAAATAAAATTTGTTAATTTTTGTTGAAATGAATGGCAAAATACGGTATACTATACCCAAATTGATTTTCTGCTAACGATGTTGTATCGCTTGCAGTATCCAACAAACAGGAGGAAAAACCATGGACTTAGGTTTCGATGTGGTCGTTACCATTACTGGTATCGTGCTGGTGTTCCTGATCCTCGTGCTGCTGATGGCTATCATCACGCTGGAGGGCAAGATCTTCGACTCGATGAATGCCAAGAAGAAGGCCGCCAAGACTGCTGCACAGGCACCTGCCGCAAAGCCCGCTGCCGCTCCGGTACAGCAGGCTGCGCCTGCTCCTCAGGTAGAGGAGGGCATCCCCGGTGATGTGGTGGCCGCCATTATGGCTGCTATCCATGCAATGGGCAACGGCAAGTACACCCTTAAGGCAGTGCGTCGTGGCAAAAACGGCTGGGGCAAGGCCGGCGTGAACGACACCACGGCTCCGTTTTAACACAGGAGGAAGAGCATGACACAGTTTATTGATACTCTGGTCGGTATTTTCCAAAGTTCCGGCTTTGCACAGTTTGGCCAGCCCGGCGGCTGGCTGTACGCCGTGATGATCTGCGTGGGCTGCTTTCTGCTGTACCTCGCCATCGTCAAGGAGTTCGAACCCCTGATCCTGCTGCCCATGGCCTTTGGCATGATCCTTGCCAACCTCCCCGGCAGCGGCATCATCCACATGCAGTACTTCGTTGGTGACGGTCTGGAGCACCCCATGTGGGTCGAGATCCTGAACAACGGCGGTCTGGCCGATATGCTCTACATGGGTGTTAAGCTGGGCATCTACCCGCCGCTGATCTTCCTCGGTATCGGCACCATGACCGACTTTGCACCCCTGATCTCCAACCCCAAGAGCCTGCTGCTGGGCGCTGCCGCACAGTTCGGTATCTTCGGTACTTACATGGGCGCCCGTCTGCTGGCCGCTACCGGTCTGGTGGACTTCACCCAGAAGCAGTCCGCTGCCATCTCCATCATCGGCGGTGCCGACGGCCCGACCGCTATCTTCGTTACCTCCCGTCTGGCACCTGAGCTGCTGGGCAGCATCGCTGTGGCAGCGTACAGCTACATGGCACTGGTGCCCGTTATCCAGCCGCCCATCATGAAGGCATTGACCACCTCCAAGGAGCGCTCTGTGGTCATGAAGCAGCTGCGCACCGTCTCCAAGACCGAGAGGATCATCTTCCCCATCATGGTCGCTATCATTGTTTCCCTCATCGTGCCGGATGCCGCCGTTCTGGTCGGTATGCTGATGCTGGGCAACCTGATGAAGGAGTGCGGCGTTGTGGATCGTATCCAGAAGACCGCCGGTAATGAGCTGATGAACATCATCACCATCTTCCTGGCTCTGTCTGTTGGCTGCACCACCAGTGCAAACACCTTCCTGAACACCCGCACTCTGTTCATCATCGTGCTGGGTCTGATCGCCTTCTCCTTCGGCACCGCAGCCGGTGTGCTGTGTGGCAAGGTCATGTACAAGCTGACCGGTGGTCAGGTGAACCCCCTGATCGGTTCTGCCGGCGTTTCCGCCGTGCCTATGGCCGCTCGTGTTTCCCAGAAGGTCGGCCAGAGCGAGAACCCCTCCAACTTCCTGCTGATGCACGCCATGGGCCCCAACGTGGCCGGCGTTATCGGTTCTGCCGTTGCTGCTGGTATCCTGATCAACATCTTCGGCTAAGCAAAACCTGAAACACTATCTCAAGAGCCATCGCACAGCCTTGTGCGGTGGCTCTTTTTGTGCAGGACGATTTCAAATGGCCTCCGCTGCGCTTTGGCCATATTCAGCGGAATTATGATTTATTATTTTGGGATAACGGGAGCGTCTGCGGATGCTCCGTCATCCCATTTTCACGGGAGAGGACGTAAGAGGTTACAGCAGCCGTTTCCAGTTACGACCCCTTCTGTGAAAAAGAGGTTCTGAAACGCCCGCAGGCGTTTCAGAATCTCAAATATTAAAATATACTTTCCTTGAACAATGGCCAGAGCGGCAGCGGAGGCCATTCAAAATCGTGTTAGCATTAGTTTTTTCCTGTTTGTGTTTGGCTGCTGCTTGTGCTATCATAGAGAAAAACAGGGCGCAAAACACCCCAAAACAGGAGGGAGCCGTTATGGAAAAAATCAAGCTTGAGGTTGCAGGTGTCCCGGCTGTCCTGTACGGCAAGCGCAGCCGTAAGGTCTATCTCTATGTCCATGGCAAAAACGGCAGCGCGGCCGAGGCAGCCCGCTTTGCCCGCACAGCCTGCCCGGCAGGCTGGCAGGTGCTGGCTGTCGATCTGCCGGAGCACGGCACCCGAAAAAACAGCCCGGAAAAGCTGGTGCCGTGGGTGGTCACTCGGGAACTGCAAACGGTCTATGCCCGGATGCAGCCGGTGTGGAAACATATCCGAGTGTATGGGGTCAGCATCGGGGCGTGGTTTGCTATGCAGGCGTTGCAGACGCAAAAACCGGAGAAGGCGCTGCTTGTCTCCCCGGTGGTGGATATGGAAAAGCTGATCCTTGCCCTGATGCAGCAGGCAGGGGTAACGGAGGAGCAGCTGTGCGCGGCAGGGGAGATCCCCACAGACTTTGGGGAGACGCTTTCGTGGCCGTATCTGTGCTGGGTGCGGGAGCACCCGCTGCACTGGAAAGTGCCTACACAGGTGCTCTATGCTGATACAGACCCCCTTACCGGGCACACCGCCATGGAGCAGTTCCGGCAGCAGACCAGGGCGCACCTGACCATTCTGGAGGGCGGGGAACACTGGTTCCATACTGAGACCCAGCTGGCCGCTCTGCAAAGCTGGGAAAGCTGTCATTTATAATAGGCCGTTTCTCTTTTCCTCAGTCTGTGAAAATGTAAGCCCGGAAAATCCGCAGATTTTCCGGGCTTACATATAAAATACGCTTCCACAACAAAACGCCGCTGACGGCTTTGTGCATCGTCAGCGGCGTTTTGTTTATTGAAAACAGGATTGTGAATGGCAGAATCAGACGTTTGCCTCGCTGTTGTGCTCAGCCTTCTTGTATGCAGAGAAGGAGTGGAACACGATGTTCAGGCCCAGCACGATCAGCAGCACGGCAAGGATCAGCTGCAGGCCGTTTGCGATAAACACAGCGCCCCAGGTGGTCTCACCGGCAGGAATGGTAACAGAAGCGGCGGTGCTGATGGCCTTGACCATAGCGATCAGGCGCTGCACCAGTGCGGTAAAGGTGACGCACAGCATGATGACCAGCGGGGGGAACAGCATCTTATTGCTGCGGCCGGTCACCTTCAGGAACACGCACAGGGTAGCCAGCACCAGTGCGCTCAGCAGCTGGTTGGCAGAACCGAACAGCGGCCAGATGTTGGCGTAGCCGATCTTGGTCAGGATAAAGCCGAACACCAGCGTGATGAAGGTGGAGAAGTACACATTGCAGAACAGCTTGCGCCAGCCCTCAGCGTGCTCCATGTCGTCCACGCTGAACAGCTCCTGGAAGCTCATGCGGCCAATGCGGGCCACGGCATCCAGACTGGTCAGAGCCAGTGCGGAAACGCACATGGTCATGAACACGGTAGCAGCGTAAGCGGGCACGCCGAACATTTCAAAGAAACCGGCAACGCCGCGGCTGAAGATCTGGAACGGAGTACCGGCGGCAGGGGTGCCGTCGGCAGCTGCGGCAGCACCGGCAACGCACAGAGCCAGAACAGCCAACAGGCTTTCAAGGATCATGGCACCGTAGCCGACCTTCAGCATATCCTTCTCGTTCTCAACGGTCTTGGAAGAAGTACCGGAGGAAACAAGGCTGTGGAAGCCGGAAACTGCACCGCAGGCCACGGTGACGAACAGGATGGGGAACATGGTGCCCAGCTTTTCGTTGGTAAAGCCGGTGAACACAGGCAGGTTCATGGTGGGGTGTGCAACCAGCAGGCCAACCACAGCGCCCACGATCATGGCCACGAACATAAAGGTGGTCATGTGGTCACGGGGCTGCTTGAGCAGCCACATGGGCAGCACAGCGGCAAAGAAGATATACACAAAGGTGATGTAGCTCCAAGCGGCCTTGCCCAAGATCAGGGGCAGGTTTGCGCCGATGACAAAGGACAGCACGATGAACACGATGCTGATAACGCTTTCCTTCCAGCCGGAGAAGTTGAACTTTTTCTGCAGCAGGCCAAAGACAACGGCAAACACCATGAACATAATGGACACCATACCGGCAGCGCCGTTGGTCTTGGCAGCTTCAACCATTGCGCCGTCTGCGCCGAAGGCATTGAAGGTGCCGGCAACCATGTCTGCAAAAGCAGCAATGACGATGCCGCAGAACAGCCAGCAGAACAGCAGGAACAGCTTGCGGCCGGTCTTGCCGATGTACTTCTCGATGAGCATGCCCATGCTCTTGCCGTCGTTCTTGACGGAAGCGTACAGAGCGCCGAAGTCGGTGACGGCACCGAAGAAGATGCCGCCCAGCAGGACCCACAGCAGAACGGGCAGCCAGCCGAAAGCGGCAGCCTGGATGGCACCGGTGACAGGGCCTGCACCTGCGATGGAGGAGAACTGGTGGGCGAACACCGTCCAGCCGTTGGTGGGAACGTAGTCTTTGCCATCCTCCAGCCGCACAGCAGGAGTCTTGGCGTTGGGGTCGACACCCCAGGTCTTTGCGAGCCAGCGGCCATATCCGGCGTACGCACATACCAGGACAACCGCGGCAATCAGAACGATTACAAGCGTATTCATTTGAATGAATCCCTCTTTCCTATTGAATTTTACAATCGCTTGTGCCTACTACTTTACCGCGATGTTCGTAATTTGTCAATGAAATGTTCACAATTTAGCAATATGTCGGTTTTTGATGCAAAATGTAGAAAATTTGTGGTTTATTTTGTCTGTTTTGCTGCGTTGACAAAGGGAGAAGAAGGGGATAGTATAGGGGTAGAAACGAATGAAACGTTTCCATACTCATGAAGCGGCAAACTGACAGGGAGCGCCGTAGGGGCGGATTCCCTATCCGCCCGTGGCCGTGCGCGGCGGGGAAAACCTCCCGAGCGCACAGGAAATGCGCCCTGCGGGCTGCCGTGGATATTCTATCTGTCTATTATAGTAAAGGAGACATCTCATGAAACAGTGGCTGAAAGACGCAGTGTTCTATGAAATCTACCCCCAGAGCTTCTATGATACCAACGGCGACGGCATCGGTGATTTGCAGGGCATTATTGCCAAGCTCGACTATATCAGGGACCTGGGCTGCAATGCCCTGTGGATCAACCCCTGCTTTGATTCGCCGTTCAAGGATGCGGGCTATGATGTGCGCGACTACAAAAAGATCGCCCCGCGCTACGGCACGAACGAGGACGCCGCCGCGCTGTTCAGGGCCGCGCATGAGAAGGGCATCCGTGTGCTATTCGACCTGGTGCCCGGCCACACGAGCGAGGAACACCCGTGGTTCAAGGCCAGCTGCAAGCCCGGGCACAACGAATACTCGGACCGCTTTATCTGGACGGATTCCTGCTTTGCCTCCGGCGACGGGATGCCGTTCATCGGCGGCGAGACAGAACGCAACGGCACGTATATCCTGAACTTCTTCAAGTGCCAGCCCGCGCTGAACTACGGCTACGGCAAGATCAACCAACCCTGGCAAAAGCCCACCACCGACCTCGCCTGCCTGGCTACCGTGGAGGCCATGAAGGACGTCATGCGGTTCTGGCTGGACATGGGCTGCGACGGCTTCCGCGTCGATATGGCGTCGAGCCTTGTAAAGAATGACACTAAGAACAAAAAGTACACCTGCAAAATCTGGCGCAATATCCGGGATATGCTGGACGTCGAGTATCCCGAGGCCGCGCTCATCGCCGAGTGGAACGGCCCGCGCATGTCGCTGAAAAACGGCTTTGACATGGACTTTTATCTCAACTGGGACGGCAACGGCTACAGCACCATGATGCGGGACTACACCCTCCGGGACGGCTGCGGCAGCTACATCGGCAATACCGGCTTCTTCTCCCGGGATTCCGGCACCGACGTGAGCCGGTTCCTTGCGGACTACCTGCCCCAATATCACGACAGCCGCGACCACGGCCTCTGGTGCTTCATTACCTGCAATCACGATACCCCCCGTCCCGCCGCGGGGCTGACAGACGCGGAACGGCGGCTGGCCTTTGCGTGGGTCTTCACGATGCCCGGCGCTCCCTTCCTGTACTACGGCGATGAGCTGGGCATGGACTATCGAGTCATCCCCACCAAGGAGGGCGGCTACCACCGCACCGGTTCCCGGACGCCCATGCAGTGGGATGCAGGCCCCAACCTCGGATTCTCCGAGGGCGCGGCAGAGGATTTGTACCTGCCCGTGGAAGCCGACGCGCGGCACACCGTGCAGGCGCAGGAGCTTGACGAGAATTCCATGCTCTCCCATGTCAAGCGGCTGATTGCCCTGCGTCACGCCGAGCCGGAGCTTCAGAACTACAGCCCGTTTGCCGTCTATGCTGCCCGCGGCCGCCTGTTTGCCTACAAGCGGGGGAGTCTGCTGGTCGCCATGAACCCCGGCAGCGGTGAGGAAACCTGTCAGCTGGACGGAGCCTATATCCCCCTCTTCACCGTCGGAACCCCCGCCATGGAGGGAGATACGTTGCATTTGCCTGCCCAGAGCTTTATCGTGCTGAAGCCCAAGGAGAAAGCCGCCCCTGCTCACGCTTAGGAAGCCTCTGATACCAGGGAAGCTCTGAGTAAATCGGCTGCTGCCGGAGCGCGGGCAGGGTCTGGCTGAAAACCGTCATCATGCCAAAACAGCGAGGAATTTCCGCCTGCTGTGCACCATTTTTCCTTGCA
>ENA-ORSS01003180-ORSS01003180.1-human-gut-metagenome-genome-assembly--contig:-NODE-3180-length-13638-cov-9.056026_pt1 | contig 13638 bp, 9 predicted proteins | sample MGYA00241899_ERZ509162 | MGnify/ENA primary metagenome ERZ509162 (study PRJEB26280, sample SAMEA2338641) | human gut metagenome | biome: human gut; feature: human-associated habitat; material: faeces... | reverse complement strand
CCAGCCTGAACATTCCGGCCATGGGCTGCACCATCCGCTACGAGTATGGTCTGTTCCGCCAGAAGCTGGTGGAGGGCCAGCAGGTGGAGCTTCCGGATAACTGGCTGCAGAACGGCAACGTCTGGGAAGTCGCCCGTACCGAAGATACCTGCACCGTGGAGTTCAACGGCCATGTGGAGGAGGGCGAGGAAAACGGCCGACAGGTCTTTAAGCTCGTGGACACCTATCAAATCGACGCCGTGCCCTATGATATGCCCGTGGTGGGCTACAACAACGATTGCGTCAACACGCTGCGCACCTGGTCGGCCCGCAGCCGCGCCAATCTGGACCTGACGCACTTCGGAGAGGGTGAATACCTCAAGGCCATGGAGGAAATGCAGATGGCCGAGGTGATCTCCAAGGTGCTCTATCCCGAAGATAAGCACTACGAGGGCAAGATGCTGCGCCTCAAGCAGCACTACTTCTTCACCAGCGCCACCCTGCAATATGCGATCAAGAATTTCAAAAAGCACTTTGGCAACAACTTTGATCTGCTGCCGGACAAGTGCGTTTTCCACATCAACGACACGCATCCGGGCCTGGCGATTCCCGAGCTGATCCGCCTGCTGGTCGATCAGGAGGGTCTTTCCTGGGAGATGGCGCAGCGCATCACCTACCGCTGCATGGCCTACACCAACCATACCGTCATGGCCGAAGCGCTCGAGCGCTGGCCGGTCAGCCTGTTCCAGGAGCAGCTGCCGCGGATCTACTCGATCTGCCAGGAGATCAACCGCCGTCTCATGGAAAAGCTGCAGCGCGTCTACCCGAACGACCCCGGCAAGTGGAACTATATGGCCGTCATCGCCAACGACGAGGTCCGCATGGCGAACCTCTGCCTGACCTGCTGCCATAAGATCAACGGCGTTTCGCAGCTGCATACGGACATTCTGGAAAAGACCATTTTCCGCGATTATTATAATCTCGACCACAGCCGCTTTCTCAACATCACCAACGGCATTGCCTACCGCCGCTGGCTGTGCCAGTCGAACCCGGCCCTCTCCGGCTATCTGCAGACGCTCATCGGCGACGGCTTCCTGAAAGACGCCAATGCGCTCGAGGCACTCGAGCAGTACCGCGGCGATCTGGACGTGCTGGAAAATCTGCGGGCCATCAAGCGCAAGAACAAGGTCCGTCTGGCGGCCTACATCGCCGAGCACAACGGCGTCAACGTCGATCCCGACTCGATCTTCGACGTGCAGGTCAAGCGGCTGCATGAGTACAAGCGGCAGCTGCTGAACGTGCTCTACATCCTGACGCTCTACAACGAGATCAAAGATCATCCCGAAAAGCCGGTCTTCCCGCAGACGTTCATCTTTGCGGCCAAGGCCTCGGCGGGCTATTATCTGGCCAAGCAGATCATCTCGCTGATCGTGGCCGTCTCAAATCTGGTCAACTCCGACCCGCAGGTGCAGGGCAAGCTCAAGGTCGTCTTCATTGAGGACTACAAGGTCTCGCTCGCGGAGATCATCATCCCCGCCGCAGACCTCTCCGAGCAGATCTCCGTCGCGGGCAAGGAGGCCTCCGGCACGAGCAACATGAAGCTCATGATCAACGGCGCGGTCACCCTTGGCACGCTCGACGGCGCGAACGTCGAGATCCGCGACCGGGTCGGTGACGACAATATGTTCCTCTTCGGCATGACCGCCGATGAGGTGCAGGCGCTGTGGCAGCGGGGCTATGACCCGCACCAGTTCCTGACGCCCGAGCTTGACCGGGTGCTGCAGATGCTTACCTCCGGCGCGCTTGGCCAGCGGTTTGACGATGTGGCGGCATCCCTGCTCACGCCGCGCTTCGGCGCTGCCGACAGCTATATGACGGTCGCTGACTTTGAAAGCTACAAGGCCGCAAAGAAGCGCGCAGTCGAGGTCTATCAGGACCGGACGCGCTTCGCGCAAATGTCCCTCACCAATATCGCCAGAGCCGGCATCTTCTCCTCGGACCGCTCGGTCGAGCAGTACGCGAAGGAGATCTGGGACCTCTGATTTCTTCATACACCCCAGACAAAGACCGGCGGCAGCGCCGGCCTTTGCTTTGACCGATCAAAACGGACGGAGACCCATATGAGAATTCTATTCGACAGCAAGCTTTCGCAGTTCAAAACGCCCTTCGGCACGCTGCAGGAGAACGAGACCTGCACGTTTCATATCCTGATCCCGTGCAGCTGCCGGACCACGGCGGCCGCGCTCGTCCTGCAGGCCGAAAATGGGCAGGAGCTGCGGCGTGTGCCGCTCACCAAGCAGTCGGACGACACGCTTTACGATACCTGGGGCGGGGAAATGGCCGTCTGCGAGGCCGGGCTCTACTTCTACTACTTCCATATCACCACGCAGGACGGCGCGTTCCGCCTCTTTAAGCAGGGACAGAGCGACACGAACATGGAGGCGGGCGGCCTCTGGCAGCTGAGCGTGCTGGCGGACAAATATCCCGTCCCGGTCGGCTGTGCGGGCGCCGTCATGTATCAGATCTTCCCGGACCGCTTCTGCCAGAGCGGCAGCTGCGATCTGACCGGGAAAATCAGGCCCTACTGGGTGCACGAAAACAAGGACGACATACCGGTCTACCTGCCGGATGCCAACGGCGAGGTCCTAAACAACGATTTTTACGGCGGCAATCTGAACGGCATCCGGGAAAAGCTGCCGTACCTGCAGGAGCTTGGTGTGGAGATCCTGTACCTGAACCCGATCTTCTACGCCTGGTCGACGCACCGGTACGACACCTGCGACTATAAGCGGATCGACCCCATGCTCGGCACGGAGGAGGATTTCCGCGCGCTCTGCGCCGAGGCGCACGCGCATGGGATGAAGGTCATTCTGGACGGCGTGTTCAGCCACGTCGGCAGCCGCAGCGCATATTTCCAGCAGGCCATCCATGATCCGTCCTCGCCCTACCGCGGCTGGTTCCGGTTCCAGCACTATCCGGACGTCTACGACAGCTGGTGGGGCATCACGACGCTCCCGTGCGTCGACAAGATGAATCCGGATTTCATCCGCTACATGATCGACGACGAAGACAGCGTCGCAGTGCACTGGCTGAAGCTCGGCGCCGACGGCTGGCGGCTGGACGTGGTCGATGAGCTGCCGGACGCATTCCTTGCGCGCCTACGCGCGCGCATCCGTGCGTATAAGCCGGACGCGCTGCTGATCGGCGAGGTCTGGGAGGATGCGTCCAACAAGATCGCCTACGACCAGCGCCGCCGGTACTTTACCGACCGGCAGCTCGATTCCGTCATGAACTACCCGTGGCAGAAAGCGATCCTGCGCTATGTCCGCAGCGAGGACGACGGCACGGTGCTCGGCGACGCCATCCGGACGCTTGCGGAGAATTACCCGCCGGACGTGCTGCAGACGGTCATGAACATCCTCTCCACGCACGACACGCCGCGCGCGATCAACGCCATTCTCGACCCGCGCGACGGCGATCGGACGGACCTTGCGCAGCGGCATTTCACGCAGGAGCAGCTGCGCGAGGGCAGGCAGCGCCTCAAGCTGGCAGCCTTCCTGCAGTTCATGCTGCCGGGCATGCCCTGCATCTACTACGGCGACGAAGCCGGGATGACCGGCTACCGGGACCCATTCAACCGGAAATTCTATCCCTGGGGCAGGGAAGACGGAAATTTAGTCTCGTTCTATCGCTCGCTGGCCCGCGTGAAAAAAAGTGCGCCCGCGCTGCGCAGCGGGACTGTCCTCGTGCTGGAGGCCGGCGGCGGCCGGCTCCTGCTGCTGCGGCAGTCGGCGGAGGGCAGCGTCGCAGTCTGCTGCAACCAGTCGCCGGAACCCTGGACGCTGCCGCACAGCGGCACGATCCTGCTTGGCGGCGGGATCATGGAATACACCGGTGAGACCGTCACGCTCGGCCAGGGCGGCTTCTGCGCGATGGAGCGCAAATAAAGATCAGACGAGAAAAGGGACGTACCAACTGGTACGTCCCTTTTCCTATCGTTTACTTTTTGAGCGTCAGGCGGTAGTCTTCGCCGTCCTCGACGGCTGTGGCCTGATAGCCGCTGTGCGCTGCAAAGCGCTTGATGTTTTCCACGGCGGTCTCATTGTCGACCAGGACCTCGAGCGTATCGGGGTGCTCCGCTTCGAGCACCTTCTGGACCATGACCACGGGCATGGGGCAGAGATATCCTCTTGCATCAACCATTCGTTTTCGCCTCCTGCTTCTTCATGCTGTTTACATAAGATACGACCAGCATGATCACGATGCCGAGAATGACTGCGACCTTGCCCTTCGTGGAGATGCCGCCAACGACATACTCACCAGCCTCGCTGACGGAGTCGGCGTTGCCGGCCAGACCGAAGTTATGCGCGAACGCAGCGCCGACGATCATGCCGAACACCGTAACAGCGGAATCCGCGTTGCCGCTGCCGGCCAGAATGAGCTGACGCAGCGGGCAGCCGCCGAGCAGCACGGAGCCCCAACCGGCGAGCAGCATGCCGAGGAAGTTCCAGACATGGCTGGAGTGCGCAACGGGCTGCGAGGTGAAGCCGAGCTTGAAGTTGCCGCCGATGAGGTTGCCGATCAGGACCGTGACGAAGATGGCGATGAAGCCCCACAGCAGGTGCATGTCCTTGAACATCATCGTGTCACGCAGACCGCCGACCATACACATGCGGGACTTCTGCGCCAGCGCGCCGACGACGAGGGCGATGACAAGCGCGATGAAAAACGGTGCATGCTTGGAGCCGGGGCCTTCTTCCGAGAGCTTGAAGAGGGTGGGGACAGCGATGAACAGGATCAGCAGGCCGGTCATCACAGCGGGGAGGACCGTGCCGTCGAGCGTCTTGGTGGTGTAGTTGCGCTGGAGCGTGAAGCCCTTGCGGATGAAGATCGTGCCAAGGAAGATACCGGCAGCAAAACCGGCAAGACCGACGACTGCGTTGAGATCGCCGCCGGCCAGACGCAGGACCATACGCAGCGGGCAGCCCAAAAAGGCCAGCGCGCCGATCATGACGAAAGCGCCGAGCACGAACCGCAGGGCAGGCGAGGAACCGGCCTTGGCTTTCCATTCCTTCGTGGCGATGGCCATCAGGAAGCTGCCGAGGACCAGACCGATAATCTCCGGACGGACATACTGCACCTTGGCTGCCGAATGCAGACCGACAGCGCCCGCGATATCACGCTCAAAGCAGGCGATGCAGAAGCCCATGTTGGCCGGGTTGCCGAGCGCCGTCAGCACAAGTGCCGCGATGCCGATGACAACGCCGGTCAGAATGACGAACAGATTCTCTTTTTTCATGTTCTCTTTCCTCCGATATTGTCGAATTGATTTCGATTGCTTTCGATATTCTGGAACGAGAATATCGAAAACGCAGCAAATACGGGCATTTCAGCCCGTATTCGTTATCTGTTATCAAGAATAGCACGACTTTCCTCATCTGTCAATCCGTATTTCGTCCGATGATGTCGAAAAAATGGATATTCAAATGAGGGAATCGGGAAGGTCGGAGCTCTGTTCGAGATCGTCGGCCAGGAAGCGGCGGCGGATCTCATTGATGACGCGCTTCTTATCGCCGCTCCAGCGGGGCGCGAGCAGGTCGCGTTTGGCCCCGTCGCCGGTCAGCCGGTGGATGACCATCTCCCGCGGCAGCACGCGCAGACATGCCTCCAGCAGCGTGATATACGCGTCCAGCGACAGCGTCTCAAATTCGCCCGCTGCGTAGTCCGCAGCCAGATCCGTCCCGGTCAGAACGTGCAGCAGGTGCAGCTTGATGCCCTCGGCGCCGCTGCGGCCGATATAGCGGGCCGTCTCCACCATCATCTCCGGCGTCTCGCCGGGCAGGCCCAGGATCTGGTGCGTGATGACGCTGATGCCGCGCGCGTGCAGCGCCCGCACCGCCTCGTCATAGACGGAAAGGGGATAGCCGCGGCGGATATAGGCGGCCGTCGATGCATGGATGGTTTGCAGCCCGAGCTCGACCCAGATGGGCTTTTCCGCCCGGAGCTCAGCCAGCAGCGACAAGATCTCCGGCGGCAGGCAGTCCGGCCGCGTGGCGATGGAGAGCGCGCAGACCTCCGGCTGTCGGATCGCGGCCGCAAACAGCGGCCGCAGGACCTCCGCCGGGGCATAGGTATTGGTAAAGTCCTGAAAATAGGCGATATAGCGTGCGTCCGGCCCGGCCTTGGCGGCGACCAGACGCTTGGCCTGCGCCAGCTGCTCCGGGATAGAGAGGGAAGCGGACGCGGCAAATTCTCCGCTGCCGCTGCAGAAGATGCATCCGCACGTGCCAATCGTCCCGTCTCGGTTTGGGCAGGTGCAGCCGGCGGAGAGCGCCAGCTTATAGATCTTGCAGCCAAAGGTCTCACGCAGATAGGCGTTCAGACTGCGATAATACATGGAGCCTCCTGTCAGTTCCCATAATTTATGCGCACCACGATCCGCGGTGCGCATAAAACTCAGGCTTTGGGTTGGTCAAGCGTTTCGTCCTGCATCACAGCTTCAAACTGTGCGCGGCTCATGTTCTCGTTCTCCATCAGGAAGCCGGCGATCTTATCGAGCCGTTCGGCATGATCGCGCAGGATCTGCTCGCAGCGCTGATAAGCCTCGCACATGATCTTCTGGACCTGCGCGTCGATCTGCCCGGCGGTCTGCTCGGAATAGGGTTTGGTCTTCTCATAGTCCCGCCCGATAAAGACCTCCTGCCCGCCCGCGTAGCTGACGGGGCCGATGCTGTCGGACATGCCGTATTTTGCGACCATATCGCGGGCAATGCCGGTGGCGCGCTGCAGATCGTTCGACGCGCCGGTGGAAATATCGCAGAGCTTCTGCGCCTCTGCCACGCGGCCGCCGAGGAAGGAGACGATGGTCTCAAACATCTCGTTGCGCGAGGAATAGGAGCGGTCGTCCTGCGGCAGGCTGATGGTCATGCCGCCGGCCTGGGCGCGGGGGATGATGGTGATGAGGTGCACCGGATCCTGCGAGTCGAGGCAGTACATGCAGATCGCGTGTCCGGCCTCGTGGACGGCGGTGAGCATCTTTTCCGCGTGGCTGACCACGCGGCTCTTCTTTTCGGGGCCTGCAATGACCTTGATCATCGATGTCTCCAGATCCTGCTGGCTGATCGCGGCCTTGCCGCGCCGCGCGGCGAGGAGCGCGCCTTCGTTCAGAAGGTTGGCCAGATCCGCGCCGGTGAAACCGGCGGTCGCCTTGGCGACGGCTGGGAGATCGACATTGTCCGCCAGCGGCTTTTTCCGTGCGTGGACCTGCAGGATCGCAAGCCGTCCGCGCCAGTCGGGCGCACCGACGTAGATCTGCCGGTCGAAGCGGCCCGGGCGGAGCAGGGCGGGATCGAGAATGTCCTTGCGGTTGGTCGCGGCGATGACGATGACGCCCTCGTTGGCCGAGAAACCGTCCATCTCGACGAGCAGCTGGTTGAGCGTCTGTTCGCGCTCGTCGTGGCCGCCGCCGAGGCCAGCGCCGCGCTGACGGCCGACCGCATCGATCTCATCGATGAAGACGATGGCCGGGGCCACCCGCTTGGCCTGCTCAAAGAGGTCGCGGACACGGCTCGCGCCGACGCCGACATAGAGTTCGACGAAGTCGGAGCCGGAAATGGATAAGAATGCGACATTCGCCTCTCCGGCGACTGCGCGGGCCAGCAGCGTCTTGCCGGTGCCCGGCGGGCCGACGAGCAGCACACCCTTCGGGATCTTCGCGCCAAGCTGCTTGAAGCGGTCCGGATCGCGGAGAAACTCCACGATCTCCGAGAGCTCTTCCTTTTCCTCGTCCGCACCGGCGACGTCCTGGAAGGTCACGGACTCGCCGGACGGGACGCCGAAGCGCGCGTTGGCACGCGTAAACTGCGCCATGGCGTTCGGGCCGCTGCCGGAGCGGTTCATCAGAATGAACCACACGAACAGAAGCGCGATGCCGACGAGCAGATACGGCAGCGCCGTCTTCCAAATGGAATTGGCGGCGGGCAGATAGTTGTAGGACTTGAGAACACCTGCAGCGCTCTGCGCAGCAATGGTCTCGTCCAGGTCCTTGTGGAAGGTCTCGATGTCGCCGATCTTCGCCGTTGCGGTGCCGGCCTGCTCTGCGTCGCTTCCGTAGAGCGTCAGCGTCAGCGTATCGCCCTGCAGAACGAACGACTCGACCCGTTCGTTTTCAAACAGGTCGAGCACGTCAGAATATGCAAGCCTGCTGCCGTTTTGCGTAAGCAGGGACGAAGAGAGCACCACAAGCACCAGCGCCAGGACCGCAACGAGCAGAATGGTCTGCAGGGTTTTGGGCTGTTGGTTCACGGAGGTTCTCCTTTATGTGGAATAGACCGTCTTCAGCGGTCCTGATAGACAGAGGGCTTCAGCACGCCGACGAACGGCAGGTTGCGGTAGTAATCCTCATAGTCCAGACCGAAGCCGACGACGAACGCGGGCGGGACGGTGAAGCAGGTGTAGTCCGGCTTCAGCTCGACCTTGCGGCCGGTGGGCTTGTCGAGCAGCGTGCAGATCTTGATGGACGCGGGCTTGCGCTCATGGAACATCTCGCAGATCATCTTGAGCGTGCTGCCGGAATCGATGATATCCTCCAGAATGAGCACATGGCGGCCCTCGATATCATGGTCGATATCCTTGCGGAACGTCAGCTTGCCGGTGGATTCCGTGCCGCCCTCAAAGGATGTGATGCACATGAAATCCTCCTGCACGGGAATGCTGATGGCATTCGCCATTTCCGCGAAAAACGGAACGACGCCCTTGAGAACGCCGACCAAGATCGGGCACTTGCCGCGATAGTCGTCTGCGATCTGTGCGCCGACTTCCTTGATCCGCGCGTGGATCTCTTCTTCGGAGACCAGTACGCGCTCAATGTCCTGCAGCATGTCAGACTTGTTAATCATACATCTAATCCTCTTTCTCTGTTTCTTCGATTGTGATGATGACCGCGCGTTCGCCCGGAGCCGCGGCGCGGCCCAGATCAACGCCGATCCCATAAACGCCCAGAACACCGGATGCATCAGCGGCCACCGGCATGAGCGCACGTCGTGCTGCGGGGACCTTGCGGTCGATCAGCAGCTTTTTGAGCGTTTTCGTGCCGCCTGCCGTGCGCATGACGTCATGCGCCTGACGTGGACGGATCGTGATCCGGGGAGTTTGCTCTATGGTATCATATTTGACTGCAAAAGTGGAGAGGGTTTTTGCTTTTTCCTGAAAATTTTCTTCGATCCGGCATTCGACGCGCAGCCCGAGCGCCGGGATCAGCACTGTCTCGCCCGGCGAAAGTGTCACGGGTGAAAAGGAAGCGGCAGGGGAGCGGTCCGTCAGGTACAGCCGGTCGTATTCCAGCCGCGCGGCAAAGCCGCCCGGCAGTGAGACGGATGCGGAGGGGCACGAAGCGAACAGCAGCCGGTCGACCGCGTCGATATGCCGCTGCGTCAGCTTGGGCGCATGGATCGACTCGAGCAGCAGCCGGACTGCGCGGGTGCGCACGCCCTCCGGCCAAGCGGAAAGCGCGCTGCGGCTGACGCCGTCCGGCAATTGAGCAGCCTGCAGCGCCTCGCGCGCCTGCGCATCAAGAAACGCGTTGTCCGCGCGGAGCAGCGCGCAGGTCCGGAAGACGGTCTGTGCGACGGCGGGGTTTTCCTCTCGCAGAAGCGGGATCACGCGCTGGCGCAGCCGGTTGCGCCGGGCGTCCGGCAGGAGATTGGTGCTGTCGGTCACATAAGAAAATCCGTGCTCAGCAAGACACGCCTCGATCTGCGCCCGCGTGCAGACCAGCATCGGCCGGATGAGCCGTCCGCGCTTCGGCGGGATGCCGGTCAGCCCGGCAAGGCCGGTCCCGCGCGTGAGGTTCAGGAGCACAGTCTCGAGATTGTCGTCCTGCGTGTGCGCCGTGGCGACAAGGCCGGGGAGTGTGTCAAAGAACGCGTAGCGGAGCTTGCGCGCAGCCTCTTCCAGAGATTCATGCGTCTGCGCCGCCCGCGCCTGCACGTCGCCGCCGCCCGTGTGCAGCGGCACGCCGAGCGAGGCGCACAGCTGCCGGACAAAGGCCTCGTCGCGGTCGGATTCCGCGCCGCGCAGGTGATGGTTGAAGTGCGCGGCCTCTACCCGGATGCCGAGCGTGTCCTGCAGTGACAGCAGCACGTGCAGCATGCACATAGAATCCGCGCCGCCCGACACTGCGCATACGACCGTATCGCCGGGCTCCGTCATCCGCTGCGCCTGCATCCAGGCGAGGACCTCAGCCCTCATGCTTCCACTCCAGATCGGAGAAGGTGAAGAACTGCGGCCGCCACTGCAGCTTGACCGTGCCGGTCTCGCCGTGGCGGTTTTTGGCGATGATGCACTCGGCAATATTCTTGTCCTGCGTGTTGGGGTTATAATATTCGTCACGGTAGAGGAACAGGACGGAGTCGGCGTCCTGCTCGATGGCGCCGGATTCACGAAGGTCCGAGAGCATCGGGCGCTTGTCGGTTCTCGATTCATTGGCACGCGAGAGCTGGCTCAGGCAGATGACCGGCACGTTCAGCTCCTTGGCCATGATCTTGAGCGCGCGAGAGATATCGCTGACGATCGTCACGCGGTTATCGCCGGATTTGCCGGGAGCCGCGGCGGTCATGAGCTGCAGATAGTCGATCAGGACCAGCCCGAGGTTATCGAGCCGGCGGCACTTGGCATTGATCTCCGCGACGGTGATGGCGGGATTGTCGTCTACGCGGATGTCCGTCTGGCTGAGCGCGGAGGAGGCGATGGAGAGCTTGCTCCAGTCGTCGTCTTCCAGATGGCCTGTGGTGAGCTTCTGGTTTTCCACGAAGCTTTCCGTGGACAAAAGACGCATGACCAGCTGCTCGCGCGACATTTCGAGCGAAAAGAAAGCGACGGTCTTCTCATACGTCTTCGCAACGTTCAGGCAGATGTTGAGCGCGATCGCCGTTTTTCCCATGCCGGGGCGGGCCGCGATCAGGATCAGGTCGGTCTTGTTGAGGCCGTTGATCTTGCGGTCAAGGTCGTGCAGGCCCGTGGACAGGCCCGGGATCTCGCTGCCGGAGGCAGCCAGCTCTTCCAGCCGGTCATAGACGTTGATCATGACCTTGCCGATGTGCTGCAGACTGTCGCCGGTGTTGCCGCGGCGCAGGGAATAGATCTTCTTTTCCGAGACCTCCAGCATCTCCTGCGCCGTGCCGACGCCCTCGTAGACCATATCCGTGATCTCCGACGAAGCGGCGGCCAGCGCGCGCAGCAGCGACTTGTCATGCACGATCGTGCAGTATTGCTTGACGTTGGCGGCGGTCGGCGTGATCTTCAGCAGCTGGGCGAGATAGTCGTAGCTGCGTTCCTCGTCGTACACGCCGCGCTCTTTCATTTTATTGAGGACGGTAACGGGGTCGATCTTCTCCGAGAAGTTGAACATCGTATAGATGGTCTCGTAGATCTCGCGGTTCTGCCGCAGGTAAAAATCCTCCGGCTGCAGCATACCGACGACGTCCGGTACGCAGCGCTCGTCGATGAGCATGGAGCCGAGCACAGACTGCTCCGCTTCCAGCGCCTGTGGCGTCTGCCGGGCAAGCAATTCCTCATCCATACGGTTCACATCCTTCCGGGAGCTTCAGAATATCAGGGCCTGATCAGCCTTCCTTGACCTCGACCTTGAGGTCGGCGTTGATCTCATAGCCGAGCTTGCACTTGACCGTGTACACGCCGACGGCCTTGATCGGCTCGTCGAGCACGATCTTGCGCTTGTCGAGCTTGATATCGGCCTGCTTTGCCAGCGCATCGGCAACTTCGGTGTTCGTGACAGAGCCAAACAGACGGCCCGCGCCGCCGCCCTTGGCGGTGACGACGACAGTCATGTCCTTCATCCGGTTGCGGATCTCGAGCGCTTCGGCGCGCTCCTTGGCCTGACGCTCCTGCGCGGCCTTGTCGTTCATTTTCATGGTGTTCACGTTATCGGCGGTCGCTTCCTGCGCGAGCTTGCGCGGCAGCAGGAAATTGCGGGCGTAGCCGTCGGAGACCTCGATCATCTGGCCGCGTTTGCCCTGGCCTCTTACATCCTGTGTCAAAATAACCTTCATGGTGGTGACTCCTTTCAGAGAGATATTTTTGAAAATCGCGTTTTATGCGTAAAATGCGTCGATCGCGCCGACAAGGTCCTGCAGGACCTGCCGCAGCGGTTTGCCCTTGATCTGCGCGCCGGCGGTCGCGCCGTTGCCGCCGCCGCCGAGCTTTTCGAGCACCACCTGCACGTTGCACGAGCCGATGGAGCGCGCGCTGATGATGACCTGTTCGCCGTCAGGGAAGAGGACGAACGAGGCAGTGATGCCGGAGATGTTGATGAGCTCATCGGCCGCCTGTGCGGCGATGGTGCGGGTGATAGTCTCGTCCAGACAGGCGATGGCGAGCTCGCCGCGGTAGAGCCGGGCAGCCTGCACGACGCGGTAGCGGGTGAGCGTATCGTCCAGATCCGTCTGGAACAGCTTCTTGACCTCGACCGGGTCGGCACCCGCCTTGCGCAGATAGGCCGCGGACTCAAACGTGCGCGAGCCGGTGCGGACGGAGAAATTTTTCGTATCCAGCACGATACCGGCCAGCAGCGCCTGCGCCTCGAGCGGACGGACGTCGCGCTGGCTGACGGCGTACTGCAGAAGCTCCGTTACAAGCTCCGACGCGGAGGATGCATACGGCTCGTGCAGATTGAGGACCGGCTGCTCGATATAATCCGCCGCCCGGCGGTGATGGTCGATGACCGCGACGCGGGAAATGGACTCGAGCAGCGGGCGGCACTCGACCTGCTCCGGCCGGTTGGTGTCGACGACGATGAGCAGGCTCCGGTTGTCCGCCTCGACCAGGGCATCCTGTCCGGAGATGAACAGATACTCGCAGCCGGGCGCAGCCTTGAGCTCGGCGATCAGGCTCTGGCAGGCGTTTTTCTGCAGGTCGATCACGATCCGGGCCGGGCGCTCCTTTACCCGGCACAGGCACAGAAGACCCACGGCCGAGCCGAGTGCGTCCAGATCCGCCATCCGGTGTCCCATGATATAGACCGTGCTCGACTGCCCGATGAGCTCGGACAGCGACCCCGCCATCACGCGGGATTTGACGCGTGTATGCCGCTCCGCTTCTTTGGTGCGGCCGCCGTAGAAGGTGAAGTTGAACCGGTCCTTGATGACGGCCTGGTCGCCGCCGCGGGAAAGGGACATCTCGATGGCGAGGGACGCGAAGCGGTAATTCTCCGCGAAGCTCCCGCCGTCCTTGCCGATGCCGAGCGAGATCGTCGCGGACATGCCGCCGGAGGTCGTGACGTGGCGCACGTCCTCCAGGATGCTGAACCGGCCGTCCTGCAGGCGGGCAAGATCCTTGCTCTCGAAGATCAGCAGATACCGGTTGCGTTCGATCTTGCGGCACAGCGCCTCCAGTCCCGCCGTCCAGTTGGCCACGACGTCGTTGAGCTGCGCGTCGAGCGTGGAGATGGCAGAGTCGGAGAGGTTGGCAGTCAGCTCGTCGTAGTTATCGATCAGGATGATCGAGACGATCGGCCGCGTGCGGAGGAATTCGTCGCGGACGTTGAACATCTCGGTCATGTCGGCAAAATAGATGGTCGCCAGCTGCACAGTCGTCGCGTCGTCTTCGGATTTGACGTAGTTGCCGTAGATGCGGTAGCGGCGG
>ENA-ORSS01003172-ORSS01003172.1-human-gut-metagenome-genome-assembly--contig:-NODE-3172-length-13647-cov-3.074235_pt1 | contig 13647 bp, 12 predicted proteins | sample MGYA00241899_ERZ509162 | MGnify/ENA primary metagenome ERZ509162 (study PRJEB26280, sample SAMEA2338641) | human gut metagenome | biome: human gut; feature: human-associated habitat; material: faeces... | reverse complement strand
CCAGAAAACATCATCTAGCGTATAACCAATAGAGAATGTATGAGGTGCCATAATCTCTACATGTAAATCACCAATAAGATGCTGGCTCCCTTTGATTGTAATACCAAACTGCATAGACCCCTTTTTATGATCTATCACTGTCTCTTTACACTTCTTGATGAGTTTCACTGCATCTCTTCTTGTATATCTATTCCAAGACTGATACTTAGAAACAGTCTTCTTACTGCGATATTCTACAAGTCGATCAATATCATCTTCATCAAGTGTTCTAATTGTGAGACGGTCTGTTTCAAATATTTTCATAGTTATGATAGATGAACAACATTCTATCCTTTCCGTTCATATCCTTGATGACTTCAAATGTATCATTCGGGAAATAGAGAGGAACAAGTTGTTTCATTCTTTCTCCTTGATTATATCCAATTTCAAATGCAAGAATCGCCTTCTCCTTTAATACAGAAGGAGCTTCTTTAAATATCTTTTCATAACATGCATAGCCATGATCATCCGCAAATAAAGCCAGATGTGGCTCATGATCCATCACTCTTGGATCCAATACTTCATCATAATCAATAAATCCGTCTGCTGTAACACCATAAGGAACGATGTTAAAGTATTTTCCAGAAATATTAACTGGTGAACCGTGTGATAAATGTCCACCACAGTCAAGGCTCATACCCATAACTGTATCTCCAGGATTAACAAGTGCGAAGAATACAGCTAAGTTAGCCTGTGCTCCTGAATGTGGCTGTACATTTGCATATTCACAGCCAAAAAGCTTCTTGGCTCTTTCAATTGCAAGTGTCTCAACAACATCTACATACTCACAACCGCCGTAATATCTCTTTCCAGGATATCCTTCTGCATACTTATTAGTAAGAGGGCTTCCCATAGCAGCCATAACTGCCTTACTTACAAGGTTCTCAGAAGCGATAAGCTCGATGTGGCTTCTCTGTCTTCCAAGTTCATCATCCATAGCCTTAGCAAGGTCTGGATCATAGTTTAATACTTCATCAAATGAATACATATAACTTCCTCCCATTATACTTTAGTGAAACAAAGTGTCCCTAATTACTTATGATATAATTAAATTACGAATTAGTCAATTTAAAGTTGTGAATTCCTGCTTTTTTTAATATTTGTTTCTGTATATCGACTGCAACTCCATATCCCTGCTCCTCAAGTTCATATGTTGATTGTTCAAGTGCCATCTCAAATTTTTCAACCATACTTAAAAAATGCTGCATTGCTATTCCTTTTCCAAGACCAAGTTTCTTTGCCTCATTCTCAAACGACTTCTGATTTATATTCCTTATATCATATTCGCCATCTATGTTAAGCGACATTTTCTCTGTGCTGCTGTCATATATAACAGTACTTAATAAATCATATGCCGGAGCTAATCTTATTCCTTTTAAATCCTCACTATATAAAAGAGCAATATTTTTAACATGATTATCTGTATTACCTATAAGATAATTAAATATACATAAATCCCATAGCCTTATCTGATCTTCAATTGGATTGCTTGAATAATTTTTTATTAGTTCAAATGCATCTGCTAAATAATCTTTCCCGTTTTTCTCGTATTTTCGTGACGCTGTAATTCCAAGTGCCTGTGCAAAATCCTCCTGATGAAGTCTTAATGGAACTTTCTTCCCCATTAATTCTTTGGATGTATCTAAAATCTTTCTGTCATATCTTTCAGTTGCAAATAAAAAATCATCTTCTTTATCATTAAAATTAATAATAAAACTATCTGGTGTCCTAATTCCTAGTTTTCTTGCTGTCAGCAAACATAACTGTTCATTAGCAACAATCTTTTTTAACCTTACATGGCTCTGCTTTAATATATGTGTACTTGGTGCCAGTCCCGCTGGCTGATACCATTCATTATTATTCCTGTCATAATATAATCCGGTCTTTCCTGATGCCCCAGCTAATGATAAATGTGATTTAATAACCAGTTCCGCTGACTTAGTTGCACCTTCTCTTGCAAACTCCAGCAATTCCTCATGTGATAATAATCTGTAAGAAGATTCTGTTATATTCATATCTCCTTCTACTATTCTTATTGCTCCGAGACACTCACTTCCTAATTCTGAAAGAACTGATATATAATCATTTTCATCGACATGAAGCCAACCCGCAACACACCTTCTTGTATATCCTTCTGGTAAAAGACTTTCAAAGAAACATCGCGTTCTTTCCGCTGAAAAACTTCTTTCATCAAGCGGTAAACTGATTGATATTGATCTTGAAGATTTATCTTCTATATATTCCTCTGAATATGAAAATACAGCATCGTCAGAATTATGCCCTGTAATACTGCCAACATTAATCATATTTCCATTACATTCAATATATACCTCTAAATTTCTCATTATCTCCCCCTTACATCAATATTGATATCAAGTCCAAGAATCGAAATTAACTGTATTACCTTGCCAATCTCAACAGTCGGCTTACCTCTTTCCACATCTGATATAAAACTTACACTAAGACCAGTATATTCCGACAAAAATGCCTGCGTATACTTTAATTCTTTTCTCCTGTTCCTGATTATATTTCCAAGCCCCTCTGAATCAGTTATTTTCATAATATTCACCTCAACGCAAAAACAAGCCGTACGGCTTTATTATACATATTTTCTCACAAATAAAGCCGAGCGGCTTTGTTTTGATAAAAACATTATAATATAAGCCGTACGGCTTAGTCAATTTTCTTTTGTTACATAATTTCATTTTCTTGTAATGAAATAATATCCTGCAATTATTAATTTGGGTTGTGCCTTATGAGTATAGTATATATTTATCCAATCAGAACTTTTTGCCTTCAAATAAAAAACGAACCCACCCGAAGATGAGTCCGTTTCATAGTCTTAAACCGGCAGATTCTTCATACTCTCAAGACTTATAACAAGTGTTGATGTATTATGAAGAAGTGCTGATGTTGTAGGCTGTATGACGCCCGTTACACCAAGTGCAATAAGTGCGGAATTGAATCCGACAATCACACGGTAATTTCTGTTAATCTTCTTAATCAGACTGTCACTTAATTTCTTAAGCATAAGTATCTGGTTAAGATCATCTGCGCCGACAGTGATATCTGCAATCTCTCTTGCAATCTCAGCACCATCACTTATGGCAATACCTACATCTGCTGCTGAAAGCGCTGGTGAGTCATTAATTCCATCACCAATCATAATTACCTTTCGTCCGGCTGCCCGCTCTTTCTCTACGAACTTAGCCTTGTCTTCTGGAAGAACTTCTGAATAATATTCAGTAACTCCAACCTTTCTGGCAATAGAGGCGGCTGTTCTTTCACTGTCTCCGGTCATCATGACAACCTTCGATATTCCAGCCTTCTTAAGCCCTTCAATAACCTCCGGTGCTTCTTCTCTTAATGGATCAATTATGCATATAACTGCTGCAAGCTGACCGTTAATTGCCATATAAAGATGTGAGCAGTCATCTGGAAGACTGTCAAATAACTCCTGCTTTCCTACTGGAATTACACATGCCTCATCCTCAAATACAAAGTGATGGCTTCCTATGATAACCTTGCTTGTATTGATAAACGTTGATATTCCATGTGCAACAATATATTCAACCTTAGAATGCATCTCTTCGTGCATAAGATTTCTTCTGCCAGCTTCATTAACAACAGCCTTAGCCATTGAATGTGGAAAATGCTCCTCAAGACAGGCTGAGATTCTGAGAACCTCGTCCTCGGTATAATCGCCGAATGCAACAACCTTTTCAAGAACAGGCTCTGCGTTTGTGAGAGTACCTGTCTTATCAAACACGATTGTGTCAGCGTTTGCAAAAGCCTCAAGATACTTTCCGCCCTTGATTGTAATATCGTTGTCAGCCGCCTCTTTTACAGCCGAAATTACGGCAATAGGGGTTGACAGCTTGATTGCACAGGAGTAGTCAACCATAAGAAGTGAAACTGCCCTTGTGATGTTTTTTGTGAAGATAAGAGTTGCGAAAAATCCGATAAAGCTGAACGGAACAATTCTGTCGGCAAGAGTTTCGGCACGGCTCTGAACACCTGCCTTGAGTTCCTCGGAATTGCCGATAAGCTCAATAATCTTGCTGATTTTAGTATTTGACGCAAGCTGACGGACTGTTACAACAATACTGCCCTCTTCGATTACCGTACCTGCATAAACGGAAATTCCCTCACGCTTTAATACAGGCAACGGCTCGCCTGTCATTGACGACTCGTTTACGGTTGCCTCACCGTCTGCAACAACACCGTCAACAGGAATAACCTTGCCTGTCTGAACACGGATTTTGTCGCCGACACGCAGATCCTCAATCGGAATGAGAACATCACCGTCATCTGTAACAAGCCATACCCTGTCGGTCTTGATTGCAAGGCTGTCTGTGAGAACCGCCTTTGTCCTTGCCTGAGTATATTCTTCAAGCAAGCCCGATATTCTGAGCATAAACATAACCGTTGCGGCTGTTTTGAACTTGCGTTGACACAAGCATGCCACAACAGATGCACCGTCAAGCACATCTACGGTAAGTTTACCGTTCCAAAGAGTTTTGAGAGCCTTTTTAATATATTTTGCACTTCTGTAAAGAGTGATTGCCGTTCTTATCGGAGCAGGAAGGAACATCTTTGAAAGATAGTACTTTGCAACAAGAGTGAAAAGATTGTCATGAAAATCGCTGTCAATCTTCTGAATTCCAAATTCTGCACTCGGTTCATTCTTTTTAAGAGTTTTTACATTAATAGCTCTTACAAGGTCGATAATTTTACTTCTGCTGCCCTTTGTGTAATTGACAAGAATACCGCCGTTTGCAGAACTTACCTGTGCCGAATTCACATAAGGAGATGCGGTCACAAGTTTATAGATTGCCCCCTCATACTCCTTATCAAATGCATATGCGCCGCAGCGAAAACGAATTCTCTGCGGCTTGTCATAGACAATTTTAAATTTCATTATTCTGTCACTTCTTCAGCGGCAGCATCTTCAATACCTGCCTCTGTTTTAGCATCATAGCAGATATCCGAAGCTTCATCCTTCATATTCTGGAAAGCTGCCTTTGCATCTTTCTGAAGCTTCATACCCTTTGCAAGACCTGTAACTGCAAGACTGCGGGTTTTATCTGCTTTAAGTATCTTTTTGCCTACGATTACTGCTGCTGCACCTGCAACTGCACACCATAATTTTTCGTTCTTGAATACTTTCAACATATAAAGTCCTCCTTTAACGCTCATATGCACAAATGTACATATATTTAAGTTGTTTTACACAACAACTTTATCATTAATTATATAATACATGACAAATTTGTCAAGAATTTGCAGAGTGAAATTTTCCGATTTTATAAAAAAATTTATCCGAGAGCAACATCAAGAACCATCATCAGCGTAAATCCTATTGCAACACCGATTGTTCCGATGTTGGAATGTTTGCCGTTTTGTGATTCCGGAATAAGCTCTTCGGTTACAACATATATCATTGCTCCTGCGGCAAATGAGAGAAGATATGGCAACAACGGGACTGCTATTCCTGCAAAAATCACCGTAAGTACAGCACCGATAGGCTCTACAACTCCCGACATAATCCCGAGAAAGCATGACTTTTTGCGTGACGCTCCGCCTGCATGGAGCGGAAGTGAAATTATTGCCCCCTCGGGAAAATTCTGTATTGCAATACCTACCGCAAGAGCCAATGCGCCTGCAACGGTTATTCCCGTATTATCCGAAATTGCTCCGACAAATGTGACACCTACTGCCATTCCCTCCGGGATATTGTGCAAGGTAACGGCAAGAACGAGCATAGTGTTCTTTGAAAGGCTTGAACGAACGCCCTCGGGATTGTCGCTGTCAAGGTGCATATGCGGTATAACGCTGTCGAGCAAAAGCAAAAATCCAATTCCGAGCAAAAATCCGACTGTCGCAGGAATCCACGCAACTATGTTCTGACTTTCTGCCATTTCAATTGACGGAATCAACAACGACCATATTGATGCCGCAATCATTACTCCCGATGCAAATCCGAGCAGAAATTTTTGCAGCTTTTGATTGAGCTCACCTTTTGAAAAAAGTACAACGGCTGAGCCGAGCGATGTTCCGAGAAACGGTATTAAAATTATAATCAGTCCGTTTAAAAGCATATTGACCTCCTTACAGTTAGTCTTTGCTAACTACATTGTAGCACAACAAATTTTAAAATACAATAGCGGAACAGAAAATCTCTGCTCCGCTTCATAATATGATATGTTAATCTGTAATAATTTTTATTGAACTGCCCGACTTTGTGCCGACAACCTCGATTTTGTTACCTATGCTGTTTTTCAGCTCGCTTATGTGGGAAATGATACCCACAAGGCGGTTGCCGTTGCCTGTAAGGTCATTAAGCGTTTCAATTGCAGATGCAAGGCTGTCATTGTCAAGAGAACCGAATCCCTCGTCAATAAAGATTGAATCAAGTCTGATTCCGCCGTTTCTCTGCTGAATAATGTCGGAAAGTCCGAGTGCAAGCGCAAGTGACGCCTGAAAAGATTCTCCGCCCGAAAGAGAAGAAATATCCCTTTCCTTGTTGTTAAAATTATCACGAACGCTGATTTCAAGTCCTGCGCTGATTCGCTTGTCACGGCTTTCGCCACGGACAATTTCATAGCGACCGCCAGTCATTTTTGAAAAACGCAGATTAGCATAGTACAAAACCTGTTCAAAATACGAACCCATAATGTAGCGTTCAAAGGTGATTTTGCTGTTATCGGAAACAATTTCACCGTTGGCGGTTTTCTTGAGGTTTTCGTAAACATCTGCTATTCTGAGCTTTTCTTCAAAGTCATTTTTCAGCTTTTCAACGCTGTTGTAAATGTTTTGATTATTGTGCAGACTTCTGTCGCCTGCGGTATAAAGATTGTCCCATTTTTCCTTTTCAGAAGTATAGCTATCAATCAGTTCATTGATTTTAAGGACATCTTCCCTTTGCTTTCCTTCAACTGATTTTTCACAGGCTTCAACCGTTGCCCGAGATTTTTTCAGAGAATCGGTAAAGGTTTCTGCCTCTCGTTTTAATTCTTTTATGGAATCTTCGGTCAACAAATTAAAATCGGGACATTCCAAGATATTATTCTCTGAAAGAACAATATCAAGCTCCGTTTTTTTGTTTTCAAGTTCAGATTCAAAACTTTTCAGCTGTTTTGCAGTTTCGTTTTCAACAGAAACCTTGCTGTCAAAATCTGACTTTGCATTTGAAAGCTCGCTTTGCGCAAGGTCGATTTCCAACTTAATCTGCTCTGCCTTGTCGGCACAAGCCTTTGCCGCATTCAAAAGTTCTTCGACCGATGAGTATTTTATCTCCGCTTTAAGGCTCTCGGTTTCTTCCTTTGCAGAATTATATTTACTTTTTGCGTCAGCATTTTTGCCGATTAATTCTGTATGAACAATGTCAAGCTTTTTAAGCTTTTCATCAAACCTTGAGATTTCAGCCTTGCAGACCTCACGCTGTTCTCTGACTTTTTCAAGGTCAGAAGCTTCGTTTTCAAGTGCTTTTAATTGTTTCTTTTGTTCCGACAAAAGCTGTGAAATCATTTCGGCTGAAAGTGTTTCGACATCAACCTCAAGTGCATTCGCAAATTCCGTGACATTTGTTTTTGCGGATTCTGATTCCGTTTCAAGCCTTGTGACCTCATTTGACTTTTTATGAACGGCGCTTTCAGCAACTTCACACCTTGCCTTCAAAGCATCGAGCGTATCCTTGTCGGGGGCATTTTCGCTGTATTTTGCCGGATTTGGATGATGCAATGAACCGCAGACGGGACACGGTTTTTCATCTTCGAGTGTGTCGGCAAGCACACCCGCCATATTCATTATGTAGATATTGTGCTGTTCGTTGTACTCGTTGTTGAGTGCCGTTGCCGACTTTACAAGGTCGGCACATTCTGCTTTTGCATTAGTCAACCTTGCATTGATTTTTGCGAGATTTTGATATTCCGCAAAAAGCCTTTCAGCCTTGCCTGATTTGTCTTTCAATGCGGTTATTTTGCTCTTGGCGTCAAAGATTTTCTGCTCTGTGTCGCTGTTTTCTGAGATGAATTTTTCCGCTTTTGTCTTTAGATTTTCCGTATCCGAATAAGATTTTCTGTTGCCTGAAATTTCTTTTTCAGAATTTTGCAAAACTGATTCATATACAATCAAATTTTCCGTAAGGTTAAAATATTTTCTGTAAGTATCTTCCTTTGCACGAAGTTTTCCCGATTCCTCGTTTAGCGTTGCAATTTTGCCCTCAAGCGACTTTTTCTCGGCAAAAACATTCTGTTTTAATTTCAAATTTTCTTCGGCGGATTTTCTGTTTATTTCCGCATTTTTACAGTTTTTGAGTGCCGAATCATATCTTTTCCGTGACTCGGCAAAGCTGTCATATTTTGGCTTTACGGAGTGCAGTATTTTTTCGTCATTCTCAGCTTTTTTGAGCATTTCATCGTAATGCGGTTTGCTCTGCAAAAGCTGTTCGAGGCGGAGCTTTTCGGCATCAAGAGTATCGAATTTATTATTAATTTCAACTGCAAGAGCCTTTTTCTTTTCTTCCTCAAGAATTGTCTTTTCAAGCTCTTTTCGCTTTTTTTCAATTTCTGCATTGTCCTTTTTCTGCATCTCGGAAAGTACCGATAGGTGCAAAAGAAATTGCTCAATATCAATTACCGTAAGGTCTGTTCTGTCGGTATAAAGGCTGATTTTTTCGCTGATTTCGGCAAAGCTGTCATCATCGGGAATTTCAACGGCAACGGTTTTTGACTTGATAAGTTCGCAGACTTTTTTCTTTTCTTCAAGCTTTTCGGCTGACTCTGTTTTCAGCCTGTCCTGAAATTCTTTGTAGATGTCCGTGTGAAAAATTTTGCGAAAAATCTCGCTTCGCTTTTCACTTCCCGACTCAATGAATTTTTTAAATTCGCCCTGTGCAAGCATTGCAATCTGGCGGTACTCATCACATTTCAAGCCGATAATTTCGCTGATTTTATTATTGACCTCGCCCGTTTTTGTGAGCGGAGTTGTAATGTCATCACCGGTAAGCTCTGCTGACGCACCCTCAATTTTACTGCCTGTTCCACGCTTTTTTGCGACCTCATTCGAGGTGGTTCTGATGATGCGGTACTTCTTTCCCCTGTGTTCAAAGTCAAGCTCAACATAGGTGCGTGTAAGCGGTTTTGCAAAGTTACTGCGGAGCATTTCGCCGTTTCGTGAAGAACCGCTTGTTTCACCGAAAAGTGCAAAGCAGATTGCATCGAAAATTGTTGTCTTTCCTGCGCCCGTTGTGCCTGTTATGAGAAAAAGCCCTTTGCCCTCAAATGCCGAAAAATCGACCGTTTCAACATCGGCATACGGACCGAAAGCGCTCATTTTCAGTTTAATCGGTTTCATCGTTTACACCTCCGATTTCTTTGAAAATTCTCTCAATAATTTTTACGGATTCCGGTTCAATCTCTTTTCCGTTCTGCATTTTATAGAAATCCGAAAATAGTTCAATATTGCTCTTACCCTCTGTTTTACCGTACATTTCGGGAGTCATTTCAATGCTCTTTTTTCTGTTGACATATTCAAGCCCCATAATGTTGGGATAGATATTTTCAAGCGTTGAAAATGCATTGGTAACGGGATTTTCGTCCGTAAGTTCGGCAAAAACATAGTCATCGGTTTTATCGTCATATGTGTCGGATATCGGATTTTCTGCGAGTTCACGCAGAGTTCCTTTTATGATTCTCATATCATGCAACGGCTGTACGGGAATTTCTTCAAGATTTAATTTTCCGTTTGAAAGCTCGCCGAAAATCACACATTTTTTGTTGCGACATTCAGTTTTTGAATATTTTATCGGCGAACCGCAATAGGCAATATTTTTGTTTTTGCCCATAATCTGCTTGCCGTGAATATGACCGAGTGCAACATAATCGAACGGTTCAAAAACATACGGCTCAACATTATCAAGCGTACCGAGGCTTGACTCTGAACCCGAGGTTTCACTGCCCGTTACAAACTGATGAGCAATCAAAATATTGGTTTCATCGGCATTGATTTCGGAATGTTCAAGCACAACCCTGACAGCAGTTGTATAGTCGGTAATTTTAGCCGATTCTTCGGGATATACCTTACGCACAAATGACGGACGGATAAACGGCAACGAGAAAATATTAACCTTTTCTCCGTCACATTCAACAGTATTTTTTCTTGCAACACCTTCAAACACACCGTCGGTAAAAATTCCGTTAAGTTCAATCAGTTTGTTAAAATAACCGATTCTTTCGGGCGAATCGTGATTGCCGCTGATTACAAAGGTTTTCAACCCTGTTTTGCCGTGAAGTCCTGCAATTTCAGTCATAAAGTTGTCGAACAATTCGACCGCCTCGGCAGACGGCAAAGACTTGTCATAAATATCTCCTGCAATCAGCAAAGCGTCGGGATTTTTTTCTTTTATAATCTCAACAATCCGCTCAAGCATATAGCGTTGATCGTCAAGCATTCTGTAGCCGTTCACATATTTTCCAATATGCAAATCCGAAATATGCAAAAACTTCATTTTAAAAATCCTTTCAGTTAATCAAAACTTTCCAAACTAATTAAACAACAGGCTATGCGTCAAAAATATCACACAAAAAATTCAAGAATGAACACAACTGCACAGCATACGCATGAAACCTTGAAAAGACCTGCGTTGAACCATGCCGCTACAAGTCCTGCCGCAAAGGCTGCTATGCCTGCAATCGGACTGTGAGTTGCGTTGATTATTGCCGGAAATGTCATTACCGAAAGCGTTACATACGGCACATAGTAGAGAAACGAACGCACAAATGTGTTTGTAAACTGCTTTTTAACAAGTGTAAGCGGAAGAACACGGATTGCGAATGTTACAGCCGCCATAATGAGTATGTATATATAGGGATTATGCGACATTTTCGTTCTCCTCCTCTTCTTTGACAGGGAACAGCAAGCCCGCCGCTGCCGAAATTACGATTGTAAGAATAATTGTGCGTGTACCCTCGTCAATCTGATTGATGACGGGAATATATGCAAATGCAAAACTTGCCGCAAAGCTGACAAGTACAATTCCGAGAAGTGTTTTGTTCTTTCTTGAAGGCGGAACGATGATTGCAAGGAACATTCCGAACAGTGCAACGCTTAGTGCGCTGACAATACGAAGCGGTAACAGATTGCCTGCAATTGTGCCGAGCATACTGCCGAATGCCCAACACGGGCAACCTATGAGGATTGCACCGTAGGTATAAAAAGGATTCAGCTTGCCCGACCGTGAAATTGAAATTCCGAAAAATTCGTCTGTAACAAAAAATCCGAGCAACAGCCTGTGGATAATCGAGGTATCCTTTGAAATACGCTGACTTAACGCACAGCTCATAAGAAGATATCTTGCGTTGGCAACAAGGGTTGCAAGCGCAATTACAAAATATGACGAATCAGCCGCAATTACGGTAAAGCCCGAATATTCGCCTGCTGATGCGTTGCACAAAAGGCTTGCAAGAAAGCTTTGAAACGCATTAAGTCCCGCAGTTTTTGCGGCAATGCCGAGTGAAAACGAAACGGCAAGGTAGCCAAGTCCAATCGGAATACCGTCACGCATTCCCTCAAGAATAACCTTTCGGTTAGATTTTATTAAATTTTTCCCACCCATTTTTAACTCCATACTTTAAATTCATTTTTTACAAAATATTGCAGATATATTTTGCAAGCATACCTTTTATTATAATATTTAACTCGGCAAAAGTAAATAATATATTACACAAATTTACAACCGCTTTTCAAAAAGGTAAAGTGCAACAAAACTTACCTCTTTTCTTTGTGAGTAATGCCAAATTTAGAAACTAATTTTAGGCTATTATTGATTTTGGCTTTTTCAGGTTTTATAATATTGATAACAAAAATATCGGAGTAAAAAATGAGAAACATAAACAGGCACAAATCATCTGACAAACAAAGCATAATAACAGAGAGCAGTTTTGCTCTTACCATTCTGTTGATTGTGGGAATTACAGTCACGGTCGGCACAATAGTACTTACTGTGTTTTTTAATCTTAGCTTGCCGATTAAAATTGCCGTGTCTGCCATACTCATTCCCGACAGTATTATTTCGATGATTTTTACAATTTCAACAGCGGTAAAAGAACGCAAAAGTACGGGCGATTTTTATTTTGGCAGTCGATTTGAGATATTAGGCTTTTGCCTTGTTATGATTGCATGGTCTGTAATCATTTTCTTGATTTGAGGTTTATTATGTTTGAAATTAATGAAACACCCGAGTGTATCGAAATGGTTAAGGAACGCAGAAACAAAGAGCTTAAATTAAACGAGTTTATGTTAAGCGAGAAAAATAGACTTGCAGAAAAAGTGGATTATTATACACCCTTATTAAAAAATCTGCGTGAACTTGCCGAAAAATCTGCCGTCAGAAAAGAATATTCAAACAACGAAAACGGAATATACAGGGGATACTATTGTCCAAGTCCTGTTGACGATTTGATTATAGGCGGTTGCAGACGAGGCAAACTTCTGAAACGAATTACAAAGCGCACAAATCCTGACAAGGAATATCTTTTTGACAGTGATAACAGACTTGTTGCGGTTAATTCGTTGTTAGATTGGAAAGCCGTAAGAACAGAAGTACTTATTTACGAAGATAACCTCGTCACAGGAATTAATATAGATAACTATGATAATTCCATTATCAAATTATCAGAATGTATTTATGATTCAGATAACAAAATAAAATCATTCCTGACTGCGTCGGTTTCAAGTAATAAGGCAACAAGAACAAAAATAGATGAAATTGAACTTGAAAAATACAGCTATGATGAATCAGGTCTTAACGAAGCCGAAATTATAAGTTACTATGAATCTGACAAAGTAATTGAAAACATAATTAAAAAGTCGTTTGAAAACAATCTGACACTTGAAGCAAAGTTAGGCTTGCCTGATTGTGATACAAGCTACGAGCATTATATTTTCCACCACGATAATGACGGATTTATTGACAGGTATAAACTAATAAATCCTTGCGGTGATGAAGAATATAAAGCATTGAGAAAAGTAAAAGTTTAAACTTGTTGACATATGCTCAAAATAACCATACACCGTGCAAAACAAAAATCAGTTTTGCACGGTGTTGTTTTTTCAAAAAATGCGGTGCAAACGCAATTAATTAAAATATTTTCACAATTTAGCAATATTTTTTCAAATTCTATAGATTTCTTCTTCAAAATGTTGTATAATTTTTATGATTAAGTACCTGTATAAAACTGTACATTATGTTGAAACAGGTGTTTTGAAAGTGAGTGAGAATTATGCCAATCGTTTGCGTTGATGCCGTTAAGGAAAATCTGCCGAATGTTATAGAATTTGTGACAAAAATGCTTGGTGAAAATGCAGACGGTAAGCTTGTTTTTGAACTTGAACTGATTTGCGAGGAAGTGTTTGTAAACATCTGCAACTATGCTTACGATCAAAATGTCGGCAAGGCTGAAATTGAAGTTAGCAAACTTTCAGACTGCATTGTTGTAAAATTCATTGACAGCGGAAAAAAATTTAATCCGCTTGAAATTGCAGAGCCGAACATTCACGCTCCGCTTGAAGAACGAAGCGTCGGCGGTCTGGGAATTTTCATGACAA
>ENA-ORSS01003167-ORSS01003167.1-human-gut-metagenome-genome-assembly--contig:-NODE-3167-length-13662-cov-8.399353_pt1 | contig 13662 bp, 5 predicted proteins | sample MGYA00241899_ERZ509162 | MGnify/ENA primary metagenome ERZ509162 (study PRJEB26280, sample SAMEA2338641) | human gut metagenome | biome: human gut; feature: human-associated habitat; material: faeces... | reverse complement strand
AATGATTCATGTTGCATTGTTTAGTTTTCAAAGAACAACTTTGTCTTTCGAAGCTCTCGCTTCAAGCGACTCATTTATTGTACCGCATCTCTTTTAGACTGTCAAGAACTTTTTTATTTTTCTTTTTTGTCTGAAAGGCGGCCGTCCTGCATGACCTGTAAGTGTTTCCATTCAAGGAACGTTGTCTCACATCTCGTGCTGGCCGGTATCTCGCGGCGACTTGTATTATATTACAGGAGTTGCGCCCATTTGTCAACAGCTTTTCCGAAAAAAAATCACAAAAAATCCCGCACCACCGTCGAGCCTCGCGGCTCAACGGTGAATGCGGGATCCCGGCATCCATTTTACATGATTTGACATGTGGGTCCGACTGCAAATCCCCTACAAGACGGGTGCAAAGCTCACGTCGACGGACCTTCCGTGTAAGCCTCAGCGTCGATGACGACATCGTCATCAGCCTCGGAGATCTTGTAGTTGCCGCGCGGCGTGCCGCGACGCTCAAGGTCGCGTACAATGGCCGTGCCTGCGCCAGAGCTGAGCTCGGTCAGTAAAGCAGCACTCTGTGCACGAGCGCAGCCATACTGACCTCCAGATGGAACGAGCATCGCTATGGCGAGAAAAGCCGCGATGGACACTCCTGTCCGGACTATCATTCTGCCCATACTCTCACCTCATTCTTCTACTGCCGGTAAGAACGATATGCTTTACCTGCAGAGCCAACCTTCCCCGAAAAATAAAAACAGGCTGCATGAATCCATACAGCCTGCCCGGGAATATCTAGTTCGGTCCTCACAGGAATCAGCTTGGGTCAGTCACCAACAAGTTCCATGGCCCAATAGTAGTGACCATCATTGCCTCTCACACAAGATACACCCATCTTCGTGAAATGATGGTTGAGGAGATTTGCGCGATGCGTCGGGGAACCCATCCAAGCGCGAACGATCTTTTTAGCATCCACTACGCTGCTGATGGCAAGGTTTTCACCGAACCAGGAGCAGGATGCACCATTCAAAACTGATTTGACAGAGCTGCCGTCCGGGCGCTGATGCGCGAACAAGATGCCCGCTTCCTGCGCACGGGTTCCAGCCGCCTATTCAAGATAAACAATCCCGCTTAACGGCTGGATGCCGGCTGCCGTACGTTCAAGATTGACTTCATACAAGACTTCATCCTGAAGGCTGGCCGCAAAAGCCGTGCTCGATGCAAAAACAATACATGCCATGACGAGTAAAGTCATGATCTGCCGCAAGGTTTTCATATTGGCCGCCTCTTTCGTTACGATATTTTGACTTGAGAGCACTTGGTCTCCAAACCACCTTGCGCTGCCTTTTCAGACTGTCGTCCATATCGCTTCGAAACTTAAGCAGATCTGTTACCGCTGTGGGCGCTGCGCGACCACAGGGCATGTTCACATCGATTCAGTTTTGTCAGGTTTATCCTTGCTGCTTATAGTTTACCACATATAGTTGGAAGGGTCAATTAGGATTCAGGCCGTAAACAAAATTTTCCTTCCATTAAAGGCACCAAATAAAAGCGTCAAGACAGCATCTGTGCTCCGGCCGCTCAATATCCGATTCGGCCTTCATAATAGCAATTTTACTGCATAAAAAAGAGCAGGTTGCCAGGAAAATCCTGGCAGCCTGCCCATCACAGGATTGGCTGTTGACTCCGACGCATAAGCACGTCGTCTCCACACTCCGTGCAGCTCATCAAGCCTGTCGCTCGTTGAATGTCTCGGTCATGCGCGAGTCATCGCTCGCGGCCAACCCTGCGGGGAACCCATGATTTACGGATTGGCTTACGCCATGGTATCGAAGTGGACATAGACGCCATCGAGATCTTCAAGCAGGATGCCCATCTCGCTGAAACCAGCGTGGAGAGCTTCTGCCGAAAGCTCGACGTTGTTCTTGACATCGCCCATGCGCATGAGCGCAAGAGCACCATCGTCGACCGGCGTGATGTTGAAGGTCGAACCGTCATAGACCATGCGGAACATGCCCGTGCCATCCGTCGTCGTCAGCGCCTTCGTGTACTCACGGTACTGCGTCTTCGGCTGATTCGGCTCCGGCAGGCGCTTGCCCGTCGGCTCAAGGCGAACTTTGTCCGGATCCGCTGCGACATCATACGTGCCGTAATGCGAGACCTGGCCAGCCTCAACCTTGAAGAACGGAAGCTCAGCACTCGCCAAACCTGCGACGCGCTCGACGCCCGGTACGCCATGGTTGCCCATGTTGCTCGTCCAGGAGCCAGAACCATCGAGATTCGACGGATTATGCGGATCGATATCCGGCTTCGTCGGAACAACGGTCGGATTCGTCGGTTCTGCCGGCGTAATCGTGATCAGGCCGCCGTAGTTGTAACGGTAGTTGCCTGCCACGTTGCCCGTGATGATTGGCGTGCCGTTGATGTTCGCCACGACTCCGTACTGGTTGTCGCCCACCGTATTGCCCGGCGTGTAGTCCGCGTCGACGTGCTCGCCATAGGCCAGCTGTGCGTCGATATCCGGATCTACCGTATAGGTAATATCGTCAAGCGTGTTGCCCGTACCGGAGACGAAGAACGTGACATCCTTCGGGTCGATCTTCACATCGGCCTCGCCACCCGTGATCGTGTAGTTCTTGAGGAACTCCGCGCCAGAGAGCGTCGTACCAAAATGATACGTGTTGACGTCATTCGTCTTGGTGTTGCCATCAAGATATGCTCCGCCATAGTTGCCATAGTCGTAAATGAACCCAGTCGGAAGATCGCCATTGCGAAGACCATCGACCTCAGAGGTCGTCGTCTTGACCGTGCCGTACTCCGTCTCGACGTCTTTCGTCTTGATCGTGAGCTCGGCCGGCGTGACGCTTGCCGTCTTCTCGAACGTCTTGCTCGATTCACCATTCTCAAACTGATAGTTCTTGTTCGTCAGGACCGACGTGATGTCATAGATCTTGTCGCCGGCATCCTTCGTCTTGACTGGAGTGCCATCCGTGCCATACTCATAAGCAGAAGTCGTTGCCGTGTTGGCGACCGTGACATCGCCGTTGACGCCCTTGATCGCGACTTCGACGGGAGTCGTCGTATCGCCATAGACCGTCGAGAACTCCGGATTGCCATTGACAATATCCTTGCTCGTGATCGTGTACGGCGTGATCGTCACAGAGTTCATCCCCGTGTCGTCCAGCGTGTAGTTGCGCAGCACATTGCTCTCACTCGTGAGCGCTTCTTTGAACGTATACGGCGTGTCGCTCGCATCATTCGTACGGGTATTGCCATCGAGATATGCTCCACCGTAGTTTTTGTTGTCAACTTTGATGTCGTCTACGTCACCGTTGACCAGCGTCCCCCACGTCGTGAAGCGATGCGCAGCATCCTCAAGGAGAACCGTGCCATACTCCGTCGTGTAGCCTTTGCGGTTGACCTTCAACGGAGCTGGCGTGACGCTCGCCTTGCCATCCACGAACGAGACGTTGTAGTTGTTCAGCGCATTGAATGCACCTTTCGTTCCATCCGTGAACGTCAGCAGATAGTTATTGCCTACGTCTTTCGTCCACCGGCCAGTCGTGGTGCCATTAAGTGCAGCATCATTGTAGTACTTAATTGTACCAAGACCTGTTGCCAGCGAATCTTTCGTATCGCCATTGACCAGGTTCTTGCCAGTCTCAGTGCTGTAGGCATAGCCATACCTCTTCTCATCAAACGGCGTACCATAGACCGTCTCAGCATTGCCGACATTGACAACCAGATTCGCCTTGTCAACTGTAGCATTGCCAGCCAAAACTTCCGTATCGTAGTTTTTCAGGTAATAATCAAAGAAGTTTCTACCATTCGTAGATTTAAGACTGATCGTATACCCATTACCAGCATCCGCCGTCCAAATATCATCTTTACCATCTCTAGCAGCGGTATTCACGTACTGTCTCGGAAGCAGGCCCAGTTTACTACTGAGGCTTGCGTTCAAGGATTCAGCCGTATCGCCATTGACAATGCCGTCCGCGTACGAGTAGGTATACTTCGACGTGTCAAATGCCGTGCCATACGTGGTGCTGACGTCGCCAACCTTAACCTGCAGCTTCGCCTTAGTAACCTTGACATGCCCCTCTGTCGAGGTGACGTCATAGTTATTAGCTACATTATGGTAATTTGTAGTGATGCTATAGCCCTTGTCATCCTTAACATCATTTGTGTAGAGATTTCCCTTTTCATCCGTAGCTGGCTTCCCATCGACAATCTTATACGGAGACTGACTCTTATTTGTCGTATCCACACTGACCCCTGGGGTTATCTCTGCGAAGACATCACTTTCCTTATCCCAAGGAACCAGACCTTCTAGATGCAAGAGGTCATTGTTCACCTTATCACGGATCGTGTTTCCATCACCATACGTCGTGTTGATGTCATCTGTGATGAGAGTAAGTCCCTTTTTTGTCAAGACGGCTTTGCCCGTACTGGGCGTGACGTTATAATTCGTATTGATCGTATTCTGCAAGTCCGGTGCAAGAACGGCATCGATATCGTAGCCGCCATTTTTGACATTGTTGGTACGAATCTCGCCATCGACATCAATCAGAGCCTCCGACGTACCATCGACAGTTATCGTGGATTCACCATTATTATCGCCATTGGTCAAGCCAGTGACAGTTACAGCATTCTTGAGAGCATTCTGGACACCCTCCACGTCGCCATAAACCTTCTCGAAACCATTTGTCGTGATGGTCAGATTTGCTTTGTTGACTTTAAGGTCACCCTGCGTGTCGACGATTTCGTAATTGACGCCTGCACCATTCTCGAAGCCGACATTTACCATATTGACAGCATCTTCATACGAATCTGGGCTAGCATTAGCCGTCGTACGACCATTCTGATTCTCAGCATAGCTGCTGCCGGACTTGATGGAAAGAATATCGGTGCGATTGTCGAGCGTGTCATTATTTTCTTTGACAAGGGCCTCACCCGTTGCGCCTTCCTGCTTGCCAGTGAGCGATGCAGTGAGTTTCCAGTCGTTGATGGTTGCGTTGCCGTAGGTCTGGCTGCCGCTGCCGTTGACGTTGATCTGGCGTCTGAGAATCTCGACTGTGCCGCCATCCTTTGTGGTTGCACCGGCGTAGCCGCTCGCTGTGCCTTTAGCTGTCAGTTCATAGTTGTTCGAAGCGGCTTTGATGTTGTAAATAGCATTATTATTGTCTGCAGCTGCTTTATTGCCGCCCGTACGCGTTGCGGTCTTGGCCCAGCCAGCACTCGTGAACGTGCCCTTGCCAGTGTAGTAATCACTTACCGCACCTTCCGTAAAGGCAGCTTTATACTTAGCTTCATTGACATTGTGTTCTTTGTTATCCTGTCCAATGAACGTTGCTTCAGCGGTGGTCGCGATATCGTCACTCGTCAGTTTTTCGCCGTAGTCTTCGCCGTAGACTTTCGTCATGTCGTTGGCGGTGACATAGACGGTCGGCTTTACCTGGAAGATGTACTTGTTCTCATCGTTAGTTGCCAAGTACGTATCGCTCGTTGCGCCCCACTGTGCATTTGTGCCGCTGTAGAGGTTCGTGCCGAACGTGTCGCGGTCTGGCGATGCGGAGTAGACTTTCCAGTTGCCGCCTTCGCCAGTCGTGATGGCTTTCTCTGCCGTAGTCAGGTTCTTGAAGGAACCATCCGTGCCGCGTGCGTCGATGATAACGGCATCGTTATCCGTCGACTTAGTAATCAATGCACCATCATTATGGGTGTGGTTCAGTACGATTGCGCCGCTCTCACCCGTCGTGGTCAGGTTGATGTTTTCATGAGCCGTGATACCATCGACATTGATGTTGCCCGTAGCCTGGATATCGACGCCGTTATTGATGGAGGTAATGCGGTCGCCTACAGTGACGTCTGCTCCATGAATCGAAACACCTTCATCCGTACGAATCTGACCAGTGTACGTAGTGCCAGCAGCAGATCTTCCGCCACCAACGGTCACGTTACCAGTCGTATTGATTGTGAGGTTTTTCAAGCCCACTGACAATCCGGCATTGCCCTTCAAATCGACCCGACCGCTGCCAGCCTGCACTTCAAGACCAGAATGAGCCAGATTCTTCTCCTGGACAAAGCCCTTTGTCGTTCCGGCCGAAGTAGCAACATCGTCCCAGTTCGAAGTGACACCATAGCCTACGGTTACATACGGACCACTGTTATTCGGCTCTGTCGTCGTGGAATGAGAAGTCTCAGAATCGCCAGTATGCCATTTAGCATAATAGTTTTGCAGTGGAGTGCCACTGTTATCCGCAAACTTCGTTCCTTTACCGCCAGGGGCCTCACCTTCCGGTCCAGTAACCCAATAATAACCGTCTCTATGTTCGGAATCTATTGGACTGACAGAACTCCCACTGCCTTTACCGCCGACGAAGAGCGGAATCTCGCCAGTCGGTGCTGCAAGCGAATTCTCAAGCGAAGAAGTAATCGTTGCCAGATACGTATCGTTTACAGTCGAACCGCCACCAGTACCATTCTGAGCCAGCCATTTCGCCGCTTCCCAAGAATTCGCAATACGGTGGGACATGTCGGACTTGTTAGTTGCAGATAAACGGTTGTATTCTTCAGCGGTATATGTCCGGTTTATCGTTACTCGACTCGTTTTATAAGAAGTATACTGAGTCGTACCAATGACGTCAGTGTCTCTCCACCCAGCTTGATGCCATTCAATAGACAGACCATCCTCGCTGATAGTGTAATATGTATCTCCCAATTCTATCTTCTTGGCTCTCGTCCCAGTATACTTGGTGGCAGTCGTCTCGAATCCATGCTCCATCGCATACTTCTTGACCAGATCGTCCCAACCGGCTTTTCCTTGGTAATAGAGCGTATAGGAGTTGCCGGACTCAATCGTGCCTGTGATATTGACAAGGCCGCCCGTGCCATCTTCCTTCGTCGTATCAATTGTGAGTTTTCCACCATTCAAGCCAATGGCAACGTCGCCGTAAAGATTGACTGCACCGCCATTCGTCGTAACAGAACGATTGCCAGTAGCACCGCCATTGCCAAAGTATGTACCAACAGTTCCCTTAGATGGATCGCCCGCACCAATAAGTCTATTATATCTGTCGTAGTGACGAGTTCCACCGCTGCCGGACGTAAAATTACCACCATTTGTCTTGATGTTGGCATTGATGATGACCGCACCAATTGCATCACCATCTGTATCCGAATTCAAGGTGACATTCAGCTTTCCATCCTTGGCAGTGATATCCTTGTTGATCGTGATGTTGCGCTGTGCTTCAAGCGTAAAGCTTGCTTCTTTCGTTCCAGTCTTTTCAATAGTCGAATTAACCGAAATCGAGGCAGCCTTGTTGATGTCAGCCGATTCTACACGTACATTTGTTCCTTTACTTAAAAGCTGACTGACCGTCTTGCTGTTAACCCAGCTTGTCCTGCTCTCATTCGTCACATTGCCAAGCGAATACGAACGACCGTCCGTATTATCCGTAGCATTGCCAGCCGTAGCATTGTCAGGCCGCGAAGCCGAAATCACAACATCAAGCGGATCGAGCAGCCACTCGCCTGCTTTGCCGGTCTTGCCTGCTGCGTCGATGTCGACGTTATCGCCGATCTCGAGATAGTCGCCGGAGGTCTCGATGAGGCCGCCGTCTACTGCGCCGATTGCATGGAGCGTCGCTCCGTCCTCGACGTGGGTCTCTGCGCCGATAGCCTTGATCGAGCCTGCACTCTGCCCGGCCTCCATGCCGGATGCATCAAGCGTGCCGTTCAGCTCGACAATGCCGTTATCGCCGCCGTCCAGAAGGATCTCACCCTTCTCGTTCTGACGCAGGGTCTTTGCTTCCATCGTGCCCGTGTTGTTGACGACCGTGCTCATGACATCGCCGGCACTCCTTGCCGTCATGACGAGATAGCCGCCATCTGCCTTGAGCATACCGCTGTTGAGCGCCTTTGCCTTGGCAAGTGCACCGTCAACGGTGAAATTGATCTTGCCTGCCGTATCGGCGGACAGGCTGAGGTTACGCGCTGCTGCAAGAGCCGTCGTACCCTCGGGATTCGTGATCGTGCCGCTGTTCTCGACTTCTGCCGCATGCAGCACGACGAGGCCACCCTCTGCGCGGATCGTACCGGCGTTGATGACCTTAGCCGAAGAATCCTCGGGAATCGCCATCGTGATGCCGTCTGCATTCGCAAAGTTCGTCATATCGCTGTCGCTGATCCTCGCCGTCGAAGCGACGAGCGAACCAACGTCAACACTGGCGTTCTTGCCGAACAGCACGCCGTTGGGGTTGATGACATAGACATGTCCGTTGCCCGAGAGCGTGCCATCGATGACGGATGCAGCATCGCCGACCACGCGGTTCAATGCTACCGAGTCTTTGTCCGGCTGACGGAAGGTCACACGCTCGTCGTTCGCGATGTCAAAGCCAGACCAGTCGATTGCCAGGCGTTTGGAATCCTGGTTGACCGTCATGTCCTTGTCCTGACGCGTGATCTCGCCCTTACCGGAACGGATGACTTCACCCTGCGGCATCGCATACGCAATACCGCCGACCGACATCGCCATCATCGCAGCGGTAATCGCTGCGGCCTGGCGCTGCCAAGTCTTTCTTCTTCGCATCGCTCGTTTCATTTTGGTTCCCCTCTTTTCGTTTTCAATGCGTAAATATCTTCTTCTTCCTATCTTACAAAACCAGAAAAACAGATCGATATAGGCAAACCCATCTGCTCCTCTTCTAGTTTACACTCCTGATAGTGCATCCTGTTATAGCGGTATCGTGCAGATAGACAGCTATATTATTCGCACTATTCTATTTATATTATACTAATTTTTTGAGCACGACACAACGAGAGAAATAAATTTTGATTATACGATATTTCAATACTATACACGTCATTCATTAATGCGGATAATGTAAGGTTTGCCCTTCTAACAGCAAAGAGCAGGGCCAACAAGGGTCCTGCTCTTCTGCAGTGAAGGCAATCAAAGCGATTGCATCATATGGGATTGTGGATTTATAGATCGTCGGTTATCAGAAGTAGACACCGCCGCGGATCCAGAAGCGGCCGCCCGTGTGGCTCGTGTCGCTCGTCGGTTCTTCGGAGCCGAGCTTCCAAGCGTAGTCGGCACGCAGGAACCAGTCCTCATAGCGCGACCAGATCAGGCCGACGCCGATGCCCTGGAGGTTGCGGTGGTTCTTCGCACCCGGATTGATGCTGCTGTCCTTGTTGATCCAGACGCCGCCATGCTCGAGGTACGAGGCGAGGTGCAGCTGCTGGTCTTTGGCACCGAGCGGCAGGAGCCAGCGCAGCTCTGCACGCGTCAGATAGCCTGTATCGCCCGAAGCTTCGCTTGTCGGGTAGGCGCGCACGCCGTATGGTCCACCGAGGGAGAAGTGCTCCGAGGAGTCGAGATTGTTGAACGCATACTGGCCGCGGGCCGAGAGCAAGAGATACGTGCGGTCGTTGAGGTCCTGGCGGCGCAGGATATTGGCTCGGATCTTGTTGTAGGTACCTGTCGGTGCATTGTATGTTCCGCCAATCTCCTTATCCATTTGCAAAGCATCATTGCCAATATGGCCAAATTTGTACTCAAAGCGCCAATCCGTTGCGCCCTTGCTGTCCTGTTCATCACCATAAAGAGACCACACGGCTGCATTTCCTGTTTTATCGTTATACTTTACAGAATGATTTTCCATAAAGTCACGGTACTCATCCTGGATGTCGCTGTACTCATAGCGGATACCCGTGTAGAGGTTGTGGCGCTGGCTGCGCTGGATGGCGTAGTCGAGGCCAAGCGAAGCGACACGTGAATGGCCGACACCATCCAGCGGTTCAAAGATATCGCCGAGCTGATACGTCAGGACATTGTAGCCCGCCGTGAGCTTCATGCCATCGCGGATGACCGGGATCGTGTAGTTGGCACCCCAGTTGAAGAGCTCGTTGCCCGTCGTCGTGATGCCGACGGCCAGATGATCGCCCTCTCGCGCGAGGTTCAGGAAGTCGTAGTCAAGGCCGTACTCGTTGTAGCCCGTCGAGCGGTTGCCGTAATTGTCGATGGAGAACAGACCCTGTTTGCCGTTGTGCGGGTTGAGGTCGAGCGTCACATGGACCGTGCCCGGGTTCTCGCCCGTCGTCAGGACGGCCTTGGCATCGGCACCAGCGAGGTCGGAGAGCAGCCAGACGGCGCGCTCGAGGTTGGCGCGCGTCAGGTAGTCACCCTTTTTGAGGAAGGCCGTCTCGCGCTTGATGACGCCCTCATGGATTTTCGTGTTGTTCTGGATTGTGATGCCGTCAAAGCGGCCGACCGTCACGGCGTACTCGACGACACCGTTCTCGATCTTCTGCACTGGCAGATAGGCATGTGCGGCAATGTAGCCCCTGTCGCGGAAGTAGCGCGAGAGTGTATCGGCGCCGTCCTGCAGGTCCTTGAAGGTCACGAGCTTGCCCTTCTTGTCGGCGAGCAGGCTCTTGAGGGATTCCTCGCTGTAGATATCCTGGCCCGTAATCTTGAAGTCATTAACCTGAACCTTCAGGGTGTCTGGCAAGTCGAGGCTTGGGCGCTGCTCCTGCTCAACCTGAATGTCAGCATTGCCAAGCGAAACATCCTGTTTATCGAATTCCTTTTTTGTCTGCAAGTCCTGTTGCAATGTACCAGCATCCGGCGTCGGCGCTGCCGATGCCGTCCCCATATTCAGTAAGCCAAAGGCCACAGCCGCAGCCAGCATGCCCATGCAACCGCCCGTGCTCTTGACAGCATGTCTGCCATGTCTCCTATGTTTCATTGAAAACCACTCCTCTTTTCTTCATGAGTTCTTCTTTCAGATTCCATTAGCGTGTTTGTTTGGTGTTTATTTTGCTCCCAGAAGTGCTCAGAAGCAGAGTTTGCCTATATTCAAATGAATATTTCGCTCTCTTGAACGCCAATTCCTGCTCACTAAGAAAAATTAGTTCTAAATACCATCAAGAATACATAAATAGACAAACGCCCTCATTTTGTCCAACAATAAAGAACAGGCAGTCTCCTGATGGAGACTGCCTGCCAAAAAGACATGTCAGTCTTTGATATTCGTAATGATGCGGCCGAGTCGCGTGCCGGAGAAGAGGTTCCAGGTCCACTTGATGGCAACCGTGAAGTTGGCATGGGCACCGGCGAGGCGCAGGAGATGGACGAACATCCACGCGCACCATGCGATGAAGCCCGTCATCTGCGGATTGATCTTCGTCTTGTCAACGACGGCCTCCCCGCGGCCGATCGTGGCCATGGCGCCGAGGTCCTTGTAGTGGAACGTCGCGAGGTCCTGCTGGCCCTGGATGAGCTTCATGATGTTGTCGTGCGCCGTCTGTGCCTGCTGCATGGCAACCGGTGCGACGGTCGGCAGTGGGCGCTCTGTGCCGTGCTGGTAGTGTGCGCAGTCGCCGATGGCGAAGACGCAGTCGCTGCCCTCGACCTGCAGTTTTTCGTTAACGATGATGCGGCCGCCGCGGTCGACTTCGCCGCCGCAGTCCTTGATGAATGGCACAGCCTTAACGCCAGCTGCCCAGATGACCGTCTGCGTCGGGATCGTCGTGCCGTCCTTGAGCTTGAGGTCATTGCCGTCATAGCCGACGACCTGCGTATTGAGCATGACATCGACGCCTTTCTTGCGCAGTACCTTGACGGCGTGCTCGCGCAGATTCGGTGCGACCATCGGCAGGACGTTGGCCGTGGCCTCGATGAGCTTGACGCTGACTTCGCTGAAATCGAGGTTGTGGAACTCTTTCTGCTGGATGCCAAAGAGCTCCGTCAGGGCGCCGGACTCCTCGATGCCCGTCGGGCCGCCACCGACGACGACGAATGTCAGCATGCGGCGGCGTACCTCTGGGTCGGTCTCCTTGTTGGCTCGCTCGAACATGTGCAGCACGTGGTTACGGATGTGCAGAGCTTCCTGCAGCGTCTTCATGCCGTAGGAATGTTCCTCGACTTCCTGCATACCGAAGTAGTTCGTCGTCGCGCCGGCAGCGAGAATCAGATAATCATAGGCAATCTCGCCATGGTTCGTCAGCAGGACCTTGCGAGCCTGATCGACGCCTTCAGCCTTGGCCATGAAGAATTCCACGTTCCTGCTCTTGCGGAAGAACGCACGGACTGGATATGCGATTTCGTCCGTCGAGAGGACTGCCGTCGATACCTGGTACAGGAGCGGCTGGAAGAGCTGGAAGTTGTGACGGTCGACGAGCAGGACGTCGACATCTTCCTTCGCAAAGAGCTTGGCAAGCTTGACGCCGCCGAAGCCTGCACCGACAATGACAATACGTGGTTTCTTCTGATTCTGCTGCATGATAAGTCCTCCCCTAAGACACCCACAAACGAATGGCGAATGGCAAAAATGATTACATAATTGTAGTGAAAGTGAAAAAATTAACTTTATCGAGTAAAAAAATACAAGAACGTAACTTTTTTCACATGCATGATGATAACTGTGCCTCAAGATTGCAGAGAACGCGCCTTTTGTAACTTTCGCATCTGCACTGCCGAGAGCACCGTTTTTCTTTTGACTACTATGATAGCACGTTTCGCGCGCATTGCAAGCGGTTTTTGCGCTTTTTTTCACAAACTTATCGTTTCATTCTACTTTTCTGTCTATTTTGAATCTGTTCTGTCGACATGCGTCATGGCTATGCCATTCCATGCATAGAAGGAATGCAGAAAAAGACTGCTTCCGGCTATCGCAATGACGGAAACAGTCTCTCGGATTCTGTATAGTCGATATCAGTAGCGCTTGCGCTTGACAGATGAGTCGTAACCGAGTTGCTCGCGGTACTTCATGACGGTGCGGCGCGAGAGCGCAATGCCCTTTGACTTGAGCAACGTGCAGAGCTTCTGGTCGGAGAGCGGCTTCTTGGGGTTCTCGCCCTTGATCAGGGCCTCGATGGCCGACTTAGCCTGCGCTGCGGCAACATCCTCCCCCGCCTCGCCGCGCGCGCTGCGGGCCGTGAAGAAGCTGCGCAGCGCGCGGATGCCTGTCGGCAGCTCGGCGTACTTATTGGCGACGGCGCGGCTCACGGTCGACTCGTGCACGCCGATGGTGTCGGCCACGTCCTTCATCGTCATCGGCTGCAGGAAGGCAGGCCCCTTCTCGAAGTAGGCCGGCTGGCGACGCACGATCTCCTCGACGACGCGGCGGATTGTCGCGCGCCGCTGCTCGATGCTATTGATGAGCCATGAGGCCGCATGCAGGCGGCTCGCTATGTACTTCTGAGTCGCCTTGTCGAAGGTATCGGACTGCCGATAGAGCGCAGAGATATGCAGCTGCGGCACGTCACTTTCCTCGACCTCGACTTCGTAACCCTGCTCGCCCCTCCGGATGATGACGTCCGGCGTGATGTAGGCAGGGGCACCCGTGCCGTAGGCCGCGCCCGGCTTTGGATTGAGTCGGCGCACGATGTCGACGGCCATCTGCACGGCGGCGGGCTCGACGTGCTCAGCTGCCGCAATCTCCTTGATGCGGTGTGCGGCGACTTCGTCGAGATGACGGTCGATGACAGCGGCGATGAGACCTTCGTAAATGCCCTGACGCTCGGCCTGCAGGCGCAGGCATTCGGCGAGGTCGCGCGCGCCGACGCCAGCGGGCTCAAAGCTCTGGATGACGGCGAGGATGCGCAGGATCTCTGCCTCGCTGCAGCCCATCGCGCGGGCTGCCTCCGCCGTCGGCAGTGTCAGGTAGCCGC
>ENA-ORSS01003155-ORSS01003155.1-human-gut-metagenome-genome-assembly--contig:-NODE-3155-length-13720-cov-8.810904_pt1 | contig 13720 bp, 10 predicted proteins | sample MGYA00241899_ERZ509162 | MGnify/ENA primary metagenome ERZ509162 (study PRJEB26280, sample SAMEA2338641) | human gut metagenome | biome: human gut; feature: human-associated habitat; material: faeces... | reverse complement strand
GCGGGCGCTTCCTGCACGTTTGCGTTGTGCCAGTCGGCGACAAAGCGCTCAAGGCGACCGATGCCGACCGGCTCACCCTTGACGCCGCGAATGCACTTCGATTCGCACTGCGTTTCCTGCGGGCAGACACGGCCGCAGACGGCGGGCAGGGAGGAGGTCTCGTGGATGACCTGATAGGCGCCCTCATAGTCCTTTTCGGTGATCTTCTTGATGAATTCGGGGATCTTGACCTGCACCGGGCAGCCGGAAACGCAGGGATGGTTCTTGCAGTTTAAGCAGCGGGCCGCTTCATCGAGCGCCTGCTCCTCGGTATAGCCGAGCGCGACCTCCAGAAAGTTCTTGTTGCGGACGTTGGGCTCCTGCGAGGGCATTTCGTTCTTCTTCAGACTCATGTTAGGCATATTACTGAACCTCCTTGCTGAACAGGTTGCAGGTCTCTTCGTATTTGTGGCGCTCCCAGTCGAAGTACATCTTGCCGCGCTTGAGACTCTCGTCCCAGTCGACCTTGTGACCATCAAAGTCCGGGCCGTCGACGCAGGCAAACTTCGTCTCGCCGCCGACGGTGAGGCGGCAGCCGCCGCACATGCCGGTGCCGTCGACCATGATCGGGCTCATGGAAACGGTGGTGGGGATGCCGTAGGGCTCGGTGGTCTTGGACACGAATTTCATCATGATGGCAGGGCCGATGGCGAAGATCTCGTCATACTGGTTGCCCGCGTCGATGAGCTCCTTGAGCGCATCGGTGACAAGACCCTTCTCGCCGTAAGAGCCGTCGTCCGTCATCAGCTTCAAAACGCTGGACGCCGCGCGGAACTTGTCCTCAAGAATGACGAGGTCCTTATTCTTGAAGCCGACGACCGCGTGGACTTCCGCGCCGCAGTCGTGGAACTTCTTCAGAACAGGGTAGGCGATGGCGCAGCCGACGCCGCCGCCCACGACACAGACCTTTTTCTTGCCTTCGGTCTCGGTCGGGCGGCCCAGCGGGCCGACAAAGTCCTGAATGTACTCGCCCTCGGCTTTATGTCTGAGCTTTTCGGTGGTGGCGCCGATCGTCTGCACGATGATGGTGACGGTGCCCTTCTCACGGTCGAAGTCGTGGATGGTGATGGGGATGCGTTCACCGTTTTCATCGACGCGCAGGATGATGAACTGGCCGGGCTCGGCCTTCTTTGCCACCATCGGCGCCTCGATCTCGTAGAGGGTCACGGTGGGCTTGAGCGCTTCTTTCTTCACGATGCGATACATGAATGATTCTCCTTTTTGTTGAGATTCAGCGCCGTGCCGTCCGGGGAGAACGGCAGGCGGGATTCCTGGACGCAGCGCCGGGAATATGGAATGATGCTATATTTATATCATGAAAGTTTTCTTGCGTCAATGAATATCAAAATTCTGACGATGCAGGAAAACTTGCATTCACGAAAAATACTTGCAAAAAACTAAAGCAGCGTCACGCTGCGGCCCTCGGTGCTGATGAGGTCCTCCTCGCGCATCTTGCGCATCTCGCGCATCATGGCGCTGCGGTCGGCGCTGATGTAGTCGGCAAGCATGCTGAGGGAAAACGGCAGGGGGAACGTCCGGCTGCCGTGCTCGTCGGCGAGCTGCTCGAAAAAGCACAGCAGCTTTTCGCGGATGGAGCGGCAGGCGAGCACCTCGATCCGGCGGCTCAGATGCAGGGACTTTTTCGAGAGCAGTTGGAAGAGGTTCGTTACGACCTGACTGTGGCAGGCGCAGGCGTTTTCGCAGCGCTTTGTGATCTGGTCATAGCGCATGAAGATGACGCGGCAGTCCTCGCGGCACTCGATGAGCGCGCTGCCGTCGCGAAAGCCGGTGAACGCCAGCTCCTCGCCAAAGACGCTGCCCTCGTCCATGCTTTCAAGCACGGTGCGGTTGCCGTCGGCGTGCAGGCGCAGAAGCGCCGCGCTGCCCGAGAGCAGCACGCCGATCATATCCTGCTGCTCTCCGCAGGTGAGGATGGTCTGTCCTGCGCTGAAGCGCTGCTCGTAAGCGCTGAAGCAGCGCAGCATATTTTCGCACGATACTTCGTCCACACCTGTAAACAGTGCGGAATCGCGGCAGTCCATCGCTCTCCCTCCCGTAAGGCTTGCTGCCCTACCGGTGCAACATCGCCGTTTGCCTATTGCATTATCATATACCAGAGAGGGAAAAAAGTAAATGACAATTTCGCGAAAAAATCGGACAAAAAAGCGTGCGATCCCTGTAAAAAAGCATCCGCCTTATTTGGCGGATGCTTTGTCCTTTACCTTGCGCGCATAGTCGTAAAACACCTGTGCAATGGGCGATAAAATGCTGTTTTTGTGCTTGACGATATAGAGCTGGCGGCGGAAGCGCGAGTCGGGGAAGGGGAAGGCGAGAAGCTTTCCGAACTGAACATAGTCCTGCGCGGCGCTCTGCGCGATGAGACCGACGCCGAGACCCTCGCTGACCATCTGCTTGACGCTCTCGGTCGAGCGGATCTCGACCGCAGTGCGCAGCTGGGCGATGTCGATGCCGAGCTCATTTAAGAGTTCCTTGCCCGCCTGATACGTGCCGCTGCCCTTTTCGCGGCTGATGAACGTCTCTTCCTTGAGCTGCTTGATGGGGAAGGGCTTGCCCGCAAAGGCCTGATACTTTTCGGTGTTCGGCGTGATGAGCACCATCGGGTCGTTGGCAAAATCCTGATAGACGCATTTGTGGCTCGCCACCATCGTGCCGCAGAAGCCGATCTCTACGCTGCGCGTGGCGACGAGCTCCACGACCTTGGGACTGTCCTCCATCTGGATATTGAAGGTGATGTCCGGATAGCGGGCGCGGAAGTCCTGCAAAAGGTGCGGCAGATAATACTGGCTGGGCACCGTGGAGGCCGCGATGGAGATCGTACCCTTCATCTCCTGCGAGAAGTTGCGCAGCGCGATGGCCGCATTCTCGCGCACCTGCAGGATCTCCTTGGCGTATTTATAGAGGAGCTTGCCCGCGTCGGAGGGGTAGGTCTCCTTCGTGGTGCGGACGATGAGCTTGATATTCAGTTTTCTCTCCAGTGCGGAGACGTGCGAGCTGATGGTCGGCTGCGTCAGGTGCAGCAGCTCCGCGGCGCGGGAAAAGCTGCAGTTTTCCACCACGTAGACGAACGCTTCGAGCTCTTTGATATCCATATCAATGTCCATGAAGTTCCCCCGTCAGACCGGCAAAAGCGAAATGTTTTGCGTTGATAGTGCGTTGAATGCTTATTTTTTAACAGTATACACAGTTTAGCGCCGTTTGTCCAGAGAGGGAAACGGCATTTTGCAGGATTTTATGCATTTTTGCCCGTGCGATGCACCGCGCGGGCAAAAAATGACGGCTTATTGCTTGTCCTGCGCCAGCGCCTCGCCCAGCGCGATGGCGAGCTGATCGGGGCAGGAGGTATTCTTGAAGCCGCAGCGGATGCCGCGCATGCGCGCGATGGCATCCTCGGCCTTCATGCCTTCGACCAGGCGCGAAATGCCCTGAAGGTTGCCGTTGCAGCCGCCGATGACCTCTACGCTCTTGATGGTGTGGTCGTCGTTCAGCTCAATGTGCATTTCCTTGGAGCAAACGCCCTTGGTGCGGTAGTTATAGGTCATTTCTATCTCTCCTTTTCTGATAGTCCACACCAATCATAGCACATTCGCCCTGCGTTCGCAAGGGATGTGCCGAAAAAGGAAAGAAAAAGAAGATGCGGCAATTCGGGGTGGTATTCCGCGAACAAGCGTGCTATAATTATCCTGTTAGAATATTGCCATTACAGAACAAAACGCAAAAGGAGTTGTTTTTTATGTCAGTTTTGACCGCCGTTGTTCTCGGCCTTGTGCAGGGGATCGCGGAATTTTTACCGATCTCGTCCTCCGGCCATCTCGCCATCGCGGAGCACTTACTAAGCATCCAGGGCGCGAGCAACGTGCCCGGCTTTTTCGATGTGTTGCTCCACCTCGGCACGCTCGTGGCGGTGTTTGCCGCTTACTGGGACGATATCCGCGATATGATCGTGGAGTTTTTTACCGGCATCGGCGACCTTGCCCATCACCGCACGCCGAACCCCGTGCCGCCTGCGCGCCGCCTTATTCTGCTCATCATCGTGGGCACGCTGCCGCTTTTCGTTATGGTGCCGTTTCGCCATTTTTTCACGGAGCTGAGTGATAATATGTACTTTATCGGCGGCGCACTGATCGTCACGGGCATCCTGCTCTTTGCGAGCGACCGTGTGCGCCATGGCCGCAAGACGGAAAAGACCGCCACGCTGCTCGACGCGCTGCTTGTCGGTATCGGTCAGGCCATCGCGCTGTGCCCGGGCATCTCCCGCTCCGGCATGACGATCACGACGGGCTGCTTCACGGGCTTTGAGCGCAAGTTTGCCGTGCGCTTTGCATTCCTGCTCTCCATCCCCGCGGTGTTGGGGGCGAACATCCTGACACTCAAAGACGCGTTCGAAGCGGGCATCGACTTCTCCAGCGTGCCCGTGTACCTCGTCGGTGTCGTCGTCGCGGCGGTGTCCGGCTATGCGAGTATCCGCCTGCTGCGCTATGTTGCCGACAAGGGCCGCTTCGGCGCGTTTGCCTACTACTGCTGGGCCGCCGGTGTGCTGACGCTGGTGCTCACGATCCTGCACTAATTTTTGATTCTGAGGTGAATCATGGCACAACAGAAGAAAAAAACCACCACAACGAAAAAGAAAACGACGGGTTCGTCCCGCTCCTCGTCTTCCGGCAAGCGCACGGCGAAGAAGAATCAAAAGCGCCCCATCCGCCGCGAGGTCGCGGGCGCGATCCTGCTGGTGCTGGCGCTGTGCCTGGGCTTTAGCTATTTCCAGTCGGGGGCGTGGCTGCTCGATCAGCCGGCGAAGCTGTGCCGGTCGCTCTTTGGCTGGGGCTATTACCTCGTCGCGCCCGCGCTGCTGCTGGGGAGCTATATCCTGCTCTTCCACCGTGGGCGGAACGTCGCGTCCTGCCTTGTCGGCACGGCGCTGCTGCCGGTCGTGTTCGGCGCGATCATGCACATCGCCCTCTGCAAGGAGGAGTATGTCAACATGGATGGCATCTTGAAGCTTCTGTGGACGAGTGGCAACGCGCTCGAGTCCGGCGGCGCGGTGTCCGCGTCGCTTGCGATCATGCTGGTGCTGCTGGTGAAAAAGGTGCTGGCAATGATCCTGCTCGTCGTGATGTTCGTCGCATTTTTGATGATGGCATTCCGCTTGACGCCCGCCGCCGTGATCGAGGCCGTGCGCTCGCACGAGCGCGTGCCCTATGAGCCAGTGGAGGAAGAGGACCTTCCGCCGCAGCGCACCCATGTGCCGCGCCGCAGTGCGCCGGTCCATACGCCGGACGCCGCCATCGACATTCCGCTCGACGGCGAGGAGCGCGTCATCAAGAAAAATCCCACGGGCGGCTTCTTCCGCAAGAAGTCCGATAATATCAAGAGCCCCGACGAGCTGTTAGCGGGCGGTAGTGCCGCGGAGACAAAAATCGCTGCACCCGTTTCGCCTGCCGCCGCGCCGTCCGCACCCGTTAAGCCTGTGACGGTGGAGGCCGACGACTTCGACCTGCCGCCGTTTGATACAGCGCCGAGCGCGCCCGCGCCGGTCGTCCCGGTACCCGCACCTGTGATGCACACGCCGTTTGCCGCGCCCACGCCGAGCGTGCAGAGCGCACCCGTCGCCGCAGCCGCAGCAGCAACGACGGTTCCCGCCGTGCTGACCGACAAGCAGGAGGACAAGCTCCGCCGCGCCGAGGTCGATGCCGCGCGCGAGGAGGTCACGCGCGAGATTGAGGGCAGCGACGCGCAGCCCCAGCCGCCTGCATATCAGTATCCGCCCATCACGCTCTTAAAAGAGGGCAGCGTGACGAACGCCGCTGAGGCGGGCGCGGAGCTGCGCAACAACTCCCGCCGCTTGGCGCAGACGCTCACGAGCTTCGGCGTGGACGCCCAGCCGGGCGATGTGGTGCGCGGCCCGTCGGTCACGCGCTATGAGTTCACGCTCAGTCAGGGCGTGAAGCTCTCGAAGATCACAAATTTGCAGGACGATATCGCCCTTGCGCTGGGCGCGAGCGGCGTGCGCATCGCGCCCATCCCCGACAAGATCTCCGTCGTGGGTGTCGAGGTGCCGAACAAGCTCGTTTCGCCCGTCAGCATCCGCACGGTGCTCGAATCCACGGAGTTCACCACCCATCCTTCCACCACGGCCTTCGCCGTCGGCAAGGACATCAGCGGCAAGAACATCGTCGGGAATATCTCGAAGCTTCCGCACGTGCTCATCGCCGGTACGACAGGCTCCGGTAAGTCCGTGTGCACGAACTCGCTGATCGTCTCGATGCTCTATAAGTCAACGCCCGAAGAGGTGCGCTTCATCATGGTCGACCCGAAGATGGTCGAGCTTGCGCCCTACAACGGCATCCCGCACCTGCTCATCCCCGTCGTCACCGACCCGAAAAAGGCTGCGGGCGCGCTGCAATGGGCCGTGTACGAGATGATGAAGCGCTACAAGATGTTCTCCGAGCACAACGTCAAGGACCTTGCCTCCTACAATAAGGTGGCGGAGACGGACGAAACGCTCAAAAAGCTGCCGAGCGTCGTCGTCGTCATCGACGAGTTGGCCGACTTGATGCTCGTCGCGGCGAAGGAGGTCGAAGAGTCGATCTGCCGCGTGGCACAGATGGGCCGCGCCGCGGGTATGCACCTCGTCATCGCGACGCAGCGTCCGTCCGCGGACGTCATCACGGGCCTGATGAAGGCCAATATCCCCTCGCGCATTGCGTTCGCCGTCGCCTCCGCGATGGAATCGCGCATCATTCTCGATACCGCGGGCGCGGAAAAGCTCGTCGGCAAGGGCGACATGCTCTATGCGCCGCTCGGCCAGGGCAAGCCCAAGCGCGTGCAGGGCTGCTTCATCACGGACAATGAGGTCCAGGACGTCGTCACGTTCATCAAGGATTCCAGTGAGGCGGAATATTCCGATTCCGTCATGGCAGAGATCGACAAAAAGGCTGCGGAGAGCGGAAAATCCGGCTCCGGCAGCTCCGGAAGCACTGCCGCGGAGACCGAAAGCTCCGACGGCGACGAGATGCTCCCGGCCGCGGTCGACGTCATTCTCGAGACCGGACAGGCCTCCGTCTCCATGCTCCAGAGGCGCTTGAAGCTCGGCTACGCCCGCGCGGCGCGCATCATGGATGAGATGGAGGAGCGCGGCCTCGTCGGCCCGTTTGAGGGCTCCAAGCCCCGCCAGCTGCTCATCACGCGCGAGCAGTGGCAGGCCATCAAAGACGGCGCGCCCATCTCCAGCGAACCCGTGGAGGAGGAGATCCCGTAAGCACTCCCCTCTCCCGGCAATTTCTTTGTTTCTGTTATCACCGGGCACTGCCCGTGGTAAAATATTTGCGTTGCATCCGGGAAGACCCGGAGTGACAGCAGGAGGTACTTATGAAACGCAACAATCATACATCCGTCGTCCGTCTGACCTCGCTGGCCATTCTGGCCGCGCTGGTCGTCGTGCTGCAGACCGTAGCCAGCGGCATCCGGATCGGACCGGTCCCGATCTCGCTGACGCTGGTACCGATCGTCGTGGGCGCGATCTTGTTCGGGCCCGGCGCGGGCGCGGGACTGGGCTTCGTGTTCGGCCTTGTGTGCCTGATCGCGGGCGTCACCGGCGCGGACAAGTTCACGTATCTGCTGTGGACGGCCAGCCCGTTCTGGCTGATCGTCGTGTGCGTCGGCAAGGCCGTGCTGTGCGGCCTGTGCGCGGGACTCGCTGCAAAGGCGCTGGAAAAGAAGCAGACGCTCAGCTGCATTGCGGCGGCGCTGGTCGCGCCGGTCGTGAACACGGGCGTGTTTGCCGTCGGGATGCTGACGGTCTTCCGGCCGATCCTGGCGCAGTACGCGGGCGGGACGGATGTTGTGCCGTATCTGTTCGTGGCGTTCATCGGCGTGAATTTCCTGGTGGAATTCGCCGTCAACGCGGTGCTGAGCGCCGCGATCGCGCGGATCGTGCAGGTCGTCAGAAAACAGCTGGAAAAGTAACAAAAAAATCCTGTGCCGAATGGCACAGGATTTTTTCAGCGTTTCAGGCTTGCGATCAGCTCCAGCAGGCCGTAGACGATGGGCTGGTGGAGCAGGTAGATGAACAGCGACTGGCGGCCGCACCAGCAGAAAAAACGCGCGACGCCGCTGTTTCGGAACGTGCCGGGCAGGCGCGTTTTTTTGTCCGCGTAGACGGTCCGGCCGAGGACGGTGCCGAGCATGTACCAGCCCAGGTGCGGCAGGAGCGGAAAATAGTCGCTTGAGGTGAAGCCCTCGTAGAGAAGGCCCAGCGGGAACAGGAATTTCGCCCGCACGACGGTCCCGGCGATCAGATAGCCCGCCACGACGAGGACGATGCCGATGGCGGCCAGCGCCGGCGTCGGCAGCTTCCGGTAGACGGGATAGAGCATCATGCAGACGCCGAGCAGGTGCAGCACGCCGAACCAGACGATCACGTCGCGCGTGGCCATGCCGAGGCGGTACATGCCGAAGGTCACGAGCGAGATGAGCAGGCCGCAGGCAAAGACGATGCAGCCGCGGCGGAAGCTGCGTGAGCCGAGCGTGGCGCAGCAGCCGGACAGGATCACGAAGATCACGCCGCCGTACTGCTGGATGAACACGTACCAGGCGGGCAAATGCAGGTCCAGTCCGATAAAAAAGCCGAGATCGTAGATCAGGTGGACGGCGATGACGCAGAGGATGCACACGCCGCGCAGGGCGTCAAGCTCCCAGATGCGATCGTTTTTCTTCATGGCAGACTCCCGGAATTCGGGCAGCCTGCCGCGGAGGCGGCAGGCTGCTGGTTGGTTTCGTTACGGATTCTTCGCGTCTTCCGCGGCCTGACGCTCGGCCTCTTCCTCTTCGAGCACGCGGTAGGCGACCTTGCCGACCAGCGTCTTGGGAAGCTCGGGGCGGAACTCGATGTCGTACGGCATGGCATATTTGGCGATATGCTGGCGGCAGTAATCGAGGATCTCCTGCTTGACGGCGTCCGACGGCTCGCAGCCGGGGCGCAGGACGACGAAGGCCTTGACCTTCTGCATCTTATACGGGTCCTTGACGCCGATGACGCAGGACAGGAGGACCTTTTCGTGGCCGTCGATGATGTTTTCCAGCTGGCCGGGATAGACGTTGTAGCCGGAGGTGATGATCATGCGCTTGATGCGCTGGGAGAAGTAGACGAAGCCGTCCTCGTCCATCTTGCCGAGATCGCCGGTGTGCAGCCAGATGCGGCCGTCGTCGTGGCGGCGGAGGGTGTTATGGGTCTCCTCGGGATTGTCGACGTACTCGAGCATGACGGAGGGGCCGGAGACGCAGATCTCGCCCTCGAGATTGGCGTCGAGCTCCTGCGTGGTGCCGGGCTTGACGATCTTGTAGTAGGTATCGGGGAACGGGACGCCGATGGAGCCGACGCGGTTATAATCCTTCGGGGTCAGGCAGGAGGCCGTGACGCACTCGGTCAGGCCGTAGCCCTGACGGACCTGCACGGAGGCATGGTGCATTTTCAGGAACTCGTCGACCTTCTTCTTGAGCTCGATGGACATGCTGTCGCCGCCGGAGAAGACGCCCTTCAGGCAGCTGAGGTCGGCGTTTTCGAGCTTTTCGGCGCGCAGAAGGGCCTCAAACAGGGTCGGGACGCCGGGGATGATGTTCGGCTGCTTCTTGATGAGCAGGTCGGCGTAGGTATTGACGTTGAACTTCGGGACAAGGATGCAGCATGCGCCGCCGATGAGGGCAGTATGGATGCCGATGCCGAGGCCGAAGCCATGGAACACGGGCATGACGGAGAGCATCTTCATGCCGTCGATGGGCGAGAAGCCGGAGGCCGCGATGGTCTGCAGGCCAAGGGCGTTGAAGTTCATGTTGGAGAGCAGGATGCCCTTGGTCGTGCCGGTGGTACCGCCGGAATAGAGGATGGACGCACCGTCTTCCGCGCGGCCGTAGTCCTTCGGCAGGGGCAGATTGCGCTTTTTGCCCACGCGCTGGAATTCGGACCACCAGATGTGATTGCCGTTCTTCGGGGGCTTCGGATACTTGCGCGCGGCGGTGAGGGCGTAGCCGAGGGCCAGATGCGGATAGAGCTCGTCCTCAATTTTGGCGAGCAGGAGCTTGCAGTCCTTGTTGTCAAGCTCGGGCATGACGGGGGCGATCTTGGCGTAGAACTGGTCGAGCGTCAGGATGCACTTGGAGTGCGAGAAATTGAGATAGAACTTGATCTCGCCCGCGGCGGAGAGCGGATGGATCATGTTGGAGACCGCGCCGATGCGGTTGAGGCCGTAGAACGCGTGCAGGGCCTGCGGGCAGTTGGGCATGCAGATGGTCACGCGGTCGCCTTTCTGGATGCCCATGGCGAGGAAGGCCTGGGCGGTCTGGTCGATCTTTTCCATGAACTGCGCGAAGGTGGTCTTCTTGCCCATGAACTCATAGGCGGGGAGCCTGGCGTCGCGGATGGCGGCGTCGCGGACCATCTGATAGATGGTCTTCTGCGGGTAAGTCAGGTGATGCGGCACTTCGCCGTAATATTTCAGCCAGGGAGCGGAAGCGGAAAGACTCATTTTTTTTATCCTTTCGAGTTATTGACACACACCTCTGCCGCACAATCCACACACCGATGACGGCAGACATTGAGATTATACTGCTTTTGGCATGAAATAGCAAGGGGGTTGGGATTTTTTCCGCTGCGGCGGGGGTAACCCCTCAGGCGCTGCGCGCCAGCTCCCCTTGACAAGGGGAGCCTTGGGTGCGGGCGAAAAAATGCCTCCCCTTGTCAAGGGGAGGTGCCGAGCAGAGTGAGGCGGAGAGGTTCTGTTTTTCATGCGTGTAAAAACGCAGGGGCAGCTAAGCTGCCCCTGCGTTTATTTTGTTTTTAGAACCAGCTGGGGTCTGCGATGAGTTTGGTCCAGGTCTCGTAGTCGGCGTTGGACTTTCTGGTGTAGGTGTGGCTGTTGGCAGCCTCTTCAACATCGAGATAGTACCAGGCGGAGGTGGCTACATCGGAGAAGGTGGTGTAGTTGCGGGTGAGATCGGAGGTGTACTGCGGGGCACGGTTCAGCACGCGGTTGAGGACAGCGACGGTCTCCGCACGGGAGATGTAGCGGTCGGGCGCGTAGGTGGTGCCGTAGCCGTTGATCCAGCCGAGCTCATAGGCTCTGGCGATGTAGCTGGCAGCCCAGTGGCCGTAGGTATCGGAGAAGACGGTGCTCGTGCCGGTGTAGTAGGCGCCGTCGCAGCGGGCGATCATGGCCGCGATCTCCGCACGGGTGATGGGATCGTTCGGGCGGAAGTAGCCGTCAGCGCCGCCGTTGACGATGCCGAGCTTCGCCATGGTGGACACAGCGGTGTTGTACCAAGCCGTGGCCGGGACATCCTTGAAGGTGTTATAGCTGGTGGAGTAAGCCTTGCGGGTGGTATCCGTCAGGAGACGATAGAAGATCGTCGCAGCCTCGGCACGGGTGATGGTGTCGGTGGGCTTGAAGGAGCCGTTGGGATAGCCCTTGATGTAGGCGTAGTGGTCGGTGCCGTTGAGCATGTAGGGCACGTCGCTCTTATAGCGGGACCACATGGCGGTGAAGTAGTAGGTGCTGCCGGACTTGGTCAGATCCCAGCCGTAGAAGGTATAGCCGGAACGGGAGGCGTCGGTCAGCGTGTAGTCGCGGTAGATGTTGAAGGACTGCTTGGTAGAGAAGGACGTGCCGCTGAGCTTCGCGGTGCCGCCGTTCGGGTCAATGACCACGGACGTGCCGTACGGGAAGTTCGCGTACTCGCTCTTGCAGTCGTCATAGTCGTAGTAGTAGATGGAGTAGGTGTTATTGGGATAATCCTTCGACCAGCGTGCCGTGAAGGTGACCTCATCTACACCAGTATTGGTCGCTTCCCAGCCGTAGAACGTGTATCCCCAACGCTCGGCATTCGCGATCGTGTAGTTGCTCGTCAGGTAGAACGACTGCTTTTTCGTGGTGTAGCTGCCGCCATACTTGAACTGACCGCCGTTCGGTTCAATGATGATCTTTGTGTTGTGGTCAAGCTTGATCGTTTCGTTCTTCGTTTCATGATACCAGCAGTAGAACGTGACGATGTGCTCAGCTGTGGTGTCTTCCTTCCACTGTGCAGTCAGCTGCACAACATCGCCGCCCTGATACTGGCCCTTTTCCCAGCCAATAAAGGTCTTGCCATCAGCCTTTGCAGAACCAATCGTGGTGTCCTTCGTGATAGGCAGCACGAACTCGCCAGACTTCCCATTGTTTGCTGCATCGTTTGCATCGACATAGCTGCCGCCATTCAGGTTCAGGACAACATTCTGCCAATCAGCAATCTGGAAGGTCGCTGCCGTCTTATTCGGGGCCTTGTCATATGTGACCGTCCACAGAACGTCATGGGCATCCACATAGTCAGCCCACAGCGTCATGTTGCTGTGAACCGCAACAATGATGTCATTGGGCGCATAAGTCTTCGTACCATCGGTCCAGTGGTCGAAAACCATTTTTTCGGGAGCCTCCCACGTGTCCGGGTAAGCAATCACCTTGTGGGCAACCCCATCCTCGACGTTGACTGGCATCGTCATCGTACTGCTTTCGTTGTACCGATAGGTGATCGTATGCTTTCCTGCAGGGGCAGAATCCGCTTCCCAGATGCCATAGAGTGTCAGATCGGGTTGAAGCGGATAGAAATAAGAGTTACCATCAAATTTGATGATCTTTGTGCTATCGCCGTCAACACTGGACCAACCCTTGAAGGTATATCCTTCCTTTGTCGGCGTCGGAATGCGATCCAAATCAGAAGCTTTTGCAAAATCGCCTTGTCTCGCAGTCGCCGAATAAAACGGGCCATGATCTTCATTCACATTTGCGGCAAAATGAATCTGCATCATGTCATACTCTTCTGCTTCCGCCGCCAGCGCAAACGGTACCAGGCCGATGACCATGACCAGGCACAGAAGCAGGGCCAATAAACGTTTTTTCATAATTCTTCCTCCTTGCATTGTTCCCCGGCTCTCCGCCGGGATCCATCCGGCACGCGCGGAAGGCCGCGCGCACAGGGCGGCGGAAGCCCGTGGGATATCCGCGGTTTCCACCTGTTTTCCATATATATCGTAGCACAGTCCTTTCCAGAACGCAATAGGTTGTTGACGGGATTTTCCTGCATTTTTCGGGAAAATGGGCTTTTTTAAGAATTCTTAATTAATTTATGTCAACCGTTTTGTCCCACACCCCGGAACTGTTTTCGAATGGGTTTCAAAGGAGTTTCAGAAGGGTTACAAAAAGAAAAGCCTTCCCCTATGAGGGGAAGGTGGCACGGCGATAGCCGGGACGGAAAGGTCGTGCCAAATTTGTGACAACCTCTCAGTCACCTTCGGTGACAGCGTCCCTGGGAGGGGAGCCTTTGGCCCGCTGCGGCGGGGTAACCCCTCAGGCGCTCCGCGCCAGCTCCCCTTGACAAGGGGAGCCTTGGGTGCGTGCGTAAAAAAGCTCCCCTTGACAAGGGGAGCCTTGGGTGCGGGCGTAAAAAAGCCTCCCCTTGTGAAGGGGAGGTGCTGAGCGAAGCGAGGCGGAGAGGTTACTCCGGGTCCGGAAGGTCTACAAGGATGGGGGGATGGTGGACGGCGGGGAGGAATTTTTCGAGGATGTCCGCCGTGGCGATGGCGAGGGTGGAGGAATTGATGCAGGGGTGGCAGCCGATGGAGGCTGACTCGGCGATGGGG
>ENA-ORSS01003153-ORSS01003153.1-human-gut-metagenome-genome-assembly--contig:-NODE-3153-length-13726-cov-2.425572_pt1 | contig 13726 bp, 16 predicted proteins | sample MGYA00241899_ERZ509162 | MGnify/ENA primary metagenome ERZ509162 (study PRJEB26280, sample SAMEA2338641) | human gut metagenome | biome: human gut; feature: human-associated habitat; material: faeces... | reverse complement strand
TTCGGCACCGGTATCATCGGTGGCTTCGTCGCCTGGATTATGGCTACTCTGCTTTTAGGCAGCAAGGCTGTAGCCTGGTTCTTTATTCCGCCGTTTTTGGTAAGCACCATCGGTGGCAGCGTTATCGCCTGCCTGCTGCTCAAAACCGGCTTTTTCAAGCAGTTCAGCAGCAAAGAAGGTAAGTAAGATGAACTTCGGCGAAATCGTTAACCTCCTTCTTTATGCCTTCAGCGGCATTTGCTTCGGAGCCTTTGCCTCACGCTACAGCGTTTTCAGTGCGCTGCACATTAAAAGCAAATGGCAGGAGGAAGGCATCAGCTGTCTTTTCGGCTGCTTGCCGCAGCTGCTCTTTCTCAGTGTAAGCTTTTTCCTTTTTCCGACGTGGTTTATCAGCAAGACTCCTACCGGAGGCTTCTTTTATTACGCAGTACTCGCATTCTTTTTCAATAAAGGTCTGCGCTTAAACAATAAAAAATAAAGTAGGTGAAAAAAATGACACACATCCACAATCATGCCTTGCCTTTCCCCGGCAAAGATGACGAAAAATATATCCAGCCTATGGCAGATATTTTTAAAGTTCTCAGCGATCCCACACGTATCCGCATTCTCTCTCTGTTAGCACACGAGGAAATGTGCGTTACCTGCATTGCCGATTCCCTTGGTATGACTCATTCCGCTATTTCGCATCAGCTGCGTCTGCTGCGTGCCACCAACCTGGTAAAATTTACCAAGGATGGCAAAGAAGTTATCTATTCTCTGGATGACAGCCATGTGCTCAGTCTTTTTGACCAGGCACTGGACCATGTAAAGCATAAGGTTTTATAATGCTGATTGGCGCTGTAAAAGCGCCAATTTTTTTATGCCTTTAAAGCGCACCTCGCCATTGACGGATAATCTCACTCTTATAGACCGAGGTCCAGCTTAAATCATCTACCGGCACGCGGACATTACCTATAAGCTCCCTACGGCCGTCATTATAGGGATATTTTTTTACATGCCACATATAGTGATAACCGTTAGCAGGCAACAGCTCTACGCCCGCGTCACTCATCAGATAATCTAAAAAGGCACGCGCCTCATCCGGATGCTCTGCGCTGCGCATCATTGCCGCACCGGTAAGCATCGTACGGTTGGCATCCTTCACTACTGTCGCAAACAGATGGCGGTGACGCGCTTCCATTTGCAGAGCATAATCCAACGGCACTACAGCAACGGTTTTTTTACCGATATATACAAGGTCTACCGCCTCGCCGAAGCCCTTGGTATACACCGGCTGCTGCGCATTAAGCTTGGCTGCATAAGCCATAGCCTGCTCCTTGCCGCGCATCTGCCAAATGCTTGTAATCATGCCGAAGCTTGCTCCGCCAAGATCAAAGTCGGCAATCGCCAGCTCATCCTTAAGCTGCGGTGCCAAAAGCTCATCCCAGGTTTCCGGAGCATACAGACCGTAGGCATGCAGATTGTTTTTATTGCTCAGCAAAGCGATATAGCTAAGATACAGGCTTGTCCATTGTCCTGTACGGTTACGCAGCTCTGCCGGCACCTTGTAGGATTCCTTGGCAATATACGGCTGCAGAATATGCTGCTCATCTGCCATGAAATACTCCTCACTCGTACCGCCCAGCCAGACATCAAATTTATGCTTGCGCAGGTAATCCAAACGTTCCTGCTGCGTGCCTCCCGGCAGATAGCTTATATTTACTTTTACACCGGCAGCCTTACTGTAGCTGTCGGCAATAATCTCCGTCAGCTTGGTGCCCATGCTGCTGCAGAGCTGCAGCTCTTTCGGCTGTGGCTGCCGCAGCCTGCTGCCAGCAAAGCCAGCAGCGCCAAAATATATATTATAACTTTTCGCATTATCTTTTCCGCCTTTCGCTTTGCTATTATTATAGCATGAACGCCAAGCTTTCTCCATATTTTAGACAGCCTGCGGCTTGCCGTAAATCCTTAGTTGACTTATAATAAATTACATTGATACACAAAAAATTACTGCAAGGAGATTGTCTATGATTTTCGGCAAGAATGACATCTATGATTTGCTAAACGCTAAGAACATACCGTTTACCTGTACGGAACACCGGCCGGTTTATTCTATGGAAGAATTCGATGTACTGGATATTCCTGCCAACGCCGTTATCTGCAAAAACTTATTTTTGCGCAACAGTAACGGTAAGCAGCACTTTCTTCTGACCGTCCCCGCAGCTACGCCTGTTGACCTAAAAGAGCTTGCAGTAAAGCTTGCAAGCTCCCGCCTCAGCTTCGCTTCGGCAGAGCGTCTGGAAAAATATCTTGGACTGCAGTCAGGCTTAGTTTCTCCCTTCGGCCTGTTGAACGATACAAGCAAAAGCGTTATCTTCGTCAGCAGCAAAAACTTACCGCCATCCGCCATCATCGGTATTCATCCGAACGATAACACCGCTACCGTCTGGCTTACTTTCGGCGATTTACTGGCATTGTTGTCTGAACAGAAGGTAGAAGTAAAGCTGATAGAAATGTAAGTATAAAGCATACTTGCGTAAAATGAGCGTTAAGACTGCCCTCTCTGCGTCTAAAAAATCCTGGACTTGTCACGTTTTTCCGCATTTCATCATTGCTTTCCGTAACATTTTTCCGTACTTTTCATGCCCCATCTGTAACGTTTCTCCGTATTTTTTATACTTCATCTGTCACGTTTTTCCTAAAATATAAAAACCGCACCAACGTTAAACGCTGATGCGGTAATAATTCTATTTTCATTTTACAGCCTGAGCTACAGACTGATTCATCTCAACACGGCCAACGGCGGCCACAGGCTCAACCTCAGCCTTTACGCGCTCCCAGATAACAAACTTAGCCTTGCTGAAACCGTTAAAAGTAGTTGCACTGGCAGAGGTATAGGCACCGCAGCTGGGAACCAGCAGCAAATCGCCAACCTGCAGCGGTACTGTCAGGCGTCCGCGGAACATAATATCCAGGGAATCGCAGCTTGGTCCTGCAAACGTCGCTGCCACCTTTTCCTCACCCTCACGGAAGCTGATGAGCTTGAAATCCCATTGATCAAAGAGGACGCCGGAGAAGGTTCCGTACAAGCCCTCATTAAGGAAGTACCATGGCTGACCGCCACGCTCGGTAACACCGATGACGCTGGTAATCAGATTAACCGCCGTACCGCAGATATAACGGCCCGGTTCGGCCCAAATTTCGGCATCGGCAAAATCTTCATCCAAACGCGCATTGATTTGGCGCAGCATTTCCGGCAAATTGAATTTCACCTTCGGCTCAGGAATAGGGAAGCCGCCGCCGACATCAAGAATGCGCAGCTTCAGGCCTGCTGCCTCAGCCTCCTCAAACAGCTCACGCGCAATATCCAGCGCATGCAGATAAGGATCAGCGCTGACAGTCTGGCTGCCTACATGAAAGGCAATGCCAGCCATATCCAAGCCTGCTTCCTTAGCCTGCTGCATCAAAGCCAGAGCATTTTCACGCGCTGCACCGAATTTTTTATTCAAATCAACATGTGCCGAAGAATTGTCGATACGCAGTCTGAGCAGTACAGTCGCATCCGGGCACTGTTTTTTTATTTTATCTATTTCACTGGCGCTGTCAAAGGTCATCTTGCGTACGCCACAGCTGCGGCAGGCCTCCAGACCTACGCCCGTCTTTACCGGATTAGCGTAAATCAGACGGCCGCCATCCACACCCATATCATGCATAGTGCGGATTTCTCCGTCGCTTGCTACGTCAAAGCAGGAGCCCATATCTGCCATCACCCGCAAAATTTCCGGATGAGGATTAGCCTTAATCGCGTAATGAATTTTGACACGCGGCATATATTTTTTCAAAACCTTGTAGTTCTTTTTGATTTCATCAAGAGAAAGTACTAACAGCGGCGTACCGAAACGTACCGCTAATTTTTCTACAGCCTGTTGGCTTATTTGGAAATGTTTTTTATTACTCATAACACTCTCCCCTTGCTATTGCATTTATTTTTTCTTCTATGATTGTACCACAATAATTTGAAAGTACAATAGGAAAACGGTAAAAAATTGATTTTTTTCAAGGAGAACGGGAAAATTTTCCAATAATCACGGATTGGCTCATTTTCTAGCATAAAATAGCGAAAATTTCGCCACAAAACATATTAAACACAGAAACATATCTGAATCCGGCAGGCAAAACAAAAGCGTTGAAATGCCGGTTAAATGACATTTCAACGCTTATTTTTTTAGCTGTATCTGCGCAAATTATTTTTTCGGAGCGGGAATTACATCGCAGCCCATGTAAGGACGCAGAACCTCAGGAACAACTACGCTGCCATCAGCCTGCTGATAGTTTTCCAGAATAGCAGCAACAGTACGGCCAACAGCTACACCACTGCCGTTAAGGGTATGTACAAATTCCGGTTTGGATTTTGCATCACGACGGAAGCGGATGTTGGCACGACGTGCCTGGAAGTCCAGGAAGTTGGAGCAGGAAGAAATTTCACGGTAGCAGTTTGCTGCCGGCAGCCATACTTCGAGGTCATAGGTGGTAGCAGAGCTGAAGCCAAGATCACCGGTGCACAGACGTACAACATGGTACGGCAGGCCCAGTAATTGCAGAACCTCTTCAGCATCGTTGGTCAGCTTGTCTAGCTCAGCCCAGGATTCTTCCGGTTTGGTGAATTTAACCAACTCAACCTTATTGAACTGATGCATACGGATCAGGCCACGGGTATCACGGCCTGCAGCACCGGCTTCTGCACGGAAGCAAGCGCTGTAAGCGGTATATTTCAGCGGCAGTTCGTCGCCGGTCAGAATATCATCACGATGATAGTTGGTTACAGGAACCTCTGCGGTCGGAATCAGGTACATATCGCCGTTTTCCAGCTTGTCGGAAAGTCCGCCGGCAAAGGTTGAAATGGCTACGGATACGGCAACCTTGCTTCCGTCAAGTCCGAGAAGCACATCGCTTGCACTTTTGCTTTCGGTTGACAGTTTATTGTAGAACAGATAATCGCCGGCATACAAATCGGTCGCTGCGTATTTTCCGACTACTGCGTTTCCGTCCTTAATGACATTATCCGGCAGATTGTACGCGCCAACTTTTGCAATTTCAATATCCTCGGCAGTGATGATATGTCCGCGCTCAACATCATTCCTCAGTCTGACAATATTCACCTTCTGATCGGCAAGCCTGTTCACAAGCGGCGCCACGCCAAATGTGATCAGCAATGCAAGAACAATGCAGATAATGCCGATTATCGTTCGGTTTCCGGAAATCCGGATCTTCTTTTTCATGTTTGTTTTTATCCTCCAAATTCAAATAATATAGCCGATCATCAGACCGACAGACAGAAACGGCATGAGAGCAAAGGATTTGTCTGAATCCCTATGCTTTACCTTGTTACAAATCAACGTGAATACGACAGCGGTAATAAGACCGATGATATAACCGGCAGCGCCCTTCCAAAAACCGAGCAGGAACGCGGCAGCAGTCGAAATCTTGATGTCGGCACCGCCGATTCTTCCGTTTCGTCCCAATACCGCAATAATAATCTGCGGAGCAAAGACAACAGCTGCGCCGGCAAGCATAGATATTAAGTTTTCATAGCCTATATTTACAAGAGAAAGAATAAGCAGCATTACCCACAGAAAATCATCCGCTTCACGTGTTGAAATATCCTGCACCGAAGCAAAAAGCATGATCCATGCAAAGACAATACCCTTGACCGTCCAAAACGAAAGCCCTCCGAGTATGAACAGCAGTACCGATATAAATCCCATAATCGGATAAATGACAAAGCTCTTAACTTTGAAATTTCTCTTTTTCATAACAGCGTTTATGATGCAGGTAATACCGGATACACACAAAAGCAGCGCTGCAAGCTTCAGGGACTCAATAAAAATATACATAATTCCTCCTGAAAAGGATGAGGACGGAACAAAGTCCGTCCTCCGAATAAATATATATCAGCCCGCGTAGTTGAACATGTTGCTGATTTCTGTTGTCATCTTGGGAATAATCGTGGTATTGAACAGGCTGTATATTCCGGCCAGCAATACGCCGCCGACTACTACGGCGATTATAATACCTACACCCTTATCGACATACATCTCCGCCCTTTTGCTGTCAAGCGCAATCTTTGCGCGTGCAGCTATGGAATTGCTTTTGTTACGTAAGGTTATATAAAGCTTTTTCATATTTATTACCATTCCTTTATTTGTTTTTTCTCATGAATCAGCCTGCATAATTGAACATATCTGCAACCTTGCCGGAAGCAGTATCGAGTACGGTTGTTTTAATCAGTGCATAAATGCCTGCGAGAAGTACCGCGCCTACCACAACTGCGATTATAATACCTACGCCCTTATCGACGTACATCTCCGCTTTCTTGCACTCTACGGCTGTTTTGGTACGGATAGCGAGTTCGTTTGCCTTGTTCTGAATTTTTTTGATTAAGTTTTTCATGTTTTATCTCTCTTTCTTTATTTTTATATTTATATTTTTTTGCGGTATTGATTAAAGGAATTTTGGAGATACCGCGTTCTCCGGAATTACGGATACTGCCTGCGAACCAAACATGTCCTGAATACGGTCCGCCATTCCCGGCAGAATTACAGAATTGAACATATAATACAAACCGGAGAGCAGAAGTGAACCAATAACCACCGAAATAATCATTCCGATGGCTTTATCCACATAAAGCTCTCCGATCTTGTTCGACAGGACGGTTGTGACAGTTTTTGTGACAGAAACAGCTTTTGCCGAATTGGTTCCCGCGTCAGACTCGCGCAAAACATCTTCGGCCTCAGCATATTTCTGTACGTCTTTTGACATCACTTGAGGCGGAGCATGCCCGTCATAATGGTTATTTACCGTTCTCTTTTTGTCTTGTTTTTCCCGCATGAAAATCCTCCTTGATTTTATTAAAAAAGCTCCCGTTTTATATACAGCCGCTTATTTTCTATATTAAAACAGAAATGATGCTCTCACACATCTGTTATCTGTGCTTCTGTTTTCTTTTTGATAATACGTTCCAGCTCCGAGCGATCGGTGGTAATCAAATCGCATTCAACCGGCGACGCTTTAATGGAAACCGGCACCTTATTAGCCCCCGAACATATCAATGCCTCACCGCGCTCAAAACGGGTGATAGCGTCAACCTCTGCTCTGCCCAGCTTCAAAATATCCTGAACATATTTGGCCTCGTCATACTCCAGATTCAGCACAATTTTATTTTGGCTGCTGTTGAGAATGGCCCTGCCGTATTTACCGTCGTCAAGTCCAAAAAAATCTGACAAGTCCTGCGTCGCAGATACGGCAATTCCGCCGAATCCACGTATGGTTTTAAAAATAGTAAGACAGAATTCAGCCGCCAGACGGTTTGACGACGCACCTACAAGCTGCCAGATCTCGTCGATCATAATAGCTTTTTTGCTGAGAATATCAGACTTTATTTTGTCCCATACATAATCAAGAGCTATCATCATTCCCACCGGCAACAGCTTTCCCTTCAAATCAGACAAATCAAGTACCACATATTCATTATCAAGATTTACATTTGTCTGTTGATTGAATGACTGTGCCGAACCGGTAACAAAACGGCTCAGAATCACAGCTATTCGCTCCGTTCTTTTATTGTCTTTTAAATTCTTATGCAAGTCTCCGAGAACCGGCATTCTCTTCATTTTCGGCGGAGAAGAAGCTTCGTCCTCATACAGCGAATGATTATCATGAGTTATTCCAAATTCACCGTATGTTTTAATCAATGCCTCGTCTAAAAGCTGTTCCTCTTCATTGCTCATATCCGGAATCAACAGAGAAAAGAAAATCATCAGCTGCTGAATTTTAAGAGACAGTACGGAATTCACCTCCGCATAATCCTCGTCGTCTATCAGCTCTTTTATAGGCGGCATGGTATACCGGATTTCCATGACATTGATACAGTGTGCGGAACCGGGGGCAATTTTGACATATGTACCGCCGATTTTATTACATGCCCGATAAAATTCATGTCCCTTTATCGGAGCGATAATAAAACATTGAATTCCGCGAATCCGCATACGGCAGGCAAGTAATTGAAGCGCAAAGGTCTTCCCCGATCCGCTGGTTCCGATTATATTCAGGTTTCCGTTTTTATGCTTTTTGGTATCGAAAAAATCTATAATACAAAATGAATTGTTGTATCGGTTTATGCCGAGCAGAACGCCATTGTCATCTGAAATCTCACAGCTTGTAAACATATATGAGGACGCGGCGCTCCCGGTCAGCAGATTCCTTTTGGCTTTTCTCTCAAGAGAAGGCTCAATGTATAAAAACGGCATAGTTGATTTGAACGCCGCTTCCTGCTGAAAACGACATTCGGAAACCGTAATATCCATTGATTTAAGCATATCCGTAACCTGCTGCCTGCGCCATGTCAATTCCCCATATTCCTTTGCCGATATGGTGATAAAAACCGACATATAAAACAAATCTTCGTTATAGCTGGAAATTCCCTGCTTGATATAATATCCGGCCTGTATGGAGTTTGACAGCTCTTCATAATCAGTACTTGTATCCTGAAGATTTTTTATTTTAGTCTTATTTAAGCGGATCCGCTGTGCTACCTTGTCAATCGTCCGGCTTCTGTTTTCTTTTCTCAGATGAACGTCCACATCCACCCCTTCCCCGGCATTGACAAGCGACGTTACCCAGCCGGCATGCACAGCTCCCGGATATCCGTTTCCCCGGATATATAAATAACAATAATACATGCCGTCCATCACCACGTAATTATAATGGGTAAAATCAATTCCCCGCGGAGAAATGAAATCTACCATTGGTATTTCCGGAACCGGATCAATTCCGACAGTCAGATTTTTTGTAACCATAGCGTCCATAACCACACGTTCAATACGGGTACGAAACGGCTCTGTTATACATGAACGGCGGTTGAAAAACATATACAGAATTTCCGCTGTCTCTTCATCCGGATCATTTTGCTGAACAATGGAATTTCCGCATTTTGTAAAATATGTCCTCGCATTCTGCTCAGCCATCTGAAGCGTTCCGTAAATATGGCCGGAATTGTCGGTATCCTTTTGAACCGCCTCATATTCAAAGATAAGAAAAAAGCGCCTTGTCAGCGCTTCCCTGTTTCCGATATCCTTGATAAGTCTGATATAATCCTCTCCTAAATACCGGCACTGCCCATTTTTTTCTTTTGACATATCTTTGCGAATCATATCGACATACCGTTCAGAATCGGCCTTGCCTGTTATACTTTTAAATTGTAAACGAATCGGCGAAATTTTCAGCCAGCCTGCAAAGGTTGATATGATGTTATGCTGCTCTTCCGGAGAACGCAGTACAAAATTTAAAGGCTCAATTTCGAGAATACGAATATATCTGCTGTCGGTTGTTTCAATAACTCCGCGGCAGATATTTTTAACAGGAATAAATGTCTGCACCGATTCCAATTTTCTCTTTTTGCTTCTTATGCCGTTAGCATTCCTGTTCATTCTGTGCCCTCCGATAATGTAATTTTCTTTTGTTTTTCAGGTATCGTACCACGTGTCCGATAAACTGCGTCAGGGATTCCCCGTCAATGCCTATCATAGCGGCAATAACAGTCGGCAGAATAGTCAGTACCATTACAATAATACGGACAATAGTCGACATTGGAATCAATTTAATCTCAATGAATCCGAGCATGACGGCTATAATGACAGTTTCCGCTGCATTGCGTGCCGCTACCATTCCGCCAAACAGCCTTCCCGAATCCGTATAATTTGCCGGTATCGCATAATACCGGTTAAATTCTTTCTCTTCTATCATAAAAATGCTCCTTTCAAATTTTATTGTAAACATTTTTAAAATAGGTTGTTTTTCTCCTATTTTTTGTGTATAATATAGATGGAGGTGATAGAATATGAATATTAACACAAAGAACCTTGTGTCCATTACAGAAGCAAATCAAAACTTTTCTCGTGTGGCAAGACTTGTAGATGAGAACGGTTCCGTTGTGGTATTAAGGAATAACGTACCGCGCTATCTTATAGTAGAATTCAGTCAGGCCGAAGCAGAACAAACAGCCCCGGATGAAGATATTTTGGAAATCTCAAAGCGGCTGATTGAAAAAAACAAAGCTGCTTATGAGGCTCTTGCCAAATGATAAGACTGACAAAAGAACAGATTATTATCCTTCACAAGCATTTAATAGAGGAAACCGGTGGAACAGATGGGCTGAGAGACGAAGGATTGCTTGATTCTGCTTTAAATGCTCCGTTTCAAGGATATGGAACAGTTGACGCATTTCCTTCATTGCAGCAAAAGGCGGCTCGTCTTGGATACGGGTTGATTTAGAACCACGCCTTTATAGATGGAAATAAAAGAATCGGCACACATACCATGCTTGTTTTCCTTGCTCTCAATGGGATTGATTTGGAGTATACACAGGATGAACTTTCTGAAATGGTTTTCGGTGTTGCGTCCGGAAAAATATCTTTCGAGCATATGCTTAATTGGATTATTTCACATCAGATTTGATAAAGCACGATCTGCCAATTTGATCGTGCTTTTTTCTTAAAGACCATATTTAGTCTCCTATATTCAAAATATTCAGAAGCGCTTGAGTGTAATAATCTACGATCTCCCCATAGGTTTTTCCTGTGTTTCCGTATTGGGCGTCTAAATCAAGCAAAAACGCCTCGTTGATTGCAGATTCATCAAAAGAATGAATTGTGCAGACAACATATTTTACAGTCACGATTTCACTTTCTTCACCCTCCTTGACCGTTTGGATGTCTTCCTTTATTTCATAGGTAACAGGAAACATGCGGTCAACCACGCTGTCAAGCCTGTATATCAGATTTTCCCGACTGAAATCATTCTGTTCCTCCGACGCGGAATATGCGGCAAGAATATAGCAGATCGTATAATCCTTTGTTTCCGTATACATATCGAAAAGGCTTGCCCTGGAAAGCCCGTAATCATATTCTCCATCCGTAATGATTTTCTCAGCTTGTAACTCGGAATAGGTGTGACCGCGTTCGATTGATGAGATAACGATTGCAGAGAGGTCATAATAGGATTCCAATACCACAGGTTTGTCGGATTCGGGAGTAAATACATTGACAATATTTTCAATCAGAATTCCGGGCAGCGCCACGACAGTAACAACAACGGCAAGGCATACACATATGAGAACCTTAAAAATAGTGTGCCTCATCGACCAAGCCGCTGAAATAATTGCCCCCACCGGACCGCCGACTGCTGTGCCGGCTGCAATTTCCGATACTGCCTTCCCTGTTTTTATACCGGCTTTAACAGTGTTTGTGGCGGCATTAAAAGCAGCCTCTGCTCCCTTTTGAGCAGTCTTTTCCGATGCCCTTTGACCAATTTGTTTTGCAGCCTTTGCTGCCTGCTTCGCGGCGTTGCCATAGCTGTCCTGTCCTTCTCCGAATTGCTTATTATCGGAATCCGCCACAACATCACCTCCTGTTTACCGTTTACGGTTCGGCTGCTTCATACTTATGCGATTCCGTCTTTCAGGAGCTTTAAAGCGGGACGGTTCGGAACGATACCGTACTGTATCCACTGAAATGCTTACCACATTATCGCCGTTATAAACCGGCTTTCCATCCTCATAAACGGGTATATGGCTGACTGCCGCTTCTCCCTGAACAGCATACCAACGGCCACCGGAAGAATCCTCATAAACCTGATATGCTCCATGAGGTACGGCATATCGGGCAGTATCATAAAACCTTGCTCCCGATCCGTCCTCATGACGAACCTCAAAGTATCCGTCGGGAGATCCGGAGCTGTCTGCCGTTATGATTCCATGTTCATATCCGGGCATAAACTCATAGAACTGCCTTTGATTATACTCATATGCCTCCTCACCAGCCTCAAATATAGGCGGATTTGAATACGGACTCATTGCGTACCAATTCACGCCGTTGCTGCTTTGTATGATACTATGCGGAGCATGCGGCTCTTCAAAATATGCGCTGCTGTACCATATGGCATTTCCATCCCGGTTCACTGCTTCAATTTCGCCGTTATCAATCGTCCGAAGCACTGTTCCATCAGATATATCCGGGAAGCTTGCCGCAATTTTGTCGGCTTCCGAAGCATCTCCTGAAAATACAGGAATGTCATAAATTGCTCCGGCGTCAGGTCCGTCAGCTATCTGATACCATTCGCTTCCGTCAGAGGCAGTAACCGCAGCATACGGACTTTCCGGCGCGTTATACTGAGATGCGCTGAACATTTCCACAGCTGTTTGTTTGCCGTCGGAACCGACAATATTGGTACTGATATGACCGCCTGTAATCTGTGTTCCTGACAAAGTTTGCCCCTGCATGTTCGGAATATAATTTTGAAGACTTCGGTCTGCAATATCACCCGCAATACTTCCGGATACATTCGGCGTCCGCGCGGCAACCGATGATATAGATTCGCCCGTAAGAGCCACTCCGTTCTTTGCCGCTATGCTTCCAAACATCCGGCCGACAAAGCCGAATGAACCTCCTGCATCCATACGGACGCCTCCCTCTACAACAGAATCACGCACATACGAATTACCCTTAAACTTGTCTGCCATACCTGAACCTATCGTTGAGCCAATACCGGATGCCGGCGGACTTCCCGGATTGCGGAATATACTTCCCGCACTCCGAAAACCGCCGCCCATATCAGACACAGCACGCGCCGCCATAATAATATCCATGCCCAGGCCCAAGCCGGTCTGCGCCACATTCATTCCGATAGAAGCAAGATAAGAATCAAATCGCTGCGCTGTTTTCAAAAATGCCAATGCGCAAAACAGCCATAAAAATATACTTCCCTGTCCGTTTGATAACGCACCACCGCTTCCGATATAATATCCGATGGATGAATTAAACCCCCGGAGGAACCACACATTCATTACCAAAAGCAATAGCTGTGAGCCTACCATACGGCACCATGACTTGAAAATCTGCACCGTAGATTTAGATGCTCCTGCCGAATAGGCTAACGGAGATGTATAGCATATAACGCCGACCACTACATAGCGTTCTACCACTTCAAGAAGCAGCTTGAAATAATTCCAACCAAGCGCTACCATTAAAATAATAATAAGCAGTGTACCTACCACTGACGACGCCAATATAAAAGATTCCAATCCGTTTTTTAATACGTTTTCGACGCCTGCAAAGGTAAAATCCTCACCCCTCAAAGGAATATCCATAAACGCGGTATACGGCGCTCTGGCAATATCCAGGACATACATAAATATCGGCTTTGCAAATCCGATCAGAACGGCAAATAAGGCGCTGCGCAGCAGCAGCGTCCAAGGGTTTTCCGCTTCTGCAATCGGGCCGGCAAATGCACGAAACAGCTGCCATACGGTAATCAGGAAAAGAAGCGACCACGCTGTATATTGCACTACCGTAAACGCCTTGGATATGAAAGGAAAATATTCCTCCATCGCCAGCATGTCCGTACCGAGGGCATTGAGAAACAACCCTGAAACTGCGTCCATAAGCTGTGTGACAACGCTGCTTACCCATTCTATAATGGCCTCAAATATCCAATCAAGCAATTTTCAGTCCCTCTCTTGCCGATATATCTTCAACCGGTATAGTTGCCGCCTGAAATAAACGGCTGCAAATACGCTACGATAAAGCCAAGCGAATTGAGGATAATCCATGTAATAATAATTCGTTTAAGCCACGCCGTCGCTTCATCCACCGCGCGTTGGTTCCTTGAAACCATCCGCACAATTAAGGCGGTT